>Ga0209344_10005868_pt1 | contig 10372 bp, 13 predicted proteins | sample Cruoilmetagenom6_FD_187293 | JGI IMG/M metagenome (GOLD analysis project Ga0209344, IMG submission 187293) | Oil polluted marine microbial communities from Coal Oil Point, Santa Barbara, California, USA - Santa Barbara Oil Seep Sample 6 (SPAdes)... | ecosystem: Environmental > Aquatic > Marine...
GCCGCGCGGCGTGATCCCAATCCTTGTTGAAGTATTCACTTTCATCCAGCGTCAGGAATTGCGCCAAAGGCTCGCCGTAAACGCGCATGCCTTTTTGACGCGCGCGCCGGATCGCCTCGTGTGCCTGCTCGCAACTGACATGCACAATGTACAAAGGTACGCCTGCCGTGTCGGCGATGGTGATCGCGCGGTTGGCGGCCTCACCTTCCAATTCGGGCGGGCGGGAATAGGCGTGGCCCTCTGGCCCGGTGATGCCCTGATTGAAATACTTCTCTTGCAGCTCCGCCACCAGATCACCGTTCTCAGCGTGCACCATCGGCAGCGCGCCCAATTCAGCACAGCGTTTGAAGCTGGCGAACATCTCGTCATCTTCAATCATCAACGCGCCTTTGTAGGCCATGAAATGTTTGAAGCTGTTGACGCCCATCTTCACCGCATCTTCCATTTCGGTGAAGATGTTTTCATTCCAGCCGGTGATCGCCATGTGATAGCCGATGTCGCTGCAAATCTGCGGTGCGGACTTGCGGTGCCATTCGTTGATCGCGTTCTTGATAGACCCATCCGCGCCGGGCAGGCAGAAATCGACCAGCATCGTTGTCCCACCACAGGCCGCAGCCCATGTGCCGGTCTCGAATGTCTCGGCGGCCGTGGTGCCCATGAAAGGCATTTCCAGATGGGTGTGGGGATCAATCCCGCCGGGGATCACATAAGCGCCTTCGGCGTCGATATATTCATCGCCCTTGAGGTCCTCACCGATCTGCTTGATCGTTTCACCTTCGATCAGAACATCAGCTTTCCAAGTGCGATCCGCCGTGCAGACGGTACCGTTTTTGATGACTTTGGTGGTCATTGGTTTGTTCCTCCTATCGCCACCCGTCCCGGCCTTGAGCCGGGACCTTGCGGTGGCTCAGAACGGAATTTGGGTGGTTATGTCCTGCCAGTTCGGATTGGCATTTGTGATAAGTGCTATTTTCCTGTCGCGTCTCCACCGTTTTATGGAGCGTTCGCGACACAGAGAGGGTTCGAAATCCTCGTGTCGTTCGAACCAAACCAGCCGTTTGATATTGTATTTTGCTGTGTGTTTGGATTGGCCAGCTCTGTGTGCTTCGATACGGGCGCGCAGGTCTTTCGTGCGACCGGTGTAAAGTGCGCCGCATGGGCGTGAAGCCATGATGTAAACAAAATGCGCCATGCGCTAACCTTGCTGGGGCAAGGTTAGCGAAACGTAAATCCCGCCCCGAGCTTGTCTCGAGGCCTCGGAGCGTGTTGGCCAAGAGGTCCCGGGTCAAGCCCGGGACGGGTAGTGCGCGTATCAGCGTCATGCCCAGGTCACCGACATCACGGCCTTCCTCGTGCGATCCGCCGTACAGACTGTGCCGTTTTTGATGACTTTGGTGGTCATTGGTTTACTCCTATGTCCGTCAACCTTGGCGGACTGTACAAATCAGGGTTAGGTCCCAGATACGGAGTTCGCCGGGACTCTCTGAACAATCCCAAAATTCGCTTTGCATCGTTGAGCGCATCGTCAGCTTTTTTGCTCGAAAGCAAATCCTGCTTGATAATCGCCCATTCTATGCTTTCCACAGCGAGCTCCCATTCGCTAACATCAAGAAACCGTCGGACGTTGCACCATTCGCATGGGCCTTTTTCCACATCCAATTCCTGCATGGTGGATTTGATTTTGCTGATCGCCTTGGAAACCTCCCGCCCGTGTTTCTTTGTTGCGTTGGTTTGTCTCACTCCACAATCCCCGCCGTTTCCACCACTGCATGCATCAAAACATCCGCGCCCGCCGTGGCCCATTCCTTGGAGATTTCTTCAGCTTCGTTATGGCTCAACCCATCCACACATGGGCACATGACCATGGCCGTGGGGGCGACGCGGTTGATCCAGCACGCATCATGCCCCGCGCCTGAGATCAGGTTGCGGTGGCTGTATCCCAGCCGTTCCGCGGCATTGCGCACGGCTGTTACGCAGCCCTCTTCAAACGTGACCGGATCAAACCCGCCGGCCACTTCGAATTCCACGTCCATCCCCATGCCATCGCAAATCTGTTGCGTGGCGGCTTTCATCCGGGCGACCATGTCGTTGATCACGTCCAGTTTGGGCGAGCGGAAATCGACGGTGAACACCGCCTTGCCCGGGATCACGTTGCGCGAATTTGGATAGATGTCGATATGACCCGCCGCACCGACCGCATCGGGGGCGTGGCTCAGGGCGATCTCCTCAACCTTTTCCAGAACCCGCGCCATGGCTAACCCGGCATTTTTGCGCAGGGGCATGGGCGTGGAACCAGTGTGGCTGTCTTTGCCGGTGATGGTCACTTGGGTCCAGCTGAGGCCCTGACCGTGGGTTACAACGCCGATATCTTTGCCTTCAGCTTCCAGAATAGGCCCTTGTTCGATATGCAGCTCAAAAAACGCATGCATCTTGCGCGCGCCAACGGGTTCGTCCCCACGCCATCCAATCCGGGCCAGTTCGTCGCCAAACTTCAGCCCTTCGGCGTCCTCGCGATCATAAGCCCATTGTTCATCGTGAATGCCAGCGAACACACCTGAGGCCAACATTGCAGGCGCATAACGTGTGCCTTCCTCGTTGGTCCAGTTGGTCACGACAATGGGGTGTTTGGTGCGGATATCCAGATCGTTCAGCGTGCGGATCAGCTCCAGCCCCGCCAAAACGCCCAATACGCCATCGTACTTGCCGCCCGTCGGCTGTGTGTCGAGGTGGGAACCAACATATACCGGGAGAGCGTCTGGATCGGTTCCCTCTCTGCGGGCAAACATGTTGCCCATTGTATCAAGGCCCATCGTCATGCCGGCGGCCTCGCACCAGCGTTGGAACAGATGGCGACCTTCACCATCTTCGTCCGTCACCGTCTGGCGATTGTTGCCGCCTGCGATGCCGGGGCCAATTTTGGCCATTTCCATCAGGCTGTCCCACAGCCGTTCGCCGTTGATCTTGAGATTTTCACCCGGTGCTGACATCGTGGATTCCTCATCGTGTCGAATATCGGGACGGTTGTCGCCAGCGCATCGGAAAGCGGCCCATCCCCTTGTTGCTTTTTTACCAAATGGTAAAACTACGATTGCGGACGGGACGCAATGAGTCAAGAATAGTCTTGGGAGAATGCGGCAATCTGACTAGGTTTAAAGGAAACGGCACTTCAAAAGTGCCACTTGTGGAAGGGATGTGATGCAGGACGCAACGGGCACACAAACAAAACCGAGCCGAATTCAACTTCGTAACCGGGGGCGAATTTTGGATGCGGCGTTGGATGTGTTTTCGGCCCACGGATACCGCGGTGCAACGTTGGATCAGATCGCATTGCAGGCTGGATTGAGCAAACCCAACATCCTTTACTACTTTTCTGGCAAGCAGGACATTCATGTCACCTTGTTGAACCAACTGATGGACACGTGGCTGGACCCTTTGCGCGAAATTAACCCCAACGGCGATCCCTTGGAAGAATTGCTGCGTTACGTGCATCGTAAATTGGAAATGAGCCGTGAATTTCCCCGCGAAAGCCGTTTGTTTGCGAATGAAATTATTCAGGGCGCCCCGCGTATGGGACCGCATCTTGAAACGGGTCTGAAACCCTTGGTTGATGACACGGCTGATGTTGTTCAAAGATGGATTGACGCCGGAAATATCGCCCCGATTGATCCCCGGCATTTGTTGTTTTCGATCTGGGCCACCACACAACATTATGCGGATTTTGATACGCAGGTTCAGGTCTTGCTGGATGGGCAACCAAGCCATGATGGCGCAAAGGTGTATCTGACGGAAATGTTCACCAAACTTCTGACGCCGTGATCTAATCCGGACCAACAAGTTAAGAGTTCAGCATGTTTTCCAGATTTTTGTTAAAATCAGCTAGCTCCATCGATGGATCAAGGTTGGTGACCGGTTCGATTTCAACACTGATGTGGCGACGGCCATTTTTGACGCCCAGAAAACTCCAGAACCCATCGTATTTGGCAAATTGAAATTTCCCGAGGCCGTCCAGCTTTAGCAACATGACCGGCGTGTCCGGCTCGGCCAGTAAGATTTCATGCACCCCGGCGAGGTAGGGTTCGACGATCTCTTTCGGCTGACGGCGGACCTTGCCTGCGGGAAAGATCAAAATAGAATTGTCGTTGGCCAATACTTTGTGGATCACATTCAACGTATGTTCTTTGCGCTCTTGGCGTTTTTCATCGGGCCAGCTTTTCGGTGAACTCATCGGAATCGCAGAAACAACAAACATCGGAAACCATTGCGACCAATGGTGATACTCGTTGTAATGCACAGTCGGGCGCACCCGCGCGGTTGTATAAAGGATGGCCGATATCAGCGGGCCGTCATGACGGCTCACGTGAGTTGCCAAGATCAACGACCCCGGTTGGCCCTGCAACAGATGCTTGTTCGAACAGCTGATGTTGTAAAAAAGGGCGTAATAAGTGCGTACCATTACGAAAAAGAAATGTCTCAGCAGTTTGCCCAACGTGGCGTCGATAAAACGTTTCATTGGATTCCAAGGCGTTGAATTGCGTCAAACATGCAGTCTCGTCCAGAGTTTGCGTCAAATGAGAATAACGGTTCCCAAAGGTAAATGAAACATTTCACGTGGCGGTTTCAACTGATCGGTTAGGCATTAATGACAAAACAAATGAAATTTGTTTAGTTTTTTAGATGTTTGTGCAATAAAATCGTTCCTAGGCGTTAAATCGCCAACAAAAACCGGTTTTTGGAGTATAGAAATGAAAAAAGTTATGACCATTGCAGCTGCTGCTGCAATCGCGTTCGCAGCTGCAGCACCAGTTGCCGCAGATGAAGTAAGCGCAGACCCATATGTGTCAACAACTGGCCCAGCAATTGGCCTGACACCTGGCCTGATCGCTGCTGGTATCGCAATCACAGTCATCGGCCTCGCAGCCCTTGATTCGGGCAGCGACAGCTAAGCTTCGCTATAGCGAAACGTAAGTTTGGAAAAGGCGGTGCCGACGGGTGCCGCCTTTTTCTATTTAGGGGCTGTTGCGGTCGTAACACGATTTCAACCCGAAAAAGCATCATCAGCCGTCCAAATCACTCCGCCGCACACGTCCCCGGGTTGTTGGGATGGGTGGTCCAGTTGGCGTAGTCTTCCTCGACAACTTTACCGGTCCGCGGATCTACTGTGCCGGGCGCCATTTGTTCCATGGTGATACATCCCTCAACCGGGCAGACATTGACGCAGAGGTTACAGGCGACGCATTCGTCATCCTTCACCTCAAACACCCGTCCCTCGGACATGGAAATTGCCTGGTGCGAGGTGTCTTCGCAGGCGGCGAAACAACGGCCGCAGTTGATGCACAGGTCCTGATCGATTTTGGCCTTGGCGATGTAGTTCAGGTTCAGGTGCTGCCAGTCGCTGCAGTTAGGAACGGCGCGGCGAACGATATCCGCCGTGTCGGTGATTCCCTTCTCATCCATCCATTGGCTGAGGCCGGAAATCATTTCCTGCACGACTTTGAACCCATAGGTCATCGCCGCCGTACAGACTTGTACGTTGCCGGCACCAAGGGCCATAAACTCGGCCGCATCGCGCCATGTGGTTACGCCGCCGATACCGCTGATCGGTAGATGGGCCATGTCCGGCGATCGGGCAATTTCAGCAACCATATTCAACGCAATTGGTTTCACGGCTGGTCCGCAATACCCGCCATGCGCACCTTTACCGTCAATGGTCGGTTCGGGCGCAAACAGGTCCAGATCCACGGATGTGATCGAATTGATGGTGTTGATCAGGCTCACCGCATCGGCGCCACCCTCCATGGCGGCGCGGGCAGGCAAACGGATATCTGTGATGTTGGGCGTCAGCTTGACGATCACCGGAAGATCAGAGTGTTTTTTGCACCAATGTGCGACCTGACCGACGTATTCGGGCACCTGACCCACGGCACTGCCCATGCCGCGCTCAGACATCCCATGGGGACAGCCAAAGTTCAGCTCAACCCCGTCGCATCCTGTGTCCTCGACCCGATGCAAAATCTCTTTCCACGCATCTTCGTTTACCGGCACCATGAGCGAGGCAATCAAAGCGTGATCAGGATAATCCTTCTTCACGCGCTTCATCTCGTCGAGGTTTGTTTGTAACGGCCGATCGGTGATCAATTCGATGTTGTTCAACCCTAACAGGCGACGGTCCGCGCCCCAGATCGCGCCGTAACGTGGCCCGTTTACATTGACGACCGGTGGGCCATCTTCGCCAAGCGTCTTCCAAACCACGCCACCCCATCCGGCCTCAAATGCGCGCCGGACGTTGTATTCCTTGTCCGTCGGCGGGGCCGAGGCCAACCAGAATGGGTTCGGGGATTTGATCCCGATGAAATTGCTTGTGAGATCAGCCATTTCTTTTCTCCTTGGTGACTAAAGCGTTTCGCCTTGCTCCTAATTTGGAAACGAAGCGAAACGTATTAAAGGTTGCAACGGTGCAGGACAGCGGGCGGGCGACCATCGGAATAGTCGACCTCAAGCTCGTCTCTCGATAAAAGTCGCGCCTTGAACTGGTATATTCGGTGCTGTGTTTCGATCATTGTGCTGCCGTCCCAGTGACGAGATTTGCAGCGCAGTTCAGCGTCCAACTTGTTTTGTTCTGTTTGCGCCAAACCCCAATCACAGATCGTGTGTTCAAAATTACGCAGACCATCTGCGTCGATTTCCATCGCGTCGCCCTCGGGTCCGCACCAAATGCCAAAGGCGGATGGGTCACCCGTCATCCCGGGTTGGGCAAGGCAAATTGCAGCCATAAAAGCCGCGCGTGTTTTCATGACAGCGCCGCGTGAATGTCTTCGGCGGCATCGCGTCCTTCGGCCACTGCGGTGACCGTCAGGTCGTCACCGCCGGATGCACAATCGCCACCGGCCCAGATGCCTTTGAGGCTGGTCCGGCCGTCGCCGGTCACGGCGATTTTACGCCCCTCAAGGTCTGGCAGGTCATCGCCGATTAGCGTCTGACCGATTGCGCTAAATACCTGATCGGCGGCAAGGCGGAAGGTTTGCCCGGTCGCATTCAGGTCATTGTCGGTATATTCAAATTCGATGTCACGTACCGCGCCGTTGCCATGGACCGCGACGGGTGAGGCATTGGTTATGATCCGAACACCCTTGGAGGCGGCAAGATCCTGTTCAAACACGCTGGCGTTCATTCGGTCACGCCCACGCCGATAAACAAGGCTCACATTCAGCGCGCCCAACAATTTGGCCTGTATGGCGGCATCAATGGCCGTCATACCACCACCAATCACCACAACATCACGGCCGATCGGCAGGGTGGAAACATCGCTGGCCTGGCGCAATTCCGCGATGAAATCGACGGCGTCTGTTATGCCGCTCTTGTCCTCGCCGTCGATCCCGAGGGCGTTTACTCCGCCCAACCCGATTCCAAGGAAAACGGCGCCATGTTCTGATGTCAGTAGATCCAGAGACAGCTCATGCCCCAAGCGTTGGCCGGTTTGGACGGCGATCCCGCCTATCTTCAATAGCCAGGCAACTTCGCGCGCGGCGAACCCATCGACAGATTTGTATGTCGCGATACCAAATTCATTTAACCCACCCGCTTTGGCGCGGCCATCGTAGAGGGTAACGTCATGACCGAGCATCGCCAACCGATGCGCGCAGGATAAACCCGCTGGCCCGGCACCAACCACCGCAACGGATTTGCCCGTCGGCGTCGCGCGGGTGAATGGGTGGGTATCAGAGGACATTAACGTGTCAGTGGCATATCGCTGAAGTTGCCCGATCAGAACGGGTTTGCCTTCGGCCACTTCGCGAACGCAAACTTCTTCACACAGCGTTTCGGTTGGGCAAACGCGCGCGCACATGCCGCCCAGAATGTTTTGGGTAAAGATTGTCTTGGCCGCAGCTTCGGGTGTTCCAGTCGCGATTTGACGAATGAACAGCGGAATATCGATATCGGTCGGGCAGGCCGTCATGCAGGGCGCGTCGTGACAAAAGTAACACCTGTCCGCTGCGACAAGCGCCTCGTGATCATCCAGCGGCGGATGTAAGTCCGAAAAGTTATCGGCGTATTGTGCGGATTCAAGGCGTCCTGCCACAATGCCGGGTGTCAATTCCGTATCACTCATAGCGATCGCATCTCCTTTAGAAGAACTTGCGATCAGTATTTCACATTTTAAAATTTTATCAATTGGTAAAATTTTAAAATGTTAATTTGGCTATTATGAAGCGGCAAAGGCAGTTGAACTTGACAGGTTCGCTACTGTGGATTTCCTTCTGATTTTAGTGTGTTTTCCAATGGCTCTACCCAGGGCAACCTTGAATGTGACCAGCATTCAAACCGTGGCTCAAGGCTGGCGCGCTGCGCAAGCGTGCCAACACGAATGTTGAAGGAAACAGGTGGGCCAACCCCGTTGGTTGCGTAAATTCCTGACCCACAATTGGCGCAAAATGCCTGAATGCGGGTGTTCCCGCTGTCACCGGTTTTTACGTATTCCTGAGGTCGGCCTTTGATCAGTCGAAAGTCTTCGCTTTTCACAATGGCAAGGGTGCGAAAGGCAGATGCTGATAAGGTCTGGCAATCTGTGCAATGGCAAATGCCCACATTGTCGACGTTCAAATCAGCTTCAAAAGCGATATTCCCACAGTGGCATGCGCCGTGAATCTTAATCATTTGAACACCCTTTCAGAATGTAACCAGTTCAGGAAGCAGCTACAGGTTCATCGACTTTCCTCGTGTTCAAGTCGTTGTTTTGCAATGGTTTCATGTTGATCAGCTTTTTGCTGATCCGCCAGAGATCGTTCCACGTATTCCAAATGTGCGTGCACAGCTGCGCATGCACCGTCGGGGTCACGTGCCTGCAGCGCGGCGTTAATTGCGCTGTGTTGTTCCAGCAAAGCACCACGCGTGACGCGTTGCTTGAACATAATCTGGCGGTTGTAAAATATCCCTTCGCGCAAAAGCTGAAACATCGACCGCATCATATGAAGCATGATCACGTTGTGACTGGCCTCGATGATCGACAGATGGAACTCGGCGTCCAACCGTGCTTCTTCTTCCGGGTCGGTCTTTTGATGCGCACGCTCCATCTTGTCGAAAATGGATTGCACAACCTTAAGGTCGGTGTCCGAGGCCAATCGCGCCGCGCGTTTTATCGCAAGACCCTCTAGATCGCGGCGAAAGGCAATATAGTCAAAAACTGCTTCGTCGTGGTCTGCAAACAGACGGATTAAGGACTTTGAAAATGCGTTACCCAGAACATCGGCAACGAAAATTCCGGCACCTGCACGCGATACCAACAACCCTTTTTCCTGCAAGTCGACAACCGCTTCGCGCAAAGATGGACGCGACACGCCAAGCCGCTCGGCAAGCTCACGTTCCGCAGGAAGGCGTTCTCCGGGGCGCAAAATACCCCTCAGAATCAGTTTTTCAATCTGAAGCGTGACAGCGGTGGATAATTTTTCAGGCGTAACTTTCTGAAAAGGCATTGCACGTCCTTTGGGTGATTGGTCAAATCATATGACCACTCAATCCGTTCGGCAAGGACCCAGCGGGCAAAGGGTCCACGCAGCCACGCCTTTCACCAGCAGTGTGCAGTGGCTAGGTCGCTTTCCAATTGTCGCCTTGATAGGGCAGGAACGCTTCGACCGCCGCTGTCGCAATCACCAGAGTTTCGCCAGTTTCCGGATTGATTACATTCTGGCCCCCGAATACTGCCCTGACACTGACCTGCCCGCGATGAAGCCGGGCGGCAAGGGCGGCCTCGTCCAGTTTGTCAGGTTCCTGCACTCCAACGGTAACCTGAACACGCATCTGCGCCACGTCGATGCCCGTGGAATCGAACATTGGCAGCGTGACATGGCAATAGGCGTCGTCGATCGCGCGTTCCGCGGCCTTTTGGTAATCCATGTTCAGCTGATCGTTGCCAATACCCATTTCGATAACAAAGCGCTGATCGTTCATGATGTGCGCTCCATCTCAAAACTGACGGAAATTGCCGCATTCGCAATAACGGTCGGGTTTCCATCAGGGCGAGGAATATCAAGACCGCCCCGCGCGCAGGTGATGCTGATCTGACCATAGGGAAAAACATCCTTGATCGCGTCGGTATCCACCTGATCGGGTTGCTGCACCGCGATTTCAACGTCGATCACCATGGTCTCTTTCGGCATTCCAAATAGTTCGGCCATGTTGATGGAATTGTGCCAAAGCGCATCCTGCAATGCCTTACGCGCGGCTGATGTATAATCTTGCCGACGCAACGACGTGCCCATGCCAAATTCAGTTAGGACGCGGTGTTTGGGCATTGGTTTCTCCTGAAGTGTTTCGTGAACACCCATGGACCGGCGCACATGTAAGGTCAACGCGATGTCATGCGAAAAGGCAGATTGCG
>Ga0209344_10005869_pt1 | contig 10372 bp, 7 predicted proteins | sample Cruoilmetagenom6_FD_187293 | JGI IMG/M metagenome (GOLD analysis project Ga0209344, IMG submission 187293) | Oil polluted marine microbial communities from Coal Oil Point, Santa Barbara, California, USA - Santa Barbara Oil Seep Sample 6 (SPAdes)... | ecosystem: Environmental > Aquatic > Marine >...
GGCGGACCAGAAGGCCGGAGCCGAAGGACGCCGCGAAACGCGGATAGTCTCCCGCCTACCGGTGCCTCCCACTGTCTCTCGGACACGCGCCTCCAACCGCAACGAGACTGATGGGCAGGCGGGACGCCCACCCCACAATACGGACCAGAAGGCCGGCGCTCAGGGAAGCCAGGACCGCTGCGGTCTTGCCGACGTGGAGATCCTCCCGTCCCTCAGCGCCTGGGTTTGCCGGGAGACCACGCGTGTCTTGAAGGGGTTGGCCGCAGGGCATAAATACCCTGCCTACAGCTCTGAATGATCGAGGATCGTGGTCTGCCGCCACGACTCTGAAGGTGGGGCCAGCCCCACCCTACTTCCCGATACCGCGATGTCCGACGGAGGGTGGGGTTCACCCCACCTTCAGAACCACTTCCGCCGGTGGACCGCACAACTACAAGATCGATGAAACAACGAGCGCCGGGCCGAAGCCCGGCGCTCCCTCTGGTTGTTAGTCGGTGATCTCGATCGATTCGTCGCCGGCTTCGCCGATGAGCTCCGCCGCCGCTTCCACGAGTGTGATCCAGTCGGCCACACGTTTGTCATTCTCGAACTCCGGGGCGAGTTCGCGAGCACGGGAAAGAACAATTTCCATGTCCCCGGTCCTCGCCCAATAGCTACGTTTGAGAATCTCGCCATACTCGGCGGCGAGCGTGGCGAGCCTCAGGCTCGGTGAGGCGTTCTTCCACTTCTTCTCGAGATCGCGAATTTCCATCCGTCTCTCCAACTCCACAGGGATGTCGGATCCGGAGGGGCGGTAGCGCACCCGTAGGGTAGCGAATTCGCGGCTCGTTCTTCGTTCGACGTTCTTCTTGAGCTTGATCTCATACACCGCGGTGGCGGTGTGACCCGCTCCGATCTCACCGGCATCGACGGTTGGGTCGCGGAAACGCTCATCGGCGATGTCCCGGTTCTCATAACCGATCAGCCGGTAGCGCGAAACCGCTTTGGGGTTGAACTCCACCTGGGCCTTGGCCTCGGAACCGATGGTGAAAAGGGTGCCCGTCAGCTCCTCGACAAACAGCTTGCGCGCTTCATCAAAGGTATCGACATAGGCATAGCGTCCGTCACCGGTGTCGGCAAGCCGCTCCATGAGGACATCGTTGTAGTTGCCCATCCCGAAACCGACGGTTGTGAGCTCGATCCCGTCGTCGGCGAGAGCCTTGATCCTCTCGAGGATGCTCTCCGGGCCCGTGTTCCCGACGTTGGCCACACCGTCGGAGCACAGGATCACCCGATTGATGAACTCATCGTCGCGGAAACGGTCGGCGAGCTCGTAGGCGAGGACCAATCCCTCTTCGGCGTTTGTGGAGCCCCCCGAGCGCAGGCGGTCGATGGCCGCTCGGATAGACTCGCGGTCGGTTGAAGGTTCGAGAAGGACCTGTCCGTGCGAACCGTAAATAACGAGCCCCACCCGATCGTCCTCACGGAGGTTGGCGAGGAGTTCATACAGGGCTTTCTTAACCAGACCGAGACGGTTCTCGCGGTCCATCGAACCGGAGACATCGACCACGAAAGTGAGGATCGCCGGCGGTCTGTCAGTCGCCGCGACGGTGCGCGCCGTCACCCCGAAACGGACGATCTTGTACCGGGAACCATCGGCGAACGGTGACGGCGCACCCTCGGCGCTCAGCCCGAAGTCGCCCTCCTGGGGAGACTCGTCGTGATAGTCGAAGGCGTTGACGATCTCTTCGAGCCGCACCGCTTCGCGGGGCGGCAAGTTGCCGTCCATGAGATACCGTCGAATCACGTTGTAGGAGCCCGTGTCGACTTCGAGCCCAAATGTCGAGAATCTGTCGTCCTCGGTGTCGATAAAGGGGTTGACCCCATACTCGCGAAAAAGAACATCGCCGTAGGGTTGGTCGTTGGGTTCATCGGTTCCACCGGTGGAAGGATTCGGAGTGCCCGTCTCGGAGTTTGGCCCCTTGGACGCGGCAGTCCCAGAGCCATCCTCCTTGGAACCCCATCGCTGACGCCAGTTCGACGACGGTCTGTTGGACAGGTGTCGACTCGACGAAGAAGGTGTTTCCATCACGGTCACGGGCGACAGAGCCGTCAGGTCTGCCCGTGGGATGAGCGAACCCGTCACCGTGATCTCGCCCTCGAAGGACCTCTGCATGGCCTGTTCGATCATTTCGTCGGTCACCTCAACGTTTTGGCCCGCGCCTGCGGCCCCATCGGGGATGACCTGATCACCGACCTTGTCGATCTGAGCTCGATCTTCCCCTATGGCCTCTCCATCCACGGACTGGACAGAGTCCGCCGGACCGGGAGCGTCGCCTGACTGCGCGTCTGCAACATCCTCGGTGGATGCTTCCCGACGCCCATCGTTCTCAAAGCGGACAACACTTCCCGGTTCTGATGCGGTGGCGGACGGGCGCCCACTTCCGGAATCGAGAGGTTGGGGTTCCTGCCGGCCATCGGCAGGTTGTGTCGATGCATCTTCGACTACCCGAATTTGTGGGTCTTCGGTCGGCACCGGGAGGGGCTCGACCCGCACCCGCGGCTCGACTCCTTCCTCGATTCCCGAGAACGTGTCCTCCCGGTTTGCCAACCCGGAGAGCGAGGGTCCGTTCGATCTCATTTGCCAACTGACGGTGGCTGTCAAGGCCACAACAAAGACGGCTGCGACAGCGAGGCGCAGGTTGCGACGCTTGTGCCACGGAACGACTCGGGCGGTTTCAGAAAGACCAGGATGGATTTCGATGTTGTCCGGAATCTCGGCCTTGATGTCTTCGATCAGCCCCATGGGGGGCGGGGGAACGGGTTGATCGGTGAGCATTCGCTCGGCGTTCTGCATTGTCATGACGACACCTCCAGGGCGTTGTCGAGGATCGCGAGCGCCTTCTTGAGCCGTTTGCGCGTGCCCTGTTCGGAAAGCCCGACCATCCGCGCGATCTCGCGAACCGGCACTTCGCCCCAGAAACGGGCGGTCACCACTTCGCGGAGCGGTTCATCGAGCTCGAGGACGGCGGCTCGGAGTCGTTCACCCTGTTGGCTCTTCATGGCCAGGGTTTCGCTCGAGGCCGCCGGGTCCTCGGCCTTCCGAAGATGACCGTCCTCCATGGGCACCACCCGGCGCGGCCGCCTGATGTGGTTGAGGAAGGTCGTGTAGGCGATGCGGTACAGCCAGGTGGAGAAGCGCGATCGGCCCTTGAACCCCGCCAGCGAGGCCCAGGCTCGCCGGTAGGTTTCCTGGGTCAGGTCGGCAGTGAGCTCCCGGTCGCCGCCGGTGAGCCGGTGGAGTGCGCCATAGACCATTTCGTAGGTGCGTTCCACGAGCTCGTCGGCGGCAGATCGATCGCCCAGAGAGAGATCGACCAGCAGCTGTCGTTCATCGCGTTCACCGCGGTGGACGGGTTGAGATGGGGCTTGCGACTCAGTCATTGTGGCTGCGATCCTCATAATATCAGTGAGACACGCGAGCGAGCGAAACCGAAACCGTGCGCATGATGTGCGCTCCGCACTTTGTTCACCCCAGCCGACCCGATAGAGTGGTCCCGACATGCTTCGGTCAGTTGGTTTCCGCGTCGCCGCCGGTGCGCTTGGTCTCTGCCTCATTCTATTGGTGTTGGAGACCGCCCTGCGGATCGGGTCCGTCGTCCTCAAACCGGAGGGCCAAAGAGTGCCGACGATCGTCACCGGCGAGGAGATTCGAATCACCTGTCTCGGCGAGTCAACGACCTTAGGGGGGTGGCCGACCGACCTCGAGGAACTTCTCAACGACAAGGGCGCGGCTCCGAGATTTCGAGTCGTCAACCGCGGCATGGTCGGGATCCGGACCAACGGAGTGGCCGACAGAGTGGAGAAGTGGTTGGATGAGGACCGGCCTCACATCGTCGTCACCATGCTCGGAATCAACGACGAAGGGAACGTCCTCGTCTATCCACGCAGTGCCCGGCGATCGTGGTGGGTGGAGCACGTGATGACCTTCCGTCTGCTCGACCTGCTCTGGCGCTCGTCGTCGGATCGCGGTGTTCCCGAGGCGCAGGCACCTGCCGTGATTCCAAGCGCCGAAGCGCACGTGGACGATGAAACACGATCAAAGCTCGAACAATTCGGGAACCGCCGCCCTGACGCAACCCGGCGGTTTCGTCAAACGGAGATGATCGAGATCCAACGCGATCTTCTGGTGGTGGACCCCGGAAGCCCCGTCTATCACCTGGGATATCTGATCGGGCTGGTTCTGTACCACGACTCCGCGGAGCGCATCGACGAGTTCTTTCGAAATGAAATCGGTGTCGACCCGGCGACGGTCGACGACGAGGAGCGGTATCGGTTGATCGCGGGCTGGGTCGAGAAAACCGGGGATCGCTTCGCTGGGATACGCCTGGCCGCGTCGATGGCCGCACGAGACCTGGACCTGGTTCTTGAGCGCAGTCGGCTCGAATTCCCCACCGATGACCCGATTCTCGAAGGCCTGCTCGAACTCCGTCTGGCCGAACTCTCGCTGCGAGCCCGGTCACCCGACGCGGTGCGTTCACACTTGATGCGGGCCGACGAGGTCCTTCCGGATGATTACCCGTGGTCGCTCCTGTTGGGCGGCATCGGTTTCCGGGTCGAGGCGTACGACCTCGCGGCCGATCATTTCAACCGCGCCAGGTTGGTGCGGCCGGATCTACCGGCAAGCCACGAATCGGTGCTTCTCGGTCGGCTGGCCAACGCACACGAACTCTCTGGCGACCACGAGCAGGCGGCCCGGCTTCGCGCCGAGCTTGAAGAGTTCGAGCTCGGGAGATTCCGAGAATTCACCCGCTATCACTATCAGCAAGTGATCGATGCCGTTCGAGCGAGGGGGATACCCGTGATCGCCGTGCAGTACCCTCTGCTGCCGGTTTCGACCTTGCGGAAGCTACTCGGCCACCGCGACGACGTGATCTACCTCGAGAACCGGAAAAACTTCGAAAAAGCGCTCCGGGAGGACGGATACCAGAGCCTCTTTATCGATCACTTTGCAGGCTCGTTCGGCCACTTCAGCAATCAGAGCAACAGGATGGTTGCAGAAAACGTCGCCGATGCTGTGTGGACTCTGACGGACCGACCGAGACCCGGCTCCAATCTCGCCGACAGCCCTCGAGCACCATCGCTCACCGGAGCGACCCTGGACTGACCTGACACGCCACTCCGAACCTGACCGCCTCTGAGGGTGGGGCGAGCCCCACGTCGGACATCGCAAGGCCGGGCTCGCGGTGCGGTGGATCTCCATCGACTCACTCCACCCAGGTCAAGATCTCCTCGATGGGCTTCTTGCCGATATCGGGCACGGTGCAGTCGTCGGCCGGGTAACCCACCGGGAACAGGATGAACGGTCGTTCGTTCTTCGGTCTGCCGAGGATCTCGTTGAGAAACCGCATGGGCTGCGGTGTGTGGGTCAGGGTCACGAGACCCATGTGGTGGATGGCGTTGATAAAGAGCCCGCAGGCGATGCCCACCGATTCGTTGACGTAGTAGTTTGTGATGTTCGAACCATCTTCCGCCACCCCGTGGATCTCCTTGAAGACCGCAACCAACCACGGCGCCGTCTCGAGGAAGGGTTTGCGCGAGTCGGTGCCGAGAGGCGCCAGGGCATTGAGCCACTCCTCGGTGGCTCGGCCGCCCTCGTAGAACTCGCGCTCCTCGACCTCTGCCGCCTCGCGAATCTTGGATTTCGTCGCCGGGTCTGAAACCGCCACGAAGTGCCACGGTTGATGGTTGGCGCCCGACGGGGCGGTTACCGCCGAGGCGATGGCAAGTTCAATGAGTGGCCGCGGGACGGAATCAGACGAAAACTCGCGAATGGAACGCCTGCGCCTGAGGCTGTCGAGCATGGCCTGGCCTCTGAACTTCGATTCCTTGTCGTGACGGCGTTCGAACTCGAAGGGGATGGTGGGGTATTTCTCTTGCGTCATGCAGAGAGGATAGCGTTTCCCGCTCACTCGTCTTCGTTCGTCTCGGCCTCGACATCACCACCGGTCACCCGCGGTGTCACGGCGAGGGGTTCGGGGGCGGCGAGCTCGCGCCTCGACTGCTCGGTGACCTTGAGTTCGACAAGCTTCTGTCCCATGGGCATGAAGCGTCGCTCGAAAGATCCAACCGCGTCGTTGTACGCCTTGACCGCAGTCGTAAGACCGCGTCCGGCCCGCCCCAGATCGTCGCCGACCTTGGCGGCACGGTCATAGAGTTCGCGGGCGGTGTCGGCGATCTCGCGCGCGTTGTCGGCGAGAACCCGCTGCTGGTGGTAGATGGCCACCGTCCGAAGAAGGGCGACGAGAGTTGTGGGCGTGGCCACCAGAACCCGCGACCGGAGGGCCTCGACCTGGAGGTTGGGGTCTTTGCCGAAAGCCGCCGCGAGGAATGCGTCGCCGGGCAGGAACAGCACAACGAGGTCGACATCGCCTTCGAGTTCGGCCGCGTAGTCTCGAGAGGCCAGCACTTTGATGTGGGCGCGAACAGCCTGCACGTGCTCCTTGAGACCGGCCTCGCGCGCTGCATCGTCGACGGCCTCAACCGCCTTGAGGTACCCGGAGAGAGGCACCTTGGAATCGATCGCGATGAGCCGGCCCTCGGGCAGCTTCACCACCATGTCGGGTCGCTTGCCATCGTCCAGAGTCTCCTGCTCTGAGAAGTCGCAGTGCTCGCTCATCCCAGCGAGTTCGGCGATGTTTCGCAGCGCGATCTCTCCCCAGCGGCCACGGACCTGTGTGCCGCGCAGCGCCGAATCCAGCGATGTGGTTCTCTCCTGAAGGCTCGCGGTTGCACTCTGCAGCTGGGCCAGATTTTCCTTGAGAGCATCGTAGGCACCGCGCCGCTCCTTCTCCATGACGCCGGTTTTCTCATCGAGGCTCTTGAGGGTCAGCTCGAGGGGTTGGAGGAGGTTCTCGATAGCCGCCTTGCGTTTCTCGAGCTCACCGGACGCCTCTTCCCGGGTCGTTTCCCACCGCTGCTCGGCGAGCTTGAGAAATTGCTGCGAACTGCCCTCGAGGGCATCTGATGCGAGGGCCTTGAATGAATCCTCGAGCTGTTTACGCGAATTCTCCACAAAGGCCTTCTGGGCCTCGAGCTGCTCGCGCGTGGTGCGCACCTCGACCTCGGTCGCTGCCACCTTGCGTTCGAGCTCGCCACGCGCGGCGGCGAGCTCGTCGACCTCGGCTTCGAGCTCGGATCGACGCTCGACGGCGGCCTCGGCCCGGGACTCGGCGGCCGCGGTGCGGGCGCGCTCACGCAACGTCGCCAGCACCCAGCCGAGCACGCCGCCGATGGCCAGAGCCGCCAGCACCACCGCCATGATTGTCGTGGTAATCGTCACAAGGTCACCTCGGCCCGATTGTAGCGCGTGCACCGAGCACCGCCGGGCCGCCTCCGGCGACCGGGCGGCACTCGCTGCAACCGATGTGCTACGCACATCAATAACAATTATGAAGGTCGCTTCCGAACTGCTCGGACTTACGACTCAACTCTCAGGAATTCGCGGGGAAGAAGCGAAGCGAACTTCCACGGGAATTCCTGAGACCCCGCGAAACCAGGTTATTCGGCCGGACGTTTCAAGACGAGCCTGTTGTAAATCACGAGCATCACCGCAGTCGACGCGGCGAGAGCGGCGAAGAGGATCCACATGAGATCGGGGTTGTCGACACCCTTGGGTCCGAAGTGCTGGTAGGCGACACCCGAGAGCAAACCGCCGAAGAGGTTTCCGAGGGCCACACACCAGTAGAAGTACCCCATGTACATCCCGACCTTGTCGGGCGGGGCGATCCGACCCGCGTATTCCTTAGATCTCGGGCTCGCGAGCATCTCACCGATGGAGAAGACCAGAATCGCCGAGAGGACGATGAATCCCGAGTTCCCCGCGAGATAGAGCACAAAACTGACGACGGTGACCGAGACCCCGGCGATGATCGAGGCCAGGGGAGTGGTCTTTCGAACCAGATAGGCGATCAACACCTGGAAGAGAACGATGGCGCCGGCGTTGAGGTTGATCATGAATTCGGGTTTGACCTGGCCGTTCTCGAGGGCCGCCCGCGACCATTCACTGGTGTTGAAACCGATGCTCGAGAACACTCCGCTCACCCAGTTTGCGGCCGGTCCAAATGCGCTCACGAGATCCGTGGTGTCCACATAGTCGCGGATGTACTCGGGGAGGGTCATGAAGATCTGGTTGAACGAGGTCCAGAAACCGGCCATGAGCAGCAGAAAGACGAGATAGCGTCCCTCACCCACCCGCATGGGCTGGAGATACCACGGGGCGTCCGTGCCCTTTCCGGCGTTGCGCAGGATCACGTCGAGTCCGAGATTGAACGCCAGCCAGATTCCGGCCACCAGGGCAACTTTGGGGAAGCTCCACCACTTGGATCCCATCACCAGCATCACCAGCAGACCGGCGACGAGGAAGAAAAAGCGGAAGTTGCCCACCACCTCGACCATCCCGTCAAAGACCTCGGCGAGGCTCCGTCGGCTCTCGGCCTCCTCGTCTCGGGGCGGTTCCTTGTAAAGAAAAATGCACGTGATTCCCATGACGACGATCCAACCGGCCGAGGCCCAGAAGACATACTTCCAATCCCAGCCGCGCAAGATGCCGGCCACGACAGGCCCGGCAAAACCGCCGATGTTGACCATCATGTAGAAGATCCCGAAGCCCATGGACCCGGTCTCTTCGTTGGTTGTCTTTGCCACGGTGGAGATCACCGCAGGCTTGAACATCCCATGACCCACGGCGACCAGGAAGTAGACTCCAAGGAAACCCCAGAAGGTCCTCGGCGCGGCAAGCAGAATGTAGGCCGGCGCCATCACCACCGCCGAGGCGAGGAACATCCGCTTGAAACCGTATCGATCGGCGAGGGCGCCGAAGACCGCCGGGAAGAGATAGAGAAAGAAGGTCGCGATGCCTTGGATGACGCCGCGGTCCTCGGAGGAAAAGCCCAGCCCGCCCGAGGCGATGGATCCGGTGAGATAGAGGGTGGAGACGGCGTAGAAACCGTACCACCCCATCCGCTCGAATATTTCCATGACGTTGGCCATCCAGAATGACCGGGGGAACTGACGCAGGACACCGACACGCTCAGACATGAAAGCTCCACTCTTTTCGGGCTGCCCTGCACTGACGGCGACCGCCATCCCGGGCCTTGTGACCTATTTTCCAGACGCATGATACTGGTTCCACTCGCGAAGATCCCTGTCGTAGGATCAATTTCGAGGATTGATCATGGCGACTCTTGTCCCTCTCTTTCTGTGGCTGATCACCGGTGTTCAGACTGTCGACTGGGGATCCGAGACCAAAGCCATGTCGAGCAGCGACATCACCAAGGCGCCCAAGGCGCTCTTCGCCGATCTGGAGAAACGGTGGATCGTGTGGGGCGAGGGTCAGCATTTGGTGAACGAAATCGAGATCGATGGCGGCGATCTGGGGATCGCACTCGTCTGAGCGGGCGGGCCGGTTCAGTCGGACGTAGAGAAGACCGCGAAGGCGCCAAGAACGCGAAGACATCGCACGCACGTACCGCAGATAGCGCAGATAAACGTAGATTTCATCGCACCATCGCAGATCCCATCGCAATAGAGAGTGAGCGAGGGCTGAATTCAGGGTTGTCTGACTTCGTGGCAGGGCCAAGGATCCAGATAGGGCTCTGAAGGGCAGGGGGAATCCCGCCCCCACAATCCATCGCAAGGAAGGCAGCCCCTGCCCGTAATCACGCGGGCGGCAGGTTGCTGGAAGGACATCTGACTGGCGTTGTGGCAGTGCACCCACGGGACCAATCCTGAAGGTGGGGTCAACCCCACCCTACGTCGGACACCGCCGGGTCGGGAAGTAGGGTGGGGCTGGCCCCACCTTCAGAAGCGTTCGGGTTGGTTGTGGCGCGTCACGTCAGTTGTCGAACTCGATGGGAAGGATGCTGGTGCGGCCGCTGAGCTCTTCCTGGATGCCGATGAAGACCTTTTGCTCACCGCCCTCGATCTCCACCCCGGTGTGATAGCTGAAATAGCCCTTTGCGATGGCCTGCTGGTGACGACCGGCCTCGATGGTGATGGGCTGCTCGTGGCTCGACATCTCGGACTGGTTGCCGGCTGCATCCTCGGCAAAGAGGGTGATCCATACCTTTGACCAGTAGATGTCGCCGCGCTGGATCATCTCCAACCTGCCATAAGGGATCTTGACGTGGATCGGGATCGTGACTCGCTTCGATCCGGTTGCTCCAAGGCGGAACCGACCATCGGCCTCACCGAGTTCGACCCGCAATCCAAGCGGATTGGCGTCATCGCCGAAGAGCATGGCCGACCGCAGCCGCCGTCCGGAACGTACCGCCGCCGGTTGGTCGACGTATCCGGTCCGGAAGTCCACCCGGTAGTGGGGATGCCCGGGGAC
>Ga0209344_10005872_pt1 | contig 10368 bp, 15 predicted proteins | sample Cruoilmetagenom6_FD_187293 | JGI IMG/M metagenome (GOLD analysis project Ga0209344, IMG submission 187293) | Oil polluted marine microbial communities from Coal Oil Point, Santa Barbara, California, USA - Santa Barbara Oil Seep Sample 6 (SPAdes)... | ecosystem: Environmental > Aquatic > Marine...
CGCTGCGCTCGCCGTCGCCTGTATCGTGACGGCGAGCCTTTCCTCGCAGCATGCCGCCGCCCAGACAGGCTTCGCGCCCCCGGTCCCGCCCGGCGACATTCCGCAATCGGGCGGCATGGTCTGGGGTGGCCACGTTCCGTCGGCCGGCGAGGGCTACCGGCCGAGCGTCGCACGGCCGGATGGCGTCGCCGCCGCGCCGCCGGCGGCCCCCGAACCGCTTGCCGCGACCCAGCCGATCGTCCGCGCCGCGCCGGCAGCCCCGGCAGCCCCAGCCGCCGCCGCGTCGTCGGCCTCGACGACGAGCTCGCTCTATCAGGATCTTCTCGGCCGCCGCGCCAGCGTGCCCGCCGCCGCGCCGCTGCAGCCGGCCGGCAATGGCGCCCTGCCGCCGCTGGACGCGCCCCGCAGCGTCGGCGGCGAGACAAGCTCAGCCGCGCCGGCCGCCGATCCCTGGACCGGCCTAAAGGCGGTGACCGCCGCACCGCCGCCGCAGCGGCGCGACGCGCCGGCGACCCCGAAGATCGTGCCGCAGCGCAGCGTCGTCGCCTCGCTGGGGGAGGCGCGCAAGCCGGCCCCCCAGAGCCCGGTGCCGGGTCGCGGCGCGCTGGAGAACCAGACGCCGAGCGGCTACCGCGCCATGCCGCGCTCAGAAGCCATGTGCCGGACGGCCCTGCGCAAGATGGGCGTGAGCTTCGTCGACATCGATCCGGTCAGCAGGGGCAAGTCCTGCGGCATCGCCCATCCGGTGAAGATCACCGCGATCGCCAAGGGCGTCGCCATGAAGCCGGCCGCGACGATGAACTGCGCCGCCGCCGCGCGGATCTCGCAATGGGTCGAGGACGAGGTGAAGTCCGCCGCGCGTTGGAAATTGTGGAAGCGGCCGACGGCGGTGCTCAACGCCTCCTCCTATCGCTGCTCGCGCATTGCCGGTTCGCGCACCGTCTCCGAGCACGCCAAGGGCAACGCCCTCGACGTGCGCGGCTTCGCCTTTTCCGACGGCTCGGTGGTGGCCGTGGAGAAGAAAGGCTTCTTCTCCTTCCGCGAGAAGGGTTTCCAGAAGGCCGTGCGGCTTTCGGCCTGCCGCTATTTCGGCACGGTGCTGGGGCCGGGCTACAATTACGACCACCGCGACCATCTGCATCTCGACGCCAAGAACCGCCGCCGCGTCGTCTGCAAATAGGCGCCGGGACGGGTTGCGGCGGCGCCGGCCCGGATCGTAGGGTCGCCTGACTTTATGAACCTGCAACCGGACGAGACATGCCGGGAGGCATCATGGCCGATGATTTTCCGCAGGGGACGGTCCACCGGGCCGGCGAGGACATGCAGGCGGCGCTGACGGCGGAGCCGGAGGTGCTGGGTCTGTGGCAGAAGCTGACGCCGCTCGGGCGCAACGAGTTCATCTGCTGGGTCGAGGACGCCAAGCAGGCAAAGACGCGGCAGCGGCGCATCGAACGCACCATCGACGAATTGCGCGAGGGCCGGAAGCGGCCCTGCTGCTGGGCCGGCTGCATCCACCGCACGGACAAGGCGCCGAGCCCGTGGCAGCAGGCGGTGCTGATCGACGGGAAGACACGCAAGGGGTGATCCGGGCGGCGAAGGGCTGCGGCAGGCCGGCTTGGCGGACGGCGCCTCGGGCTAGCCCGCGTCCGCTGCGCGCTTGTCGCGGCGCTTTTCCTTCGCCTCGTAGATCGTCTTGGCGAGTTCGCCGAGGGAGCCGAGGAACATGCCGGTGGAGCCGGCGACGAACATCCAGACGGCCAGCGTGTACCACTCCTCGAAGGCCTTGAAGAACAGCACCGAGCCGATGACGAAGAGGAGATTGCCGACGAGGCCGATACCGAGATGGATGTAGCCGAAGTCGCGAACGAGAATTTGCAGCATGTTGGACCTTCGGAATGCGTGGCGTCTGTGCGGTGACGACGGCAGGGCGACACCCGCTGGCTTGCCTGTCTGAGGCGGCCGGCGCGCCGATCCCTGCCGGTACGGCATAACGGTCCCTGCCACGACAAGGCAACCGGGCGGCGGTGTCCTTGCTGCGGGATCGACCACCAGGAAGGGGTCGCCGGCTTGTCCGGGTGATGCTGCGCCGTGCAGGGCAGGCGGCTTGCCGGCCGACGCGGCGGTGACATCCCTGCAGCCGTCGCGGTCTCGCGGTTGCGGGCGGCTTGCCGCTGATGCAATGCGTCTGGGTCGCGCAGCGCCGAGCCGAGCTGGGCCGCGTTCCGCGCTAGGGGAGATCCGATGACGCCCGCATTCACCGCCGTCACCTATGTCGCGGCCGCGCTGGCCGAGATCGCCGGCTGCTTCGCCATGTGGTCATGGCTACGGTCCGGTGCCTCGGCGCTCTGGCTGGTGCCGGGTCTGGCCAGCCTGGCGCTGTTCGCCTTCCTCCTGACGCTGGTGCCGGTGGAGGCGGCGGGACGGGCCTATGCGGCCTATGGCGGCGTTTATATCGCCGCCTCGCTCGGCTGGCTGTGGCTGGTGGAGGGCAGCCGACCGGACCGCTGGGACATGGCCGGCGCCGGGCTCTGCCTCGTCGGCGCGGCGATCATCCTGTGGGCGCCGCGCGGTGCCTGACAGCGGGGCTCAGTCGGCGATGGTCTCGGCCGGCACGGCGGTCGGGCGGCCCTCGTCGTCGATCGCCACCATGACGAAGGTGCCCTCGGTGACCTTGGTGCGCTCGTGGCGGGCGCGGCCCTTGGCCCAGGCCTCGATGGACAGGGTGATCGAGGTGCGGCCGACCTTGTCGATGGTCGAATAGACGCAGAGCGTGTCGCCGATCTTCACCGGCTTCTTGAAGATCAGCGTGTTGACCGCGATGGTGGCGACGCGGCCGCGGGCCCGCTCGGCGGCGCGGATGCCGGCGGCCAGATCCATCTGCGACATCACCCAACCGCCGAAGATGTCGCCATTGGCATTGGCGTCGGCCGGCATGGCCGGCAGCCGGATGGTCAGTTCGCCCCGGGGCTGTTCGTCGGTCTCGTCCATCGCGCGTCTCCTCATTGGCCCGAATGGCATAGCAGACGCGGCGGGACTTGGCAGCGGTGACGGACGGATCGCGCGGGGGTGCGGGCGAAGCGGCATCCTGGCCGAGCCTGCGGCGGCGTTCGGCCGCGATCAGCTCTGGCAGGGCGGGGCGCCGCTCTCCGGCTCTTCCGGGACCAGATGCCCGTCGGGCTGGCGGATCAGCACCCGGCGCTGGCCGCGATAGCGGAAGACTAGCCGGTGGCGCCCGGCATCGGCGCCGACGCCGCGCTCGACCGTGCCGCGGACATTGCCGCGGCGCAGCTCGGTCCGGAAGAAGGCCACCGGCAGGCCGAAGGCGGCGGCCACCGCCGTGCTGTCGACCTCGACGTCACCGCTGTCGTCCTGGGGAGCGTGGTCGGCCATCAGGCGCGCGCCGCCACGCGCGGCGCATTGCCCGCCTCGGCCAGCGGGAACAGCGACAGGATGTCGATCTCGCGTTTCGGCAGGTCGGCGAAGCTGTAGCGGTCGAGGACGGCGAGGAAGGCGGTGACCGCTTCGGCGAGGACGCCGCTCATGCCGCAGGCCGGCTGGATGATGCAGCGGCCGCAATCGGCGAGGTCGAACCCGTCCTCGGTCGCCCGCACCAGCTCGCCGACGGAGATCTGCGACGCGGGACGGGCAAGGCGGATGCCACCGGCGCGCCCGCGCAGGGTCGTGACATAGCCGGCCTTGCCCAGTTCGTGGACCACCTTGGTCAAATGGTTGCGCGAAATGCCGTAGGCCTCGGAAATGTCGGCCACCGAGGAGAGGCCGTCGGGCCGCGCGGCGAGGTAGATCACGACGCGCAGCGCATAGTCGGTGTAGCGGGTAAGGCGCATGCGCCGGGCTCCCTTTCGCTGTGCCGATAAAACATATATCAGAAATACATATTTAGCCAGCGGCGTCGTCCGCCGGCCTGCCGCGAGGTCGCCCCATGTCCGAGGACCGCATTGTTTCGCCGATCGTCGACGAGGATTCGCTGCGCCTGCTGGTCGCTGATTTCTATGACCGGGTGCGCGCCGACCCGGTGCTGGGGCCGGTGTTCGAGGGGGCGGTGACGGACTGGCCGGCGCATCTGGAGCGGCTGACGGCCTTCTGGTCGTCGGTGATGCTCACCTCGGGCCGCTACAAGGGCAATCCCTTCGCCGTCCACCACCGCCATCGCGGCGAGATCGATCTCGCCATGTTCGACCGCTGGCTCGGCCTGTGGCGCGAGACGACCAGCCGGCGCTTTCCGGCGGCGACGGCCGCGGTGTTCCACGAGAAGGCGGAGCGGATCGCTGACAGCCTGAAGGCCGGGCTGTTCTTCCGGCCGGAGCTCGCCGATCTGCGGCCGGCCCATCCGCGCAGCCAGTGACCGTCAGTCGGTGTTTTGACGGGTCTGCCGCTCTAGGGCGTCGTCGTCGCTGTCGCAGCGATTGATCGCCTGCCAGTACCAGCCATCGCTCTGGACCAGCGACAGGAGCAGGCGGCGATCGACCGATCCGGCATGGCCGGCGGGCACCCCGTCCATGCCGGCGGCCGGCGCGGGGCGGGCGGCATCGTCGCCATGCAGCCGCGGCGGCTCCTCACGCGACAGCTTGATGTGGCCGGAGCGCAGCGACCAAAGGAACGAGGTGATCGCCGACTGGCAGCGGATCATCGACAGCCGGTCGGGCTGGCGGTCGGCGGGCACGGTGGCGGCGATGCTGTCGATGGCCTCGCTGAGCGCGGCGAGGCGCAGCGGCAGCGCCGCCGCCGCTTCGCCCGAGTGGAAGTAATGCAGCGCCGGATAGGCCAGATGCTGCTGGCCGAGGGTGATGATGTTCGGGGACAGCGTATCGAGGATGCTGGCGAGCCGCCCATAGCCGTCGCCGTCCCGGCACTGGCTCAGAATTCCGTCCGGCGTGCTGCCGAGGCCGTGAATGGTGATCGCCAGCTGGCGCTTGGCGACCGCCGCCGAGATCACCGGCACGAGATAGGTGACCGACAGGGTCAGGGCGAGAAGGCCGTTGGCGGCGCAGAGCGCGGTGAGCAGCTGCCACAGCGCGCCCGACGGCTGGAAATCGCCGAGGCCGAGGGTCGTCAGCGTGTAGCCGGCGACATAGAGCATTTCCACCGCATCGGCCGGCGCCTTGGTCTGGGCGTTGACGATGCCGTCGCCGCCGCCGAGGAAGATCAGCCACCAGCCGAGCCACAGGCCGACAAACCAGACCAGCGCCGAGCCGGCGAGAATGAGCGGGCCGGCGGCCGACAGGAGCCGATGGCCGCGCTCGCCGCCATCGGAAATCCGGAGCGCCAGCCGCCACGCCCCCTGCATGGACCAGGCGGTGAGCGGGCCGGCGCCGCGGGCCGTCAGGGTGGTCAGGCCGATTTCGATGATGGTCCAGGCGACGAGGGCCGCGCCGAGAAGCGAGAGAAGGATCATGGCGAGTGTTCCGGATCGGGGCCGTGAGGGAAGCGGTGAAGAGGACGCGTCCAGCGCCAACGCGGCACGCTGCGATCCGATCCCGAAAACGTGAAGCGGGTTGAGGCGGCAGCGGCGGGAAGGCGGTGCGCTGCGCCGATCGCGGCAATCCTGCATGGCTGCCTTGCACGCGGCCCGGTGCCACGTGCCCCCGGCGCGGCCTATCTGTTGCATTGCAACATGAAACAGACCGGAGACCCATCATGGCCCCTCAGACTTCTCCCAGCCGTCCCCGCCGCTTCCACCAGCGCGTTGCCGGCTTCTTCGTCGAGGCTGCCGCGGTCATCGAGGATGCCCGCCGCATGCGCGACGAGTATCGCCGCAACCATCGCGGCATGATCGAGTAGGCAGGATCGACACCGGCGCCGTCTGGCGCCGGGCGGACAATCGCGGCTGAGACAACGCCGCGCGATGCCGAGCCGTGTGCCGTCAGGCTTCGGCGTGCCGCGCTTTACCCCAGCGCCGCATCGGCACCAGTTCGACCGCCAGCATGGCGGTAAAGATCAGGGCGCAGCCGACGAGGCCGATGGCCGCGATGCGCTCGCCGAGGATGATCGCGCCGAACAGCGCCGCGAACAGCGATTCCGACGACAGGAAGATCGCCGCCTGCGCCGCCGTCGTGTGACGCTGGCCGATGATCTGCAGGGTGAAGGCGAGCCCGGTCGACAGGACGCCGCCATAGACGATTTCCGGCCAGGCCTGCCACAGGCCGGCAAGGGTCGGCGCCTCGAAGGCCAAAGTGCCGAGGCCGGCGAGGATCGCGGTGACGGCGAACTGCACGAAGGACAGCGTGTAGGGTCGGCCGCTCGGACCGGCGAACAGCCCGACGAAGACGATCTGCAGCGCCCAGAACACGGCGCAGACCAGCATCCACACATCCCCGACATTCAGCGCCGCCAGGCTGCCGCCGCCCAGAAGGGCGATGCCGGTCAGGGCGGTGAGTGCCGCCGGCCAGACCACCCAGTGCGGCCGGCTGCGCAGCAGGGCGAGGCCGAGGATCGGCGTCAGCACCACATAGAGACCGGTGAGGAAGCCGGCATTGGTCACGGTCGTGGTGACCATGCCGATCTGCTGGGTGATGGCGGCGAGAAACAGCAGCGCGCCGATGCCGACGAAGCCGATCCTTGTGCCCGGCGGCACCGGCACCGCCGCGCGGCGGCCTTCGGCGATGGCGAAGGGCACGAGGGTCAGCGCCGCGATGCCGAACTTCGCCGCGGTGAAGGTCCAGGGACCGACCGCGGCCATCGCCGTCGACTGGGCGACGAAGCCCATGCCCCAGACGGCACCGGCGAGAAGCAGCAGGCAATTGGCGCGAAGGCGTGTCATGGCGACCGGAGGCAGGATGGGAGAGAGGTTCGCGAAGGCCGATGGAGCGCCGCGAACCGATCGCCTTGCTGACTATCGGAGCCGGTGGGGCGAGGCAAGGCAGGCACCGTGCGCCGCACCGGCGATCGGCGCGGGCGGGATCAGCGGGCGGCGTTTGCCAGGAGCTCCGCCCAGCGGCTCAGGCGCCTGGTGTTGGCGCCGAGATCGGAACGGCCGAGCAGCGCGCGCGCATAGATCCGCATTAGCGTGCCCTCCGGTGCGCCGAAGGCATCCACGTCGATCGTGTCGGGAAAACGCAGGACGGCGCTGCGCGCGACATAGCGGCGGTAGTTCGGCGTCTGGCCGTGATCGACCCGCACGACGTCGCCATCCTCGGCGAGGGCCGCGTCGAGACGGGCGAGGAGGGCCTGCGGCGGGATCGCGAAGACCGGCAGGGCGACATCGACCCGTGCCGCGGTGGCGCCGGGCGACGCCGCGACGCTGTCGTTTGGCACGGAGCGCCGCGTCAGCTTCGCCAGATCGACCGGTCCCTGGTCGGCGGGCCCGCCCAGCCGTGTCCAGAGCGCCTCGAGAAGATGGGCCATGCCTTGCCTTTCCGTACCAATGCCTGCGGGCAGCCGGCGCGCTCACGCCTGGCTGATCAGAGCGGAACGATCGCCGCCGGGCGGTCGTTGCGGGGGGACGACACTAAGGCCTGCGGACCAAATCTGGCGCGGGCCTGCGCAACCGGAAGGAACCGTCCCATGCTTCGCATCGCGACACTCGCTCTTGCCACCTCCGCCCTGTTCGCCGTTCCGGCGATGGCGCAGGATTCGACGCCGACCCCGACCGACAAGCCGGCCAACGCGCCGTCCGACGGCATGAATGCCGGCATGCAGAACGATATGGAGCCGATCACCGTCGAGATGAAGGGCGCCGATGGCGGCTCGGCCGGCACGGTCACGGTGACCCCGACGCCGCACGGCCTCCTGCTGTTGGCCGATCTCGCCAATCTCGCCGATGGCGACCATGCCTTCCACGTCCACGAGACCGGCGTCTGCGAAGGCGATTTCTCCTCGGCCGGCGGCCATTACAACCCGACCGACAAGGAGCATGGCTACAAGGTCGAGGGCGGCCATCATGCCGGCGACCTGCCGAACTTCACCACCACCGACGGCTCGGCCAGCTTCGAGAGCTTCGCGCCGGCGCTGACGCTGACCGGCGGCGAGGCGCCGCTGAACGATGCCGACGGCTCGGCGATCGTCGTGCATGGCGGCACCGACGATTATTCCTCGCAGCCCTCGGGCGACGCCGGCGACCGCATTGCCTGCGGCGTCGTCTATTCGGGCCAGTAAGCCGTCCGCTGACAGAACGGGTTGCCGGCATGGGCCGGCAGCCGGTGAAGATTGAGTCCGGCGCTCAGGCGCCGGGCAGCCAGCCGATCGGCCGGTAGTCGGGAAGCGCTTCGATCCGCGTGAGCCAGGCCCGGATGACGGGATAATCCGTCAGCTCGAATCCGCCTTCGCCGGCCCGGTGGGTATAGGCATAGAGCGCGATGTCGGCGAGGCTCGGCGCGTCGCCCACCAGCCATTGCGCCCCGGACAGGCGCTGCTCCATCACCGCCAGGGCCTTGTGACCGCCGGCCAGTGTGTCGGCCAGACGCTGCGGCGTCGCGGCCTCGCGCATCTGCGGATAGACCAGCAGCGAGCGCCGCACAGCGATGTGCGGCTCGTGGCTGTATTGCTCGAAGAACATCCAGCCAAGCATCTCGGCGCGCGCGAAGCGGTCGTCCGGCACGAAGCGTGTGCCGTCGCCGAGATAGCAGAGGATGGCGTTGGATTCCGGCAGGGTGCGGCCGTCTTCCAGTTCAAGCAGCGGCACCTTGCCGTTGGGATTGGCGGCGAGGAACGCGGGCTGCTTGGTGCCGCCGTCGAGCGTGCTCACCTCGACATGGCGAAACGGGCGGCCGAGCAGCGCCATCAGCAGCCGGGGTTTGTAGCAATTGCCGGAATCGGCCATCCCGTGGATCGTCAACATCGCGTGCCTTCTGTGCCGCTTGCCTGAAGGCGCAGCATAGCATTGGCCACCGCCGGCAATGAAGGCGTGGTGCGGACCGTCGAGCACGGGCCGGGCGTATCGTCCGCTCGTATCGAGAGGGCTCAGTTCGGCCCGGCAATGCGCTTGGTGAAGCGGGGGCGGACGGCTGCTACCGAACTGTGGGTCATGCCCTTCAGCCGGACCACGTCGAACATGGCGTTCTGGGGGATCATCGTCTCGGTGACGAGGATCGAGTCGCCGATGGCAACCGACGGCAGGAGGTCGACGGGGATTGGGCGGTCCGCGAAGGCGGGCGAGGCGTCCGGCGGGTAGCTCCAGTCGGTGTCGAAGCCGCGCGACGAGCGGGTCAGGCTGGAGATCCGGACTTCCAGCGCGCCGTCGGGTTGCGGCACCAGCGCCTTCAGCGTGGCGATGATGCGGTTGTCGAGCACCGATCTCGGCAGTTCGGTCTGGCGGGACATGTAGTCGCTCATCGAGGCGGTGGCGCGTTCGAGCGCCAGGCTTTCCCGGTAGAAGTCGAAGAGCGTGACCGTGCCGAGCAGGACGAGGACGAGTAGCGGCGCGATCAGCGCGAACTCGACCGCCGCGACGCCGGACCGGTCGCCGAGGAGGCGGCGATGGCGAGCGGGCGGCGGTGCGCCATCCGTGGGGGCAGAATCGGCCATCATTGCGGCTCGTTGACGAAGGCGGCGTAGGAATTGATGCCGTAGGCGCCGGTGTCGCCGTCGGGCAGTGCCACGGCGAGGCCGAGCATTGGCGTCATTGGCCGCACCGAGGTGCAGACCCGGACGAACATCAGCTCCGAGCGTTCGCCCGGCCGATAGGCCGGCACGGTGCCGCGATGGACGCAGCGCGCGACGGTCTCCGGGATCGTGTCGGAGGCATTGCTGAGGGCAATCAGCTCGACCGTCGTGTTCGCCGCGCAATCGGTAAAGACCATCGCCTGGGCGCAGATCCGTTGCTTGAGGTCGTCGGCCGAGATCGCCGCATTGTCGGCGATGCGCAGCTGCCGCACGATCCGGTTCAGCGCGCCGTCCTGCATGATCGTCTGGGTCATCAGCCAGCCGGCCTCGAAGATCGAGAAGACCATGGCGAGGAACAGCGGCACCACCAGCGCGAACTCGACGGCGGTCGCGCCGCGCCGGTCGCGGGCAAGGCGCAGCGGAGCCTTCAGGATCGGCAGGGGGCGTGTCATCCGATCAGCTTGATCTTCTGGATCGCCGTGGCGATCGACTTGAACGCGTCCTGGATGTCGAGGGCGTTGACCCGGTAGAAGCGCTCCGCGCCGCTGGCGCAGTTCGACATCTGCTTGGCCGCTGTGTCGTTCACGTCGAAGCCGATGGTGAAGACGATGACGTTCTTCTGCTTGGCCGCGGTGCACAGGGCCGCGGCGAAGCGTTCGGCGTCGCCGACGGTATAGAGGTCGGTGTTGAGACTGCCATTGTTGTAGTACTGGACCGGCTTGCTCGCATCCTTGGGAATGCGCTGGCTGCTGATCGCGCCGTCGGTCATCAGCACGAGGAACTTCATCGTGTCGGGATCGGTGAAGCTGG
>Ga0209344_10005873_pt1 | contig 10368 bp, 9 predicted proteins | sample Cruoilmetagenom6_FD_187293 | JGI IMG/M metagenome (GOLD analysis project Ga0209344, IMG submission 187293) | Oil polluted marine microbial communities from Coal Oil Point, Santa Barbara, California, USA - Santa Barbara Oil Seep Sample 6 (SPAdes)... | ecosystem: Environmental > Aquatic > Marine >...
TAAACGTCTTCGCTGTTTTCTATGCAAATATAGGCGTGTTGGGCAATAGAGCGCTCCAATACTACTTTTGAGGATTCGCCTTTAAAAGTAGCTTCTTGGTAGGTTTCCTTTATATCGAAATAAACCTCTTTGCTATTGGCAAATTCGTTGCGAAGCTCATCGGGCATTTCGTACCTAAAATGGCTTTCCAGCTCCTCATCGCTGAGCAAACGATCCATATAATAATCTGGCGAACGGAATATTGCCTGCCAGTCCAAAGGCGCCTCCCACGGGCCAAAACGCTGATAATTGTTCCCAAGGTCAATCACGGAAAATTTCGATTTATTGTTCAAAATACGCGAACCCCGACCAATCATTTGGAAATACAACGTCAACGAACGTGTAGCCCTATTCAAAATAATAGTTTCAATCGTAGGTTCATCAAAACCTGTAGTCAATATACTTACCGAAGTCAAAATAGCATCGGGCGTTTCGTGGAACCACTTTAAAATCTGCTTGCGTTGTTTTTTGGTAGCAGTATTGTCCAAGTGCATAATGGGCAAACCTTCCGCTTTCAAATGGTAATATACCTGTATGGAAGTATTGATTCCGTTGTTAAAGATCAAAGTCTTTTTCCCTTTGGAATGGTTCAAATATGCCTGATAAAGCTGGTCAAGCATTCCAACGGCGGAATAAAGGTCATCCGAGGATTTTACCGTATAATCGCCATTGGAGCCAATCTCAAGTGAAGTTAACCCCATATTGTATTGAAAGACTTCCACTTCAGCCAAAAACTCATTTTCGATCAAGGATTGAATACTTTCGCCCACAATGAGTTCGTCATAATTATCCTTCATAGGAAGGCTACGATTAGAACTTAAAGGAGTAGCTGTAACGCCAAGTATAAAGGACTTTTCAAAAAATTTGAAAAGTTTTGTAAATGAGTTATAGTGCGCTTCGTCAATGATAACAAGGCCTATATCCGAAATGTCCAATTTATTATCGTTCAAACGGTTGTTCAGCGTTTCCACCATCGCGACAAAACAACTGTATTTTTCTTGATCATCGAGATTTGCAGTGCTGTTCACCACTTTGTTTACCACACCGAAACTGGTAAGCATTTCTGAAGTTTGCTTGCAAAGCTCCACACGGTGGGTCATTACAAGAACTTTTTTGTTGTGGTTTTTTAAATATTGACGGACAATTTCAGAAAAAATAACCGTTTTTCCACCACCTGTAGGCAATTGGTATAGCAAATGATAATCATCTGGCGCGGTCTCAAACTTTTCAAAAATCTTGTCTATAGCGCCTTTTTGGTAGCTATACAGTTCTTTATCAGTTTTTTTTTCTTGAATCGCGTCTTTAATCTCAGCCATAAAAATCCTCATTTTGCAGGATTGCAAAACTACATCCTTTTATAGGTTTTGAAAGAAGAAATACCAGATTTATTACGAACGAATTTTCTGATATTCTATTTCTGCTTAGTCTTTAAATAAAGTTGCTCAACTTTTTCCCGTGCCCACGGTGTTTTCCGAAGAAATTTCAAACTCGATTTAATGGACGGATTGTTGTTGAAGGAATTGATCTTTATCTTTTCACCCAAAACCTCCCAGCCATAATATTCCACAAGGTATTCAAGAATATCCGCAAGTTTAATTCCGTGCAAAGGGTTATTGGGTTGTTGGTTATCCATAGTTTATTTTTTACCAGTCAATCGGCCTATAATCTTTTAAAAACTTTCCGCTCCAGTGTTTCCCAGTGTTTATACCATCAATCAGAGGATCCATTACACGGGCGGCGCCATCAACAATATCAAGCGGTGGCTGAAAGTCATGCAGTTCCATTTTTCGTTTTGCCAATTCTACCGGGTCTTCATCTGTAACCCAGCCTGTATCTACGGCATTGATGTAAATTCCTTCTTTGGCAAGACTTCCAGCTGCGGTATGTGTGAGCATATTGAGCGCAGCCTTGGCCATATTGGTATGTGGATGACGATCTTCTTTGAAGAATCTGTGGAATTTCCCCTCCATTGCCGAAACGTTTATAATGTGCTTTTTTCCCGTGTTTTTCTTCTTCATAATTTCGCCCAAACGGTTGCAAAGCACAAAAGGAGCAATAGAGTTTACAAGCTGAACCTCAATCATTTCAGTAGTCTCAATTTCACCAAGCCTTAAACGCCAACTATTTGTTTTCCGAAGATCAACTTGCTGTAAATCTGCATCCAATTTTCCTTCGGGAAAAACTTCTTTTGCGCTTAAAGAATTGTCAAAACTATACGGTATCTGCGAAAGCTTTGCAGAAGCGCGAATACCAATTCCCGGTTCAGCACCGTGCCATGTTACAGGAAGGTTTTTGTTTTTACCAATGTCTGCAGTAAGTGTTTTCAATTCTTGCAAACAATTAATATGATCGTGCAATAAGTTCTTTACGAACTGTGGATGTTCTTCAAAAGGCATTTCCTCCTTCGCCATTAAATGTTGGTAAAAGCCTGCCGGTCTACGTACCGTTTGTGCCGCGTTGTTTATTAGAATATCGAGGTTTTCATATTTCTGCTCAATGTAATTGCAGAAAATTTCCACGCTCGGAATATGCCGAAGATCCAATCCGTGAATCTTTAAACGGTCTGCCCATTGATGAAAATCATCTTCCTGTGCAAAGCGATATGCAGAGTCTGCCGGAAATCTTGTAGTAGCCACAACAGTCGCTCCAGCCCTAAGAAGCATTAATGAAATATGATACCCAATTTTTAAGCGGGAACCGGTCATAACAGCTACCTGTCCAGTTAAATCTGTAGTCTGAAAGCGTTTTGCGTAATTGAAATCGCCACATTCGGTACACATCGTATCGTAAAAGTGATGCAATTTTGTGTAGAGCGTTTTACAGACGTAGCAGTTGCGTGGGGTTTCAAGCTCAAGTTCTTTTTTGGAAGCTAAATCTGCAGCCTGCAATAGTTTTGGAGCTATAAAAACCACGTTTTCGCGAGCGCTACGTATTCCCGTTTCCTTTCGGGCGGTTCGGTCTTTATTGGCTTGTTTACGCTTTTCTGCCTTCTTTGCGTCTTTCTTTCTTCGGGAAAACTCATCGCGATTGGGTCGTGATAGTTGTCCGGATGCTTTTATTAAAGCGGTGCGTTGCTCTTTTGGAATCTCAAAAATTTGATCTGTATTGCTGTTTAAATATTCAAGAATGGCGATGCATTTCGCTATTTCTTCGGTATTTATTTCTCTCTTTACTGAATTTTCGCCAACGGATTTGTTTAAATGCTCCATTTCTTCCTTTATGGAAGTTTCCGTTTCAAAAACCTGCTCTGGCATATATTAATTTTTCGGCAAATATAGTCACAGTTTGAATGTGCAAAACATTTTATTTCAAATAGTAAAAACAAAATATTAATGGCTTACCAATTCCTTTTGAACATTTGTTGGTACAGGTTGATAGGATGAAAACGAAGATTTAAAAGTTGCTCTGCCCTGCGTGAGTGAACGCAAATCTGTAGAGAAACCATGCATTTCGGCTTCCGGGGTCAAACATTTTAAAACTTGGTAGTTATTGTTGTTTTCAATTCCTTGAATCATGGAGCGCCGCGCTTGCAGATCAGTCATTACATTACCCACCATTTCTTCAGGAACCTTTACAATGAGTTCCAAAACTGGTTCCAAAAGTTTGGGATTGGCATTCATAAAAGTTTCTTTGAAGGCATGCGATCCAGCAATTTTAAAGGAAATATCATTTGAGTCAACAGAATGCATCTTCCCGTCATAAACCATTACACGCACATCGCGAATATAGGAACCTGTTAACGGGCCTTCTTCCATTACCTCCAAAACGCCTTTCATAATTGACGGTAAGTACCGTAGGTCAATAACTCCGCCCACAATGCAGTTATAAAAAACCAATTTTCCGCCCCAAGACAGATCTATTTCTTCTTTGCCACGGATATTAAAACCTTGCGGCTCTTCCATATTTTCATCCCAAGGCTCAATCTTTAAGTGAACTTCCGCAAACTGCCCCGAACCGCCAGATTGTTTTTTGTGTCGATAGTTTGAGGCAGATGAACGTTGAATGGTCTCCCGGAAAGCTATTTTAGGTTTTTCAAACCGCGCCTCTACGCTGTAAATATTTTTAAGCGTCCAATCTATAGTTGCCAAATGCAGTTCACCTTGGCAAGCCAAAATAAGTTGTTTCGCTTCCGAAGAAAAGGAAATGTTTACGGTAGGATCCTGATTGTGAATTTTCTTTAACGCCTCACTGAGTTTTTCTTCATCCTTCGTATTTACTGCAAACACAGCTTTTTTGATACGGGCTTGTGGAAATTTAATGGGCTTAATGGTAAGAGGAAGTTTTGGCGAAGCTAAAGTATCGTTGGTTTCTGTATATTTTAATTTTAGCGTTGCACCAATATCGCCCACCGTAAGTCTATTTACGGGTTGTCTTTCTTTTCCATCCATGATAAAAAGCTGGTTTATTACTTCAGTTTCATCGTTTCTGGAATTTATAAGTTTATCGTTTAAACGTACTTCGCCGCTCATAACCTTAAAAAAAGTGATTTGCCCCAAATTGGGTTGATAAACTGTTTTAAAGATGAAAAGCGCTGTAGGACTCTCTTTTAAAGCCTTTACTTCTTTGCCGTCCATGCTTTGTTCAGGTTTGAGGTCTGCCGCAGCAGGCGCAACGTTGTCAATAAAGCCCATCAATCTTCCCGTGCCCATATCATTCAAAGCTGAAACACAGAATACCGGAAACAGTTCATGATTCAACATTCCTGCTTTTATTCCTTGCCGCATTTCATCTTCGTTTAAGGTGCCTTTTTCAAAAAAAAGCTCCAATAATGTTTCATCATTTTCTGCAGCTTTCTCTATTAATTCGTTATTTAATTCCTTGGCCCATTCCTTTTGGTCATCGGGAATTTCTAACTTTTCGGGCTTTCCTCCTTCTGGCGAAAATTTATACATTTTCATCTTAAGCACATCTACAATACACTGTGAACCATCTATAACTAAAGGATACTGAATTTGCACGGCATTATTGCCCACCAGATTTTTTATGCTTTTGAAGCTTTCATCAAATTTAGCATTGATATGGTCTATTTGGTTTATTACAAACAAAGTTGGTTTGTGATATTTATCTATGTAGTTCCAGATAATTTCAGCACCAACTTCCACACCGTGCTGAGCATTTAAGACAGTAACAATAGTATCTGCAACGCGGATAGAGGAAATAATTTCACCGATAAAATCATCCAGTCCGGGTGTGTCTATTATGTTGATCTTGTAATTGCGCCATTCTGTGTGGAGTGGTGTAGCGAAGATAGAGTTGCCCCGTTCGTGCTCAATGTCGTGATAGTCAGATACGGTATTTTTATTTTCAACTGTACCGCGGCGATTGATTAGGCCTGCTTCAAAAAGCATGGTTTCTGCAAGTGTAGTTTTTCCACTATTGTGGGCGCCCACGAAGACTACGTTTTTAATGTGTTTGTCGTCATATATTTTCATCTATATAAATATTTTGGTTAATATGTTTTAAGATGCAATGCGCCAAACACTTATGATTGTGCCTGGTCTTGCTTATTTATTGTAAATCATATATTATATGTTGATTCTTTTGATTCTTAAATTTAAGAAATTAATTCATTAATACTTTTAGACTGGTGTTTTTGGTTTCAGAATTTAAAGTAATAAAATATAGTCCTGATGTAAATTTTACTCCATTCGTACTTCTGCCGTCCCAAATTATTCTTTTAGTCCCCACCACTTCATCATTTAAAAGTGTGATTAGTTTTCTACCTCTTATATCGAATACTTCTATCAACACTTTTTCTGGCTTTTCTAGTTTAAATTGAAGGGTTGTTTCATCAGTAAAGGGGTTTGGGTAAGAAATGAATTGAAAGCTATCTGTAGTAAAATCTGCCACATTCAAAATACCAGCTGGCGATATGCGCGTATAATAAACGTCTTGCCCCCCGTTGATTGTATTTGCCCAGGCTAAGTGGGCATAGTCGTTAGTGCTAACCATATCAAAATAATCTCCCATTTTACCTTGGTTGGGATAACCAACAGATGGGTCAAATGGCTCTGATATGGGGTCATTTACCGACCAAGTTTCACCTTGATCTTCTGAAAATGAATAATAAAGAACAGAGTCAATTCCATTAGTGGCATCTCTAGTGTCCAGCCAAATTATATCAATACGTCCATTGGGAGCCACTGACATTGTTCCGAACCATTGGTAAGAATTAGTTCCTGTATCGGTATTTATTCGTATTGGAGGTTCAAATGTATTTCCACCATCGGTACTTTTTGCAAACATAACGTCCCCCGGATCATTGTTGGAATGACGCAATACTGATGCAGCCACATATACATTATCCTTTCCTGGGCCGTTCGAAATATCCACATCTACCCACGCCTGCCCCATTAAACCGGCTGGATTTACAGCTACTTGTACATCTAAATCACCATCTAGATCGACTTGGGTTAAACTTTCCCAAATAACATCTTCTGCAGGATTCTTTGCCGAGGTAGATTTTATTAAAACAATTCCAGAATTTGATGTTCCCGTGATATATAAAGTGCCTTGAGAATCTACAGCCAAGGTACCCCAAACTGGAGCGCCATCAATCAATATACACTCTTCAAAGGTATTGCTGCCATCGCTAGATCGGGTAAAAGCACCATTACAATTGGAAAAAGCTGCATTCCAATAAGAATAATTATTTCCCTCTCCTATGCCCGAAGTACGATCTATCCGCATCCATTGTTTATCACCACCCCTAGCCGGAACAGGCAATCCCCAATCATTACCACCATTGGTAATTTTGTAAACGTCACAATCAAAACCGCTTGCAAGGCTGTTGTAATAAAAATTTCCTTCACTATCAAAATCTAGAACAGGGTCTGAACGAAAAACACCCGGATCCAAAACTCCGGGGAATGTCCAGGTCAATCCTCCATCAAGAGAAAATCCATTTCCCGCTTGCCTAAAATTACTGTTTACGGTATCAAACTGGCGCCATCCAATTACAATTCTATTTGGGTTTAACGGATCTATTGCTATGGAAGTTTCGTTTGCTGCGTCTCCAATAATGTTATTTCCATTTTCGTCTACATTAACCTGCCGGGTGAAATAATTGGGAGTAGTTATATTATACGCAGGACTCCGTTCCATCATAGAACGGGAAACAGGAATATAGGGGTCATCTGGTATTTCTCTATGGCTTTCGAAAAATTCTTGCCGGGAAATTTGGCAATAAATTGATGAGCAGGAAGGAAGAAATAAAATGAAGACAACCAAGTGAACAAAGCTGTATTGTAAAGATAAAATTTTCATTTCTAAAGTGATTTTGTGAAGTGTTATTAAATTTACAACAATTTGATTAGAAATAAGATATGTTATAAATTTTACAATTCAAGAGCAATGAATTAAAATGACTTATGAATATCCTAAGAAGTTAAAGTAGATTGTATTAAATATATATTAAAGTCCGTTTAGAATTATGTTGGGGCGGCTTAAAATTGTACCTTCACCTTAACAAAAAAAAACAAACAACATGAACAATAAAGGAAAAGGAATATTGGCTCTGCTAGGAGTAGCAGCTGGTGCATTTGCATTTTGGAAATACAAAAACATGTCGCCAGAAGAAAAACAAAGACTTAAAGACAAAGCCAACGAAACTGGCAGAAAGATTAGAGAAAAAGTTGAAGATGTAGAGGAAACAATTTCTGAAAAATACGATCAACTTAAGAGCTCTGCAAAAAAAGAGGCAAACGACCTTACAAATTAGTGTAACAGTTATTGATGAATGAAAAATCCCGCCAAGTGCGGGATTTTTTTAGGTTGTAGGTAATGTTAAATTAGTTTTTTGTGACTTTTACAGCATTCATTCCACGTTGACCTTTTTCTAGTTCAAACGAAACACTGTCATTTTCAGAAATTTCATCAATTATACCACTTACATGTGTAAAATATTTTTCGTTATTTTCATCATCAATGATAAATCCGAAGCCTTTGGAAGAATCGTAAAAGGAAACTGTCCCTTTTCGCACTGGATCAAAAGCCTCTCGCTCTCCTTCTTCTTTAGGTGGAATACCAAGCACAATATCTTCAGCTTCAATCTCGGGTTTTAGGGATGGATCTGGTGGCGTATCGGTCAAGTTACCATTGTGATCCACATACACAAAATCTATCCCAGGTGTTTTTTCAGCCTTACGGGCTTCTTTCTTTTTTTGTTTTTCTTCCCGCTTTTTCAGCTTTGCTTTTTCTTTTTCTTTCTTACTGTATGTTTGTTGTGATTTTGCCATTTATTTTTTTTAATAAAAAAAGCCATCCACGGAAAGTAGATGACTTTTAAATTAGTTGTATGTAATATTATTTTTTATTGTTTTACCTAGATGGGTTTTAATAGTCTATCATCCTAACGTTTCCAAAGATACGGTAAATGAAGGTATAAAAATCATAAAAAGGGTTAAAAGAGGAAAGTTCTAAGATTACTTATTCAATGCCTTCCCAAGTTTCTGGATTTTAAATTCCAATAATTAGTTCTCTAAAGTCCAGTATATTATTTTATAGAAAAATTATCATAAGAGTTTTGAGAAGAATAAGTTTTAAAAAAACAATTAAAAAGGTTTCAATTTCTCGGAATGCATTTCTCTAAGCCTTACAAGTTTGGGTGAAATGACTGCCGTACAGTAGCCCTGTGATTGATTTTTAGCATAGTAATCCTGATGATTATCTTCTGCTGGGTGAAATTTATCCAAAGGACTCAACTCTGTAACAATTGGATTTTCGTAATAAGGTGCCATCTCTTTTAAAACTGTTTGAGCAACCGCTTTTTGTTTTTCACTGTGGTAAAAAATAACCGAACGATACTGTGTGCCCCTATCCGCACCTTGTCTATTTAAGGTTGTTGGATCGTGGGTGGTCATAAAGATGATTAGTAAATCTTCATATGAAACAATCTTGGAATCAAAGGTAATCTGGATTACCTCCGCATGGCCCGTGAGCCCACTACATACTTCACGATAGGTGGGTACTCCCGGAACTTTTCCGCCAGAATAGCCGGAAACTACTTTTGCTACTCCCTTTACTTGATTGAAGACGGCTTCTGTACACCAAAAACATCCACCACCAACGGTCATTTGTTCTAAATTTTTATCTACCATACTTTATTTTTATTGCTTTTCCAAAGATAGATACTGAAGTATGTGTTGTGCCTAAAGTAATGTTAAACCTGTTAATTCATTAATGTGAAATTTATTCATTCGATTTATAATGAAATTTATATCTTAGAAAAAAATATAAAACAATCCTCAATGTTTAAAAAATTACTTTTCGCACTACTATTCTCAGCGAGTTGCACTCTCCTGTTTTCACAAGAAAGACCTATAGAAATCATCGAAGAAGCAAAGGCAAACCGTTTGTTTCTGTATGCCCTAAACAAAAACGAGAAAGATCTAGACGTTTTAATTACGGTTGAGGGAACCAATTTTCGCCAAAGCAAAAGCGTACCAAGACCCGTGCGCGTACCGGCTGCTTCAAAAGTACTGCTGACCAATTTAATTGTGGAAAGAAATAAAAGAGCTAATTACACCTATAAACTGCAAGTAAGCGATAGCCTTTCAAGGCGTGCTTTGCAAAGAGAATTTGAATCAATAAAGATTGAACCTAAAAAAAAGGTTATTGTTTACATTCCCGAAAACTGCTCAAGCTGCGATACTTTAGTTTCAAATCTAGATAAGAGTAATTATTTATATACTTCACTTCACTTTTCAGAGAAACCCGAATTAAAAGAACAATTGGCTCCAGCCTTTGCTAATTCTACAGTAAAAATAGATTCCATTAGTACCCCAATCATAAGCCTTGGAGGTGTATTACACGTAAAAATTGAGGATTACGAACAGTTATTGGAAGAGCTTAATAAATAATATCTCCTATTTCTTATCATACATCAATGCTGAATTTTATGTGGGCAAATATCTTTGTCTTGTAAAATTTTAATAACTAAATTCAGTAAATCTGAACGATAGGAAAAAACAATTTGGAAGATTGTCACAGCACATTCCGAAATCAATTTTAAGGTAAAACATATGATGATTTCTACAGTGACAGGAAGTTTTGAAAAATTCGATGGCAATCTAAATCGAAAAGATTTTGGGTTAACTTGGAGCGCCGTGACTGAAGCGGGAAATGTAGTAGTAAGCGACAAAGTTAAGCTTAGTGCATCTCTACAGTTTACCAAACAATAATTTATTATAATCTACTGTACCCTTTTTATCAATCGAGAGTTTTATTTCTTATGAATAAAGCTCTCGAATTTCAAATAAAAACGTTAATACCAACCACTTTAGCTTCTTACCATATATCAATAGATTACAGCTTTTTAGAATGCAATTT
>Ga0209344_10005874_pt1 | contig 10364 bp, 8 predicted proteins | sample Cruoilmetagenom6_FD_187293 | JGI IMG/M metagenome (GOLD analysis project Ga0209344, IMG submission 187293) | Oil polluted marine microbial communities from Coal Oil Point, Santa Barbara, California, USA - Santa Barbara Oil Seep Sample 6 (SPAdes)... | ecosystem: Environmental > Aquatic > Marine >...
AGCGCGTTTTGACCGGCCTGTGGATACGCTTTTGCAAATGCATTGGATTACGGGTGTGCAGCCTGTTTGTGTTGTGCCGTCCGGCGTGACTGACCGCACGCAGGAAACGGGTGGCAGTACATTATCACTAAAGCGCCCACTGCGTGCAAAAATATTACGGGAATTGAAGCGGTTCAATTATCGTAGAAAAATCACCAGCCTTTCCAAAAGAAACAGTTAGGGACGGTTCATGCGCGCTATAAATACATTGGTTATAAGTGTGGCTACAGCTACATCCAGGCGCAAAATGCAACTGCATCAACTTGAACAACTGGGTTTATACGGTGAAATTATGGATGCGGTAACCCCAAATGATTTACTCGCGTCACAGCTGGATAAGTACAGGTTTTCATGGGCGCGTCCGTTAAGTAATGGCGAAATTGCCTGTGCGCTAAGCCACCGAAAAGCGTGGGAGATTGCTGCAAAATCCAATAATCCAACCTTAATTCTGGAAGATGATGTATTGCTTTCCGATGACATATCAAAGGTTTTGCAGGCCCTGATTAACGGCCCTGATCTGGGTTATATTTCTTTGGAATTCTATGATCAGAATAAGCTGTTAGGCACACCGAAGGTGCTAACGCCGACGGATTACAGCATTAGCCGATTGTTCAAGGATCGCGGTGGTGCGGCGGCTTATGTTATTTGGCCAAAAGCTGCACAGCATATCGTGAATACGCAAACAAAAAGTCTGCCGCTTGCGGATGCGGCCATCAATCTAACGATGGGCCTGAAATTTTACCAGCTTGAGCCCGCCTGCGCGGTTCAGGCCAATGTATTGGCACGTAAATATATAGAATTGCAGGACTATGCCGTTACAAAAGCGGTTACATTCAACCCCAGACCCGATTATCCGTCCAAGCTAGTGTATTTGAAATGCAAACTGCGCCGCGCTTACGGTTCTGTTATTCTTTTATTGAAGATTATCCAGGGCCTGGGGCGTTCATCCAATCGGCGTATCGGTCACAATGTGACACCGGAAATGATCAAGCTATACAATGATGCCTAGGCTTTTTGCATTTTACGTTTGGCGGCCCGCTTGTCTTTGTGCTGTTTAAGAATCTTAGCGGCAGTAAGTTCAATATTCGGATTCAAGAACAGAAGCGTTGAGCGAATAAGCGCTTCCGGGATGCTGCCACGGCAACCCGGCTCCGGCCACAAAGAACGTTCTGAGCGGATCAACCTTTTTCTGGGGTTTTGGGGCAATTCGGGTTCAAGCGATATCAATTGATGCGCGATCTGTGCGAATTTTTTCATGATGTTGAAGTCGGAAAATATAATGTCGCGAGCTTTCGAGATGTCATTTTTCCGCTTTATCCACAGGCCATCCTGAACAGCGGCCATCATTTGGTTAATCACCTGATCGGGATTATCGATGTCGATATAGGCAAAGGCTTTGGCGGGGATGTCGTCTTCTACGTTATTGCAGCCGTGGTAAAATGGGAAAGTCCAACATAAGAGCGGGTCGGACAGCTTTTCGGTCCAGGCATATTTGCCGCCACCGTTTTCCAGTGCGATGTGGTATTTATGGTTAAGAAGTGCATCTTTTTTATCGTCGATAGGCTTGAAGCCATGCCCGTAAAGTTCAATATGATCGGGGATTTTTTGTATTATGACATCAAGGAATTTCAAGCGATTTTTGTGGAATTCGGTATGGGCTTTATTACTGGTAACAATTGATATTTTATCGTTTTTCGGTGGGCACTCCAGATTTTCGAAATATGTTATGTTCAGAGGGTTTTCCTTGTCTGTAAAGTTAATGCCGACAAACGACATGGCGCTGACGGTTTCTTGCCGTTTTAGTGTTGTCAGTTCTTTGTCACTGGTTGTCAGCACGATCCCGAACTGATTTAAAAACCGTGTGCTGAAAGGGTGAATAACGTCGGGTTCACCTGCATAGAAAGCCGTTCGATTTTTAGGCAGGCGTGTTGGTATCGCGTATGATGCACGCGTGAAGGCAATGAGGACATCAATGTCATCGGGAACGGTAAGTCCGAATGAAAATTTGACGCCATCGATTATATTCGCAAACTCTGGGACTTGTTTCAGGAAAAGAACTGTTGGAATATTGGTGAATATATGTGCGCGAATGGTCATGGATGCGTCCGGGTTAATGTGTGCTGATCGACTTGGGTTGGTTTTATCTTAAGAGTTGTTCATATGTAAGAGAAGATGTATTGCAATTTCAAAAAGTACGGGAAAAGGCAGGTAAGTTATGAACAGTAAAAAAGCCTTGATAACTGGCGTAACGGGTCAAGACGGGGCCTATCTTGCGGAATTTCTGCTGGAAAAAGGATATGAGGTTCACGGCATCAAGCGGCGGACATCATTGTTCAACACTGCCCGCATCGACCACCTTTTTGAAGGGCCGGAAGGGCGCGAGGGGCGGTTTGTTTTACATCACGGTGATATGACGGATAGCACAAGTCTGACCCATGTATTGCAAAAGGTAAAACCCGATGAAGTATATAATCTGGCGGCACAAAGCCATGTTGCGGTGTCTTTTGAAGAGCCTGAATATACCGCCAATTCAGATGCATTAGGTGCCTTGCGCATGTTGGAAGCCATTCGCATTTTGGGGCTTGGCGAAAAGTCAAAATACTATCAGGCATCGACATCCGAATTATACGGTTTGGTACAGGAAACCCCACAAACCGAAACAACACCGTTTTATCCACGCAGCCCATATGCGGTGGCGAAACTTTATGCCTATTGGATAACAATCAATTATCGCGAAGCTTATGGGCTATATGCCTGCAACGGGATTTTGTTTAACCATGAAAGCCCCAAACGCGGTGAGACTTTTGTAACGCGCAAAATCACGCGGGCATTGGCGCGGATCAAGCTGGGAATGCAAAACACGTTGAAGTTGGGGAATATGGATGCAAAACGCGATTGGGGCCATGCGCGCGATTATGTGGAAATGCAATGGCTGATGTTGCAACAGGACAAGCCAGAGGATTTCGTGATTGCGACAGGCGTGCAATATTCCGTGCGGGACTTTGTGCTGGCAGCTGCGGCTGCACTGGATATGACAATTACCTTTGAAGGGGAAGGGGTTAATGAAGTGGGACGTGACGCGAACGGGAATGTTGTGGTTGCGGTTGACGAACGTTACTTCCGCCCGACAGAAGTGGAAACGCTTTTGGGTGATGCAAGCAAAGCCAAAGAAAAGTTGGGTTGGACACCGCAAACCTCTTTTGAAGAATTGGTGGCTGAAATGGTGAAGGCCGATTTTGACGAAGCCAAACAGGATAATTTGCGTGCATTATAACCTGAAGTCCAAGCGTGTGTTTGTGGCAGGCCATCGCGGGATGGTTGGAAGTGCGATTGTGCGCCGTCTGAAAGATGAGGGCTGTGAAGTTTTAACGGCCACGCGTAGTGAGTTGGATTTGAAAAACCAAGCTGCAGTGCAAAAATGGTTTGAAATAAATAAACCCGACGCGGTGTTTTTGGCCGCGGCAAAAGTGGGCGGTATTTTTGCCAACGATAACTTCCCGGCGGATTTTCTATATGACAATCTAATGATTGAGGCCAATATCATCAAAGCGGCGTTTGACGTGAATGTCGAAAAATTGTTGTTTTTGGGGTCGTCCTGTATCTACCCAAAGCTTGCAGACCAGCCGATCAAGGAAGCCGCCCTTTTGGAAGGCGCGTTAGAACCGACAAATGAATGGTATGCGATTGCGAAGATCGCAGGCATTAAGCTGTGCCAAGCATATCGCAAGCAACACGGTGCAGATTATATTTCCGCGATGCCGACCAATCTATATGGTACGGGCGATAATTATGATCTGCAAAGCAGCCATGTGATGCCGGCTTTGATCCGTAAAATCGATGACGCGAAAAAAGCAGGCGATCCGACGGTGACCATGTGGGGAACGGGGACACCTTTGCGCGAATTTATGCATGCGGATGATTGTGCGGATGCATTGGTTTTTTTAATGAAAGAATATTCGGGCCATGAACATGTGAATATTGGCAGTGGTCAGGAAACCTCGATTATGGCGCTGATGGAAATGATTTGTGCGGCATCCGGTTATGACGGTGATATAATAAAAGATTTAAGCAAACCTGACGGGACGCCGCGTAAACTTATGGACAGTACTAAGCTGCGTAAATTGGGCTGGCAGCCTGAAATAAGCTTGAAAGAGGGTTTGGCCCGAACCATTGCAGAGTTTCGGTCATTGGATCTTTAAGCAGTTGCTTTCAAGCGGGCTTCGAAATCAGATATTTTGCAGACTTCCGCCTTATGCAATCCGGATTGGGTTTCCACTTCGATCATTGAACCGGTTTGGGCGACTGAAATATCCAGCATGGCAAAGCCGATGTTGCTATTCAGATCAGGTGAAAATACGCCAGAGGTGACGAGGCCGACTTTTGAGATACCATCTTTACAATCTAACGGCATGGAAACGGGCCCCATAGGGCTGCCATCGATTGTTAATCCCATCAGTTTCTTTTCGATGCCCGTATCACGTTGGCGCAACAGGGCGTCTTTGCCGATGAAATCAGCGTCACTATCTAAAGCACAGTATTTTTCCAAACCGATTTCAAGTGGCGTGTCATCATTGGTCATGTCATTGCCGTAACCCAAAAGCCCGCTTTCCAGACGCTCAATCAGGTTGGGGCAGCCTGCACGTAAGTTATAGGGTGCGCCTTTGGCGGTGATGGCGTCCCATAGCGCGAGCCCAAGGTTGCTGTCGTCCAGATAAATTTCAAAGCCACCCTGCTTTGACCAGCCCGAACGCGCAATATTCAACATGCGGCCCATGAAAGGGAAGGCTGTGAAGCGGAAGAATTTAATAGCGCGGATATCTTCGCCAAACACATCAACCAGCAGGTCTTCGGCCAACGGTCCTTGAATGGCTAGGGGGGATATGTCCGGTTCTGTTACTGTTACGTCAAGGTTAAGACCTTGGGCCAAGCCCGCTGCCCAAAGCAATAAATCACCATCGGCGATTGAGAACCAGAATTTATCGGGTGCAATGCATAATGCTACAGGGTCGTTCAACAGATGGCCATTGGCGTTTGTGATAGGTGCGTAATAACAGCGACCGGGCTGGGCATTGCGCAAGTCGCGCGCGCTGATCATGCAGGCAAGTCTGTGTGCGTCAGGTCCGGCGATTTGAACTTGCCGCTCGGCCGAAACATCCCAGATTTGTGTATATTGTTTAAGGTGTGCATAGTCTTCTTCCAGACTTTTAAAGACGGTTGGAAGTAGCATGTGATTGTAAACAGTATAATTTGAAACGCCCGCGGCCTCGACACGTGCAGTGAAAGGTGTCGCGCGCAATCTGCGGGTCGGAAATAACGTTGCATCGGCCATATTAATCTCCAAGGTTAGTGGGCTGTGTGATTCTAAAGTGCCAGCCCGTATTATGTTGTTCTGCAAATATCTTAATTGTCAGACAATTAAAAACATGCTAAGGACAAAGCAATGCTTTTTTGCGACATTTGGCGATTTTAATTGACAGTTCAGGCCAAGAATATGACGTTGCAACAGATAAAAATATAGGGAAAATCTGCGATGAGTGGCGATTATAAATTTAACACGCTTGGGTTACATGCCGGTCACAGCCCTGATAGCCGTCACGGCAGCCGGGCGGTACCTATTCACCAAACGACATCCTATGTGTTTCAGGATACGGAACATGCAGCGGCTTTGTTCAATATGGAAGTGGGCGGGCATATCTATTCGCGCATTTCAAACCCGACAGTGGCCGTGTTGGAACAAAGGCTTGCTGCGTTAGAGGGTGGTATTGGTTGTGTCGCCACATCTTCAGGAATGGCTGCATTGTTTGTGACGGTGCTGGCTTTGTGCTCTGCCGGGGACCATATTGTGTCTTCGTCGCAAATGTATGGTGCCAATATCAACCTATTTGAACACACGCTTAGCCGTTATGGAATCAGCACAACATTTGTAAAGCCCAATGATTTAGCAGGGCTCAAGGCCGCTATTAAATCAAATACCAAGATGGTGTTCGGTGAGGTGATCGGCAATCCGGGCATGGATATAATGAATGTACCGGAGGTGGGTAAAATTACGGCTGCCGCAGGTGTGCCATTGGTCATAGATGCTACATTCAACACGCCGTGGCTGTTCAAACCGCTAGAGAACGGTGCTAACATTGTTATCCATTCGCTGACCAAATGGATTGGCGGGCACGGTATTGCATTGGGCGGTGCGGTGATTGACGGCGGCAATTTCGACTGGGGACAGAACGATCGCTTTCCGACCCTGACGGAACCGCATTTCGGATTTCAGGGTGTGAACCTGTGGGAAGAATTTGGCCCTGCGGCCTTTATTACCCGCGTACGTACTGAGGGTATGTATAATGTCGGGCCGTGTTTAAGCCCGACCAATGCGTTTCATTTGATCCAAGGAATTGAAACCTTGGGGTTGCGGATGGAACGCCATATGGCAAATACAGTCAAGATGCTGGAATTTCTAACGGGACATGAGGGAATTTCCTGGGTAAAACACCCGCTATTGCCTGATCATCCCGATCACGCGGTTGCCAAGCGGTTGATGCCCAAAGGGGCGGGGTCGATTATTGCGTGTGGCATTAAAGGCGGGCGTGCGGCGGGCCGTGCGTTTATAGAAAACGTTCAGGTGGCATCACATTTGGCCAATGTGGGGGATGCAAAGACGCTTGTGATCCATCCCGGCTCCACGACGCATTCACATATTACGCCTGAAGCGATGGAAGCGGCAGGTCTGACCGATGATTTGGTACGAATTTCGGTGGGCCTGGAAGATTTCGATGACCTTGCTGCTGATTTTAATGCAGCATTACGGATTGCAGGTAAGGTCGCGGGAGCTACACTATGAAGGTGACAGTGCGCGGGCAAGAGACGTTTGTTTCAACAGGGGGACGCGAATTTGACCCCATGGGTAATGTTCTGCTGTTTATCCACGGCAGCGGCCAAAGCCATCTAAGCTATATGTTGCAGGGCCGGTTTTTTGCCAATCGCGGTTGGTCGGTTATAACACCCGACATGCCGGCGCATGGATTATCAAAAGGGACGGCACTGACCACGATTGAGGATATGGCAGATTGGATGGCAGAGCTTTTGGATACATTGGGTGTATCGTCGGCCAATGTTGTTGGGCATTCCCAAGGGGGGTTGATCGGGTTGGAATTAGCGCGACGGTACCCCGCCAAAGTCAAAAGCCTGTCGCAAGTTGCAACTGCTTTGGCGATCCCGGTGAATGATGCGCTGTTGTCCATGGCTGAAAACAAGGAACCCGCCGCAATTGCGGCGATGACCGATTGGGGTCACGGGGTGGATGGGCACCGTCATGATCACACGATGCCGGGGCAGGATCACATGAATTACGGCAGGCAATTGATGGCTGCAAATGAAAGTGGCGCTTTGTTTGCGGATTTGACGGCTTGTGTGAATTACACGGGTGGAAGTGATGCGGCTGCTGCAATTAGGTGCCCGTGTCAGGTGATCTTGGGACAAAAAGATAAAATGACACCATTGAAGTTTGGATTGAAAATGGCTGAAGCATTGGATGTTTTAAACCCTGTGGTCGTTGTGGGGGCAGGGCATATGCTGCCTTCTGAACGGCCCAATGAAGTAAACAAAGCTTTACGGCCGTTTTTTGAGATGAATTAAGGAATGGAAATGTCTGAATTTAAAAGAATTGCCGTGATTGGTGCAGGAACAATGGGTGCCGGGATTGCTGCGCAGATCGCCAATGCGGGGCAAACTGTCTTGCTTATGGATTTACCGGGCAAGGATGATGCGTACAGCGTGGTTAATGCAGCCAAGGAACGTTTGTTGAAATCGGATCCGCCTGCCTTGGTGAACAAGAAACGGATTGAACTGATTGAGCTGGGTAATATCCGCGACGATTTTGACAAGTTGGCTGAATGCGACTGGATCGTGGAAGCGATTGTTGAACGTTTGGACATTAAGAAAGACCTATATACTCGCTTAAACAATACGATTTCTGTCGATTGCATTGTAACCTCGAACACATCAACTATTCCGATTTCACTGCTGGTGGAAGGCATGCCGATAGCGTTTCGCAAACGATTTGCCATCACGCATTACTTTAACCCTGTGCGCTACATGCGGCTGTTGGAATTGGTGCGCGGTGCGGACACGGATGATACAGTTATGGATCGGTTGGCCGTTTATAATGATACGGTCATGGGCAAGGGTGTGGTGCGATGTAATGATACGCCCGGATTTTTGGGCAATCGCGTAGGTGTGTTTGCATTGCAGGTCGGTATGGCTGAAGCTTCCAAACTGGGTTTAAGCGTGGAGCAGGCGGATGCGCTAATGGGGCGTCCGATGGGAATTCCGAAGACAGGCGTGTTCGGGCTATATGATTTGATCGGTGTCGATCTGATGTCGGATGTCGTGGATACGCTTGGCAATATTCTGCCAGAAGGCGATGTGTTTCACGATGTTGGTACCAAGGGCAACCCGGTGATGCCGCTGATCCGTGAGATGGTGGCCGCAGGCTATACGGGAGATAAGGGCAAGGGCGGGTTTTACCGAACTGTTGACGGGCAGGAAGTGGCCATAGATCTGGTAACGGGCAAAACGCGACCACGGGTTTCTGCTTTGCCTAAAAAGGCAATAATTGCTGCAGAAAACCAAGCAGCGGGGCGAGAGGTATTGACGGAATTGATTGCAGGTTCAGGGCCTGAAACCACGTTTTGCCGCCATATGCTGGGCCGCGTTTTTGCTTATGCCGCTGATCTTATTCCTGCTGTGACCCGCAGCCCGCAAGATATTGATGACGCGATGAAGCTGGGGTTTAACTGGGTGCGCGGGCCGTTCGAGATGATGGATGCTTTGGGCGCGGAAACAGTCAAGGTTTTGGTTGAAGAGCTTGGTTTGTCTGTCCCGATGGCATTGGAAGCCTCGGTTCAAAATGGGCCGTTTTATGCGGTAGAGGGTGATGTATTAACCGTTCGGGGTTTTAGTCATGTGGATCAAAACGGCGTTGCGGCACCTGTTGTATTGCCTGAAGGCACTGTACGGTTTCACATGCTTAAACGCACGCTGGTACCGATTGCCAATAATGAGGCGGCAAGCCTGTATGCCTTGAAGGGCGACTTGCGTCTGATTGAATTTCACTCAAAAGCCAACGCGCTGATGGGGGCATCGATGGAGATCGTAGCGGCAGCGGGAAAAGATCACGGTAAAGGTATTCTGGTACATAATGATGCGCAGCATTTTTCGGCAGGTGTTGATCTGAACCGTTTTCGTGCATTCATTGAAAGTGCTGACTGGAGTGGGATGGATGGATTTCTGAATGATTTCCAACAAGCGGTTAAAGCTTTGAAATATGCGCCTGTTCCTGTTGTTGGCGCACCTTCCGGCCTAAGTCTGGGCGGGGGTTTTGAGGTCTTGTTACATTGTGACAAGGTTGTGGCGCACACTAATACGGTGTTCGGGCTGGTTGAAACCAGTGTCGGCGTGGTGCCGAGTGGTGGCGGTGTCAAGGAAGCGCTTTGGCGCTGGTATCAGGCTACGAATGACTGGGAAAAGGCGGCCTGGAACACATGGATGCAAATCGGTTACGGGCAGATTGGCAATAGTCCCGACGTGTCTGCACGGTATCAGTATTTCTTGCCCGACCGTGATATTGAGGTGATTAATCGCGACAAGCTGGTTGTTGCGGCGACACATGCACTGAATGATATGCAAGCGAATTATACACCACCTTCGGTGCCTGTGTTTGAATTACCAGGTTGTGCGTTGTTGACGCGAATGTCGGCATTCATGCAAAAAGGAGTGGATGACGGGTTGTTCTTTCCACATGATAAAACCGTGGCGATGCAAGTGGCAACGATTGTGGTGAATACGGATAGCGATGACAGCTTGCAACAAAGCGAACAGGATTTGTATGATCGTGAACGTGCGGCGTTTTTAGTTTTGGCAAAAACCAAGGAAAGCCATGCACGGATTGCCAGCCTGTTGGATAAGGGCCAAGCTGTTAGAAATTAGGGAGACTTAGGGTGGACGCAAATAAATATGAGTGCTTTGACCGGAATGCGGCGAACTTTGTACCGCTAACGCCTTTATCTTTTTTGAAACGTACAGCTTTGATGTTTCCGGATCATCCCGCTACGGTTTACGGGTCACGACAGTATAGCTGGGGGCAGGTTTATGCGCGATGCTGCCAATTGGCCTCGGCTTTGAATGCGCGCGGCATAGGTAAGGGCGATACGGTTTCGATTATTTCTGCCAACCTGCCCGAAATGGTGGAAGCGCATTTTGGTATTCCGATGTCGGGGGCTGTGTTGAACACGATCAACACGCGGTTGGAAGCGGATACCATTGCATATATT
>Ga0209344_10005875_pt1 | contig 10363 bp, 10 predicted proteins | sample Cruoilmetagenom6_FD_187293 | JGI IMG/M metagenome (GOLD analysis project Ga0209344, IMG submission 187293) | Oil polluted marine microbial communities from Coal Oil Point, Santa Barbara, California, USA - Santa Barbara Oil Seep Sample 6 (SPAdes)... | ecosystem: Environmental > Aquatic > Marine...
TTTACAGGCTTCACAGATTATAAAAATCAGCGTTAAGTGATCTTGGAATTTTGCGTGGTTGGCATTTTGCCTGCCAAACAAAAAGGAATGCTCCAATGACCACAATACGAAAACGACGCGGACGGGAAAAAAGATTGGAAACCCCAGCCTCGCAGGATCGTTCACTGAAGTATCGCCAACTGCGCCACCCTTTTGCGGCGCAAGGTTTCTTCACGGAAGACGCAATAACGAACATCCACAATATGGCCCTTAAGATATTGGAAGAGCTTGGAATTAAAGTTCTGCTGGATGAAGCCCGCAAGATTTACAAAGCCAGCGGCGCCATTGTGAATGAAGATGATCTTATGGTGCGCATTGGCCGTGAAATGGTTACGGAAGCGCTAAAGACTGCCCCTAGGTCAGTCCCCATTCTGGCGATAAATCCCGCCCGCAACCAACAATTTGAGTTGGGCACATTGATGTTTGCACCGGGCGGTGGTTGCCCGAACACAACCAATCTGGAACGCGGCAGACGACCGGGTTCAATCGCCGATTTTGAGGAAACATTGAAACTGCACCAAAGCTTTGACGTTATCCACCAGCTTAGCCCCTCGGCCGAGCCGCAAGATGTGCCACCCCATTTACGCCACTATGCAACCATGCAAGCACAGATGACATTGTCGGATAAACCGATGTTCCTATATGCGCGCGGCCAAAAGCAGGTAGAGCATGGGTTTGAAATGATCCGTGTTGGCTTTGACCTAACGGACGATGAATTTACCGCGGGCACTTGGGCCAGCACAGTGATCAACACCAATTCACCGCGCATGCTGGATATTCCGATGGCCCAGGGCATTATGGATTTCGCCCGCGCGGGCCAGCTGAGCATCATTACACCGTTTTGTCTGGCAGGGGCGATGGCCCCAATCACTGTTGAAGGGGCGCTTGTGCTGCAACATGCTGAAGCCTTGGCCGGTATTACGCTGGCCCAGCTTAGCAAACCGGGTGCCCCCGTGGCATACGGCGGGTTCGGTTCCAATGTGGATATGAAATCGGGTGCGCCCGCCTTTGGTACGCCCGAACAGGTCAAGATGACACTGGGTACGGGCCAGTTGGCGCGGTTGATCGGCTTGCCGTGGCGATCTGCCGGTGGGGCTGCATCCAATGTGGCGGATATGCAGGCTGGTTTGGAGAACAATATGGCGATGTGGGCGACGGTTATGGCGCAGGCAACCGTTGTCAAACATGCCGCAGGTTGGTTGGAAGGCGGACTGACGTTCGGGTATGAAAAATTCATCAATGATGTGGAAGCTTTGCAAACATTTGCAGAGCTGTGTCAACCGCCAGAAGACAGTGAAAATGCGTTGGCGTGGTCTGCAATCAAACAGGTTGATCCCGGCGGCCATTTCTTTGACACGGACCAGACCATGCGCCGTTACAAAGATGCTTTTTACCAACCGCTTGTGGCCGACCTATCAAACTTCGGGGCGTGGACGGAAGCAGGCGCGCAAACATCAACCGAACGGGCTTATGCCGTTTGGCAGGAAACATTATCCAACTATCAAGCCCCCAAAGGTTCCGCTGAAATAGCCGAACGATTGGCCCCATATATCAGTGCCAGTACTGAAGCGGGGGGTGCACCGCCCGTTGCCTGAATTGTTCTACTCATCTATTATTCACCAAAACCACATAAGGAAAAATCATGCGTATATTAAAATTAACGACACTCGCCCTTGCAATTTCGGCCACACAGGCCTTTGCCACCGATCTGATTACCAAACCAAGTGCGCATTCGGTTGAAGTGACCATCGACCGTCTTGTGGCGGCCATTGAAGGTGCAGGTGCCAAGGTTTTCGCGCGTATCGACCATGCAGCCGGTGCTGCCAAGGTTGATATGGATTTGCGCCCGACCCAAATGCTGATGTTCGGTAACCCGAAACTGGGTACACCTGCATTGCAGGCAGGCCAAACCGCAGGGCTGGACCTGCCATTACGTGTCGTGGCTTATGAAGATGCAAACGGTCAGGTGTTCGTGGCGTACCACAATCCAAGCGAATTGTCGGAAGATCATGGCATTCCCGCAGATGCGGCGGTGCTGAAAAAAATGACTGGTGCTTTGGATAAGCTGACAAATAAAGCGATTGCTGAATAATCTGCTGTTCTACCCAGTGTAATCCGGGTAGAACATTATCAGGTAATCAATCCATTTTGCGGGCAGGGTAATCTCGTAAAATACTCCCATCAGGCTTAATATGATCAGGGTGCCGAATACGGCCCCTAACACGATAGCACCTATTGCAAGCATATCACCCAATGCGCGTTTACCTTTACGCAATGCTACAAAGCGCAGACCAATACCCATATGGGTCATTACTGCCAGTACCCCCAAGAAGTAATATGGCACGAAATAATAGGTGAAAGGCGCACCATTCATCACTGACGCAGGCCAGTAAAAGCTAGTTTCCAGATTGGGGTTGAACCAACGCACGCCTGCCAGGGCAATCAGGTGTTCAATGATAAAATAAGCAAAGACAAAGCCCGATATGATCTGGGCTTTTTCCCAGAACGGGCGTTGCCAAAACGGCCGTTTGGGTTTGCGCCGTAGCGAGCTTATGGCTAGTTTCAGCCCAATTATAACCTGAAAGGACATCGCAATAATCAGTATCGGCTCCAGCATAGGATTGCGGTACACTGCATTCAGGATTTCCTGCACCTGATTATAATTTTCACGCCCTGCTATTAAAAACAGGTGGTTGATCAGATGTGCGGCGACAAAAATGATAAGAATATAGGCGGTAAGTCGATGGAATTTTTTCACGTAAATAGTCCTTTTAACCATGTGATGGCTTTATTCATTTGTTCGGGCGGGGTCTCGCGCAGGCCAATTATTTGCAAATCGGCTAACGTGGTTTTGCGTAATTCATCGCGCCAAACCTGATCCGCTTTGCGCATCGCACGCGCAATACCGCAGGGGGTTTTATAGCTGCATGGTGATACGCCGCTGGGGCCACGCTGGCGGATTTCGGTGCATTTGAAGCTGCAGACCCGCCCGTCAATGGCCTCGACCATATCAAGTAAGGTAATGTCGCGCGCAGGCTTGGCCAGGCTATAGCCGCCGTTGGGGCCTTTTTTCGTGTTCACAATACCCGCTTTGGACATTTGCTGCATATGCTTGGCCAGATAATCGGGTGGCACATCAAAAAACTCTGCCAGCTTTTTTGCCGACAAAGCCGCATCCGGCGGCAACCCCGCTAGAAGCGTGCAGCAATGCACTGTCCATTCTACGCCTTCACTTAATCTCATAATAGCGGATATATTTTATCCGTTATTATGAGGTCAAGATATAAATTGCCATTGCTTTGGGGTATTTGATACATAAGATGGCGAAAAATATGGGGGGATGAAATGACCAAACAAGCGAAAATCGTGCGTACCGACCTTGAATTGGAATGCCCGCATCTGGATAACGCTTTGCGTGCGACAGGGGCAAATCTGGTTTTACTGTCCGATGATATTTCCGAGGCTGATCTGATGGCTGAAACCCGTGATGCCGATCTGATTTTGATGTGTTACACGCCAATTACAGCCAAAGTGATCACCAATGCAGAACGGTTGAAGGGGATCGTCAAATTCGGTGTTGGCATTGATGCGATAGATATAGATGCAGCCCGCGCCGATAAAATTCCCGTGGTAAATATTCCCGAATACGCTGAAAACACGGTGGCCGAAGGGGCTTTTACCCTGATGATCGCATTGGCCAAGAAACTGGTGCCAATCCATAAAGCCATGCAAAGCGAAGCTTGGGTTTGGCCAACCGAGCGTTGGATGGGTTCCGATATTTCCGGTAAAACTGTCGGGCTGGTGGGGGTCGGCAAGATCGGTAAAAGCATGGCCCGGATGGTGGGGGCAGGGTTTGGTGCCAATGTGCTTGGCTATAATCCGAATATGCCGCGTGAGGCAATGCAGGCAGCAGGTGTTGAAAAATATGATGACCTGCAAGAGATGCTGAAGCAATGCGATTTCGTTTCAGTGCATTGCGTGTTGAACGATAACACGCATCATTTGATTGGTGCTGATGAACTACGTGCAATGAAATCCACGGCCATTCTGGTCAACGTATCGCGCGGAGCCATTATTGATGAAGTGGCTTTGGTTCGGGCATTAAAAGATGGAACAATAGCGGGGGCCGGTTTGGATGTTTACAGCAACGAGCCGTTGAACAACAAAGACCACCCGATGCGTGAGCTTTATGACATGGACAACGTCATCCTGTCGCCACATCTGACATTTTATACGGAAGAGGCCATGCAACGGCTGGAAGACGAGACTTTTGAGCGGTGTATGGAAGTGCTGGATGGGCGGCCTGTTACGGTTAAATCCAAAGACCCACGCCTGACGGCACAAGAAAACGGCGTGGTGTTTGTGGGGTGAGAAATCGCCTAAACAGTTAGTCTAATATCTCAAACTTCTGATCCATCTTATATGGAAAAAGTACTGGATCCATGATTGTACTGTCATCCACATAGTTCTGGAAGTGAACTGCGCAGTCAATGCCATCAGACATAATCACAGCGTATTGGGCAGGGGTTTCAAAGCAGGCCTGTTGCCCTGTTCTGCCCCGTAGGAATGGCTCTACCCTATGCTGATTGCCGGAAATAGTTGCGCAAGGATAACCGCCCCAGCTGCCAGCCGAAGTGATATGACAGTGTCCTGCAAGAACCTGAATGATGTCGGCACCGCTTTCGTGAAGCACCTGCAACAGCTTTTCTGGCTCTGCCAACCGGTAAGTATCCACGGGCATCTGTAATGCACAGGGATTGTGATGCAACAATAGGATGACCTTAAGGCCAAGTGCCTTTGCTTCTGCCAGACGTTCTGCCGCCCATGAAAGCCGCTGGTCGCATAGGCCACCGCGTAATTTACCAGGTTCTGAGCTATCCAGCATAAGAATTCGGTGGCCCTTGATGTCATCATACCCCTCAACGAAACGGTTCTCGTCAAGCATGGGGTTTTTGGCGTGTTCCAGATAGACATTTCGGTCATCATGATTGCCCAACATAACGCGCTGGGGCAAATTATTGCCAGCGCGGATTTCGTCAAACAGTGCATAGGCACCCACATCCGATTTTTCGGTGAGGTCACCTGCAAATACACATAAATCAGCATCATTATGAAGTGTGTTAACGGTTTCAATCGCAGCCTTGAAGCGAGATGCTGTATCTAGTCCGCGTTTCACTTCACCTTTCGGTAAAAGATGAATGTCGCTCATGATGACGAGTTTCAAAAGACGGTCAGTGTAATTGCTCAAAATATTAGTCCTCTTTAAATTTATAGTGGCAATTGTTCAAATCAACTGCACTTGGAATGCCCGCAATCACCACACGTCATACAGCCCTCAACCATCCGCATACCGAATTGTCCACAAGCGGGGCAGGCGGGGCCACGCGGGCGTTCACCGATTGCGATCGCTTCTGCTTTGGGGTCAGATTTCAGATGGCCGCCTTCGGTTGCGATAAACCCGATCCGCACCATGTGTTGTTCAATCACGCCGCCAATGGCCGCCAGAATAGATGGAATATATTTACCCTGTACCCATGCCCCGCCCCGCGGATCGAACACGGCTTTCAATTCTTCGACCACGAAAGACACATCGCCCCCACGGCGGAACACGGCGGAAATCATCCGTGTCAGGGCCAAAGTCCATGCGTAATGTTCCATGTTTTTCGAGTTGATGAACACCTCAAACGGGCGACGATTATCCTTTTCGATCACATCATTGATAGTGATATAAATCGCATGTTCACTTTCCGGCCATTTGATCTTGTATGTGTGACCTTCCAAAGCATCAGGGCGGTTCAGCGGTTCAGACAGGTAAACCACATCCGCGCCCTTATCGATTTCAGGCGCGGTTTCGGTGGTTTCGGACACGGCCAAAACCGACCCCGTGACATCGTTCGGACGATACGTTGTGCAACCCTTACAACCCTGATCCCATGCGGCCATATAGACCTGCTTGAAATCGTCAAAACTGATGTCTTCGGGGCAGTTGATGGTTTTAGAGATTGAGCTGTCGATCCACTTTTGTGCCGCTGCCTGCATACGTACATGCGCCAAAGGGGGCAGTGTTTGGGCGTTCACAAAGTAATCCGGCAACGCCTTGTCGCCAAATTTTTCGCGCCACATTTCGACTGCGTAATCCACGACCTCTTCTTCAGTGCGCGACCCGTCTTTTTGCAAAACTTTACGGGTGTAAGCATAGGCGAATACGGGTTCAATCCCGCTTGACACGTTGCCTGCATAAAGACTGATCGTACCTGTCGGTGCAATCGAGGTCAGCAGGGCATTGCGAATGCCGTTCTTGGCAATGGCGTCACGTACGTCCGCGTCCATGTCCTGCATGGTTTCCGAGGCAAGAAAGTCTTGCTTGTCAAACAGTGGAAACGCACCTTTTTCAGCGGCCAGATCGGCAGATGCCAAATAAGCTGCGCGTGCGATTTGTTTCATCCAGCCTTCGGTACGTTGTGCGGCATCTTCCGACCCATATTGCTGGCCTACCATCAACAGTGCGTCGGCAAGCCCTGTCACGCCCAGCCCGATACGCCGTTTCGCTTGTGCCTCTTGCGCTTGGGCTTCCAGTGGAAAACGCGATGTATCCACGACATTATCCATCATCCGTACCGCCGTGCGCACCAGATCATCCAATGCTGCCGTATCCAGATCAGCACCGTCTTCAAACGGGTCTTTCACCAATCGTGCCAGATTGATCGACCCCAACAAGCACGCACCGTAAGGCGGTAAGGGTTGTTCACCGCAGGGGTTGGTTGCGGCAATGGTTTCGCAATAATGCAGGTTGTTCTTTTGATTGATGCGGTCAATAAAAATCACACCCGGTTCAGCGTAATCATACGTCGCCTGCATGATCTTATTCCATAAATCCAACGCTTTGACGGTTTTATAGACGGTTCCGTCAAATTCCAGATCCCAGGTGGCGCCCGCTTTGACCGCTTCCATGAAATCATCTGTGACCAGTACGGACAGATTAAACATGCGCAACCGTGCACTGTCCTGTTTGGCCTCGATAAACCCGTCAATATCGGGATGATCGCAGCGCATTGTGGCCATCATAGCCCCCCTGCGCGAGCCGGCCGACATGATCGTGCGGCACATGGCATCCCAGACATCCATAAACGACAATGGCCCGCTTGCATCTGCGGCCACGCCGTGAACCATAGCCCCTTTGGGCCGCAAGGTGGAAAAATCATAGCCAATACCGCCGCCCTGCTGCATAGTCAGGGCTGCCTCTTTCAACATATCGAAAATGCCGCCCATCGTATCGGGGATCGTGCCCATCACAAAGCAGTTGAACAACGTTACGGATCGTTTGGTGCCGGCCCCTGCAATAATGCGGCCCGCCGGCAGGAATTTGAAATCTTCCAATGCGTTATAGAACTTATCCGTCCAAAGATCGGGCTTGTCTTCAACGCTGGCCAAAGCCCCTGCAATCCGTTTCCACGTGTCTTCGACACCGTGATCCAAAGGCGTGCCGTCAGCATCTTTGAAACGGTATTTCATATCCCAAATTTGCTCGGCGATAGGGGCAGCAAAACGGCTCATGGCAATACTCTTTCGATTCTTTGGGCAGAGAACATAAGGTAAACGATTTACATTTCTTAATCCAATGTTAATTTCGTCTTATGAACGGAAAAATTAACATCATCAAACTCAGTGTTGGCAGTGAAAGCGTGGAGAGCCTGACTGAATGGCAGGCAGGCCGACGTGCCCAAATGGGCCGTGATTATTCACTGCATATCACCCGCATGTGGCCGCGGCGTGAAGCGGAAGTTTTTAACGGCGGATCAATGTATTGGGTGATCAAGGGCTTCATTCAGGCCCGCCAGAAAATCATCGGTTTTGAAGAGGTTATCGGTGATGACGGCATCCGCCGCTGCGGAATTATGCTTGCCCCCGAGCTGATCCGTACAACGATTGTCAAACGCCGCCCGTTTCAGGGTTGGCGGTATTTAACACCGGATGACGCCCCCAATGACCTGCCCAAGGGCCGTAAATCTGATGACGAATTGCCCAAAGAACTGGAAATTGCACTGGCCGATTTGGGGTTGCGGTAGGGGTTATCAAATTGGTCTGATGGGCTGTAGCAAACGGGCCATTCCCAACCTTTGGGGGATGCCAAATTAACTGCAGTTCTTTCTCAATTTCTGAGTTTCGATAGCTTGTATTTTACCCTTTGTTACAGCAATTGCCGTCTCTTGATCATTGCCAGACATTGTGGCCGTTGGCAGTCCAATCAAAAATACGCCCCAAGCGTCAGCTTTCTTAGCGGCGTTTTGTTTTGCACTTAACTTCTCAAGCTCCTGATTTTGAGCCAATTCTTTCTCTTTAAGTTGGCTGCAAGAATGGCGGCTATATTGACCTTCATCAACATTCACAGCTGCTATGTCTGCAGGAGCTTTTGCACAGGCCGATATAAATATAAGGCTTACAATTAGCAGTGAATTTTTCATCTTAAATATCCTTGTGAGAAATTGATTTAATGTCGATATATTATCCTTATGTGACTAAGTATAGTTATTGTAACCTTATACAAGAGTAAAATTATGAAATAACAGCTTAAGATTGTCTAGCGTTAGAACCTATGGGCCCAAATAGAGCTATTTTTTAAGAGAGTGTTTCCTACTTATCGCAACTACCAACAAGTAGAAAACTCTATGGCAGCTGTGCGGACAAAGTGACCTGCCCGGAATTTTGAAGTATCAAACCTCCGAAGTATGAGGCATGTCTTCTTTGTGCCATAAGGCAACACTCTTGATATTCATTTAGTTCGACAAAAGAGGCGGTTCTTGATATCGCTCACGCAAACAAACCATGAGGAGGCGGCCGTGTCGCACACACGTCACATTGTCTATCCAGATGCAGAAGAGGCGCTTGCTCCCCTTTTCACAGGTGAGCGGCTTGCTCGGCTTGAGAAGCTCGGTACCTTTACCGCCTACTACGGTGGGCCGCCTTCTCCCGAAGAATACATCAAGCGAATTGGTGATGCTCAGGCTATCATTTCGGGCTGGGGCCTCACCAACGAAGTATTGAATGCCGTGACGAACTTGGAGGTAATCTCGTTTATCGGCCTTGGGGCAGCTTCTGTTGTTAACCTAGGCGAGGCTGATAGCCAAGACATCACCGTTACCCATACGCTGTCTGCGGCTGAAACGATTGCTGAACACACGATGGCACTGATCCTAACGGCAGCGCGCTACATCGGACGTCTCGATCGGGAGATACGCAGCGGACTGTTTAATGTCGATTTGCAGGGCTTCGACTTAAGGGGCAAGACACTAGGTTTAATTGGCTTCGGACGCATTGCTCAGGCGGTGGTGCCACTTGCCAAAGCGTTTGGTATGCGAGTGATGGTTTGGACGCGAAATCCTAAAGCGGAAGACGTCGCCACCTATGGTATTGAGTTTTCAGAACTGGATATCCTGCTCGCAAAAAGCGATGTACTCTCGGTGCATCTTCTTTTCACACCGGAAACGGAAGGCATGATCAGTGCGAAGCGGTTGCGCAACACGAAACCCGGTGTTGTTGTCGTTAATACAGCTCGTTCGCAGGTTCTTGATGAAGCAGCTCTGATAGAGCTCCTTGCAACTGGTCACATCGCAGCGGCCGGCATCGACGTTTTCAATAATGAGCCCCTACCTGTAGATCATCCCTACACAAAACTCGACAACGTCGTTCTGACACCGCACTGCGCCTACAATACACCGGAGGCTGTTGCTGCAATGATTGACATCGCAATTGACAATCTTGAGGCGTTCTTCGCCGGAAACCCACAAAACGTGGCGACGTCGGGATAGGAGATTGGGGTGGTTCATAATGGCCGTTTCTTATGTCGATCAAAAGTCCGCTGTGAGTCATAAGCAGAACTTGCAGTAGCTTTCAACTATCCGCGCCGCGACAAAATCCGAATGTCCATCTTGGGCTCTTAGTTGCCATTCATTGAGGCGTATCACCCACCCCCATCAATACCACCTGCACGCACCTTATCCACCACCTAATCAACCGTTCCACACACCCTACCAGCCATGCCAGTTCCTCTTCGGTAATCTTGTAGTGCTTTGAATGTCTTGCCTCAACGTAGGCGCGTTTCAGCAGTTCAAAGTGGCGGCGGGATGGGCTTATTTCAAGTTAATTCACCTGATGATTGTCGATCAGCCGCGCACGGCCCACATGTGCTGCTGCGAATATCCGGCACGACCGCCCATCGGCTTTATCGATCAATTCCAGGGTTTCGGCGTCGCGGCATTCCACATAATCCACCTTGTCAAATCCGGCTTTCATCAGGGCCTTGGCCGCTTTCATACATTCGTCAATT
>Ga0209344_10005878_pt1 | contig 10360 bp, 10 predicted proteins | sample Cruoilmetagenom6_FD_187293 | JGI IMG/M metagenome (GOLD analysis project Ga0209344, IMG submission 187293) | Oil polluted marine microbial communities from Coal Oil Point, Santa Barbara, California, USA - Santa Barbara Oil Seep Sample 6 (SPAdes)... | ecosystem: Environmental > Aquatic > Marine...
GGGGGGGGGGGGGGGGGGGGGTATGAAAGTCGGTTGTTCCGGCTAGAGCAGCTTGCTCCCATCCGGACGTCGAGGTGTGCTTGACGAGCCCAATGTGCGGCGCGGCAAAGGAATTGTGGGTGTCCGCTCCCGGATGACCGGAGACGAGAATGGTATCGCCTTGAGCGGCTAAGCCCATCGCGTCAGAAGGACCAGAGCGGCTGTCTAGTATTCCCCAGTGGCGGATTCTCAGAGTTGCGACAGATCCACCTTCAGCCACGGCTTCGGCAACACAGTGGCTCAGATGGTCTGCAAGTAACCACAGAGCAACTGATTCCAGAGCCTTCGTGGCCGCAGACACCTGAGTGAGCACGTCGATGCAATATTCGTCTGACTCCACCATCCGCCCTAGGCCGCGAACTTGTCCCTCGACGCGACGGAGCCGTTTGAGGACTTCATCCTTATGCTGGGCGTATCCGTTCATGCAGATGCTATACCCCCTATGGTATTGGCGGTAAAGTGGTGAACCCGTGAGTGCCGTTCGCAATCTGACCCGAACTTTGTTGAGCACAAATCTTATTAGCCGTGTCTACATTTCACTCACCTGGGGCGCATCCCGGTCAACTCGTGGCGTCGAGATCGCGCCCAGTCGCCAGCAATGTGCAGTGATTTGAGGAGTTTCCGCGTAGTTCTGCGGAATGTTTTTTTGACTACGGATCAATAGGCCGGGGGTTCAAATCCCTCCGGGCGCACCAACTGAAAGCCCCACATTCGTGTGGGGCTTTCGTCGTTAAGAACCACTTTCGCGCCGGAGCGAGAGAAAGCGCACACTAGAGGCATGCTGCTACCCGCGATTATCCTCATCACCCTTGCTCTTGTCTTCTACACCGTCGGCGTCTGGAGTGAGCGGGTTCAGAGAGTGCTGAAGCCCTGGCACGTCGTGCTGTTCGGGCTGGGTCTGGCCGCGGATGCAACTGGAACATTTTTGATGAACATGATCGCGACCGCGAACCGAGCGGCCGGTATTGAGCAGAGCGCGCTGAATCAGGTGATGGGTGTCACGGGCGTACTCGCGATCGTTCTCATGGCTGTGCATCTCGCGTGGGCAATCGTCGTGCTCGTGCGCAATCGTGAGACCGAGAAGACCAACTTCCACCGGTTCTCGGTCATCGTGTGGGGAATCTGGCTCGTGCCGTACATCGTCGGCGCCCTTGGTTCGAGCCTGGGCTAGTTCGAGGTACCCCTCGCGTTCCTACTCCTCGAAGACCGCGTTCACGATGGCGAACGCGTGATTCGCGCTGGGAACGCCGGCATACACAGCGCTCTGCAGCACGATCTCGATGATCTCTTCGCGAGAGAGGCCGTTGGTGAGGGCGGCGCGCACGTGCATCGCTAGTTCCTCCCAATGGTGCAGGCTGATGAGTGCCGTAAGAACGGCGATGCTTCTATCGCGTCTGGCGAGGCCAGGGCGACTCCAGATCTCGCCCCACGCGTAGCGAGTGATGAGATTCTGAATGTCGGCAGTCGTGTCAGTGACGTGTGCATTGGCGCGGTCGACATGGGCATCGCCGAGCACCTCACGGCGCACGATCATCCCAGCGTCATAACGTTCGTTGTCGTTCATGCTGCTCCAGAAAAGAAGTCGACGAGCAAGGCTGCAACCACAGCGGGTTGCTCGGCAGGGGCGAGATGAGAAGCATCGGCGATGCGTTCAACGCGACCTGAAACTACTCCGGCCGCGATTTCCTCCGCACTTGCCTGAGGCGTGACGGCGTCGTGTTCGCCCCAGACGGCCAAGATTGGTGTCGTCATCGTCGGCAGTTGCTCCCGCACGTCGTATTGCGCGAGGGCATCGACGCAGAGGGCGTAGCTGGTGTCGTCGGTATCGCGAAGGGAGTGGAGTAGCTTGCCGCCGACATCCGGATGCCGTTCAAGCGATCCCGGAGCGAACCACCGGGCCGCCGAGGGTACGACGAGTGCCGCGGTGCCCTGGCTGCGCACCAGCGCGGCTCGCTCGTTCCAAGTCTCGGGGGAGGCGATAATTGCGCCAGAACACACGATTGCTGCGGCGCGGACTCGGTCGGGCGCGGCAAGCGTCAGCTGCAATCCAACTACGCCTCCGAGCGAGACGCCAGCGTAGAAAAAGGAATCTTCGCCGAGGGAATCGATGGCGTTGAGTACGCCCTGAGCTAGTTCTGCTGCGCTGAAGGACGCGGTTGCGATGGGGGAGAGCCCGTGTCCGGGGTGATCGAAGCTGGCGACGCGATAGTGCGCGCGGAGATCACTGACCGCTGCACTCCACAGCAGGCTTGAGGTGCCGAGCGAGGAGCCGAGCACTAACAGTGGGGCGCCCTCGGGACCAACGGGTTCGGTGATGGCGATCTGGGGAACGGTCATGCGCGCACCCTTTCTAGAGCGGTATCGATGAGGTTATCCGAGACACCTATGTAGTCGGCAGGCTTGCCCGCGTCTCCGATAAGAGCCTGACGTTCAGCGAGCAGATCCGTTCCGGAAATGGCGAGGTTCTGAGCGACGCGCTCCGTGTCAACCGTCAGCCCCTCAGCGAGGGTGCAGAGCAGAGATGTACCGCCCAGCGTGAGTCGTAGCAGCTCCCGCAGGGTCGGCCACTCTGCGTGCCAAGCGCCATCGGGCCGTTCATCGACGGCCGCGGCCGCAGCAATGTGAAGCGTGGAACCGAGTGCGGGCGCACGGAGGGAGATCGAACGCAGCAGCACCCCGAGCACGGGATTCTGTTTCTGGGGCATCGCCGACGAGACTCCTCGACCATCGGCCCGCGGTTCTCGCAGTTCGCCAATTTCTGTGCGCGAGAGAGTCGTCACATTGCTCGCAATGAGGCCGAGAGCATCGGTCACTCCGACGAGGGCATCACCGAGTCGAGTGATGGGGGCGCGTGTCACGTGCCACGGCGAACGAGGAGTGTCGAGTCCGAGTTGTTCAGCAAATGCGGCAGGGAGGGTGCGTGCCACCTCGGGATTCGACAGCGCGACATACGATGCCAGCGTGCCCGAAGCTCCGCCCAATTGGGCAGGCAACGCAACGCTGGTGAGCGCGTCGCGAGCATCGAGCAGCGCATGAATCCAGGTAGCGAAGCGGATGCCATAAGTAGTCGGCGTGGAATGTTGCGTGAGAGTGCGCCCGGCCCCCACCGTCGCGCGGTGCTGTTCCGCGAGGGTGGCGAGATTCTCCGCGGACTGCGTGAGCTGTGCGACGATTGCGGTGCGCGCACGCTGAGCGAGCAGCATGAGGGCGGAGTCGAGGATGTCTTGGCTCGTCGCGCCGCGATGAAGCCACTGTGCGGCATCCTCGTTCTGTGTGCTCACGGCCGCCCTCAGGTCGGCCACGAGCGGAATCACCGGGTTGCCTCCGCCGGCCGCGCGCGCGGCGAGAGAGCCGGGGTCGATTCCGAAACCCACACCGTCGAAAGCGGCCACGGCCGTCATCGCTGACTCCGGGGCGATGCCCGCCGCGACGAGGGTGCGAAGGTGAGCAAGCTCGACATCGATGAGGCACTGAACGATTGCGGCATCAGACACTTGTGGGTCAGAGCCGCTCGGCGAGAGAAGCCCGATATCGAAGGGGTTAGGGGAAAGCAAGGAACACCGTTTCGTTTTCGCCCTGAAGGGTGATGTCGTGCTGCAGGCCTTCCGCGGTTCGCGTCGCGACCAGAGTGCGACGATCCGCCTCGGGTAGAGACTGCAGGAAGCTATTCTCCCCGTGCTCGGGAAGGTAGATGCGAGTGTGGAGCCGGTCGAGGAGTCCGCGCGCGAAAATCACGGCGGCAAAGAATCCGTTACCGGGGGTGAGGGTTGTGAACTCGTACTCGCCTTCGGTTCCGGTGTGAACGCGTCCCCAGCCGGTGAAGGTCGATCCATCGCGGTGGAATGATCCTTGAGTCTCAGGCACCGCTCCCGAGGGGTCGGTTTGCCATAGCTCGATGAGCGCATCGGGAACCGGCTCACCATCGCCGTCCCGCACAACGCCGTAGAGTCGCACCGCATCCGGAGCGTCGTCGGGAACGAGCTGAGAGCCCCCGTCATATTCAAGGCCGTAACGGAAGAATGGACCGATAGTTTGGCCCGGGGTGGGGCGGACGAGTGCACTCATGCCTCGCTCCCTTCTGGTTCGAACCATGTTGCCTGTGAGCCGGTGAGCACGATGTCCCAGCGGTAACCGAGCGACCACTCTGGCACGGAGTCGTCGTGTGAATACTCTGCCACTAGTCGGTCGCGGCTGGCTTGATCGGGAATGGATTGGTAGATCGGGTCGAGTGGAAACAGCGGATCGCCCGGAAAGTACATTTGCGTGATGAGCCGCTGCGTGAAGGCGGTGCCAAACACTGAAAAGTGGATGTGGGCCGGACGCCAGGCGTTCACGTGGTTCTTCCACGGGTACGCCCCGGGCTTGATCGTGGTGAATTTGTACGAGCCGTCGTTGTCGGTGATGCAACGGCCAGCGCCAGTGAAATTGGGATCGAGCGGGGCCGGGTGCTGGTCGCGCTGATGAATATAGCGTCCGGACGAATTGGCTTGCCAGACTTCGACGAGTTGGTTGCGCACGGGCTGCCCGTTGCCGTCGAGCACGCGCCCGGTGACGGTAATGCGCTCGCCGAGAGGTTCGCCCGAGTGCTGCGTAGTGAGGTCGGCTTCGACCGCTGCGACGTCGCGATGGCCGAAGGCGGGAGAGGCCAACTCGATCGTTTCGGGATCGACGAGGGTGAGGTTTTTGGTGGGATGCCGCAGTAGCGTCGAGCGATAAGAGTGAAAGTCGAGGAGAGGCCCGACACTCGGTCGCGCTCCCTGCTCGCGCTGGGACTGGTAGTTCTGGTGGCGCTCGGCGATTTCGGCGCTGATCTCTGCTTGGGTGGTCACGTTCTCAGGGTTGCAGGGAGCTGTTCCCCAATCCACAAAGCCATCTCACTCAGTGGGATAAGGCTGAGCTCAGTTCTGCCGCCGTCCGCACGACGAGCGGTGCAAGTCGCCCCTCGTCGCTGCGCGCGAGATGGGTGACCACGCCAACCGCTGCCCGCGGCAATCCGGGCACCGGCGCGAGCGCTGAAGCAAACGACACATTGCCGAGAGTCATCTCTTGGCGCGTGGTGGCGTAACCGACGCGGCGCGCAGTATCGAGTTCCGCACGCAACTCATTCTCGTCCACCACCGAGTGCAACGTCTCGCGCTCGCGGGGGAGCGCGAAGTAGCCGTCTAGCCACGCGTCATCCATCGTAGAGAGCAGTGCTTTGCCGACTCCGGTGACGTGCAGCGGCAGACGTCCGCCCATGCGGCTCAGCGTGGGGATGGAGCCACGGCCAGTGATGCGCGCGACGTACAGAGCTTCGGATCCCGACAGGATCGCCAAGTGCACGTTCTCACCGGTCGCTTCATACAGGCTGAGCAAATGGGGAAGGGCTTGTTCGCGTAGCGCGAGGCTGACGGGGGAGAGCTCGCCCACTTCCCAGAGCCGCGTGCCGATCGAGTATTCGTCGTCGTTGCTCTCGAGCATCCCTAGGCGCACAAGTTCGGTGGCTAGGCGGTGCACGGTGGAGCGAGGGACGCCGCTGCGCGCCGTGAGGTCCGCGAGGCTCAATCGGTGATTGTCTTCGTCAAAAGCGGTCAGTAATTGCACTGCGCGCTCAAGAACGGACGCGCCGGGAGTGTGGGAGCGACCTGCCATAGCTCGAGGGTATCGCGGGTTGCGGTGGAGGACACCGTGGGCGTTGGCCTCGGTTGGTATGGAGCGTTCACATCCACGGTTGGCACATACCCCGTTCATAGAAACTCCATAGAGAACTCGGCTGAGATGGCTTCATCACCAAAGAAAGGGGCGCGAGCGTTGCGCCGACATCCCCAAGGAGCTCGACCATGAAGAACAGAAAATTCACCCTCACCGCTCTCGCGAGCACAATTGTCATTGGGGGGCTTCTTCTGGCCGGATGCTCGACCACCGTCGACAGCCCCGCAACGGTGAGCGAGACCACGGCGTCGGCTGCAGTCGAGCAGACCACCGGCGTGGTCGCTGCTGACGTTCTCGAAGCCAACGCTAATTCCACCACCGTGAACGATGACGAGTGGAGTCTGGATGGCGCGGTAAACATCACGCTGAACGGGGCATCGGCCGCAGTGAATGGCGATGGCGCCTCGGTTTCCGGCAGCACTGTCACGATCACGGCGGCTGGCACCTACGTGCTCTCCGGTGAGCTCGATGGCCAGGTTGTGGTCGACACCGCCGATGAGGATGTGGTGGCTCTCGTTCTTGACGGCGCAGACATCTCGAATTCATCGAGCGCCGCGATCGCCGTGCTGAACGCCGAGGATGTTGTTCTCTCGCTCAACGGCAGCAACAGCGTGTCATCGACTGGAGCCGATGACGAGGCGAACGCCGCTCTCTACAGCGACGCAGATCTCACGATCTCTGGCGATGGATCACTCGCGGTCACGAGCACGGAGAATGACGGCATCACGAGCCACGATGATCTGGTGATTCTTTCGGGAGACATCACCGTCACCGCTGGAGACGATGGTGTGCGCGGCAAGGACTCCCTGACGATCGAAGGCGGCACAGTCACGGTTGATGCTGGCGGTGACGCTCTGAAATCGGACGATGAGGATGACGAGACGCGCGGCTACGTGCACATTGCGGGCGGCACTCTCGATCTTGTTGCTGGCGACGATGGTGTGCAGGCTCAGACCGACATTGTCGTCACCGGTGGTGAAACGACGCTCAGCGCGATCGATGATGGCCTCAAGGCTGAAGTTCACATTGTGGTTGCGGGCGGTGCAACGACAGTCAGCGATTCTTATGAGGGTGTCGAGGCCTACTTCATCACTGTCGAGGGCGGCGAGCTTGCTGTCGCTGCCACCGATGACGGCATCAACGCTACAAGCGGCACCAGCACCACTACCGACATCGGGGGCATCGAAGAGGCTGACGATGGCGCAATGGTTGCAATAACTGGCGGCGAGATCGTGGTCAATGCCGAGGGTGACGGGGTGGATTCCAATGGTTCGATCCTGGTCACGGGTGGCAACACCACAGTCTTCGGCTCTCCGGAAGACCGCGAAGGCGCGCTCGACGCGAACGGTTCCGTAATCGTCAACAGCGGAACCGTAATTGCCATCGGCATGACGGGCATGGCCACCTCTCCCGATGCGGAATCCGAGCAGGGGTGGTTGAGCGCAGCTCTCGATCAGTCCTTCGGTGCAGGCGAGGCCGTTCAGCTGCTTGACGAGGCCGGCGCGGTTCTGGCCGAGTTCACCTCAGTCAAAACCTTCCAATCGGTTGTCTTTTCTGCAGCGGATGTTACCAATGGCTCTACCTACACGGTCACCGTTGGCGGACAAGCAGCCGGAACCGCAACGGCTGGAGTCACAGCCGTGAGTAGCATGAGCGGCCCTGGTGGAATGGGTGGTCCTGGCGGCCCACCGCAACCGTAGTGGCGAGCGGTAAAGTGGACCACCGCCAACGGCGATGGATAACCGGTTGACCAATCCCCTATAATGTTGTGCGAGCCAACAAACTGAGGAGCAATGATGCTAGACCGCTGGATGCGCCTGCTTGAAGAACACATTCGTGAGAACGCCGAGCAGATGACGCGAGAGCCCTCCGGCATCCTGACGCATCCCTACCTCGTGCCCAGTAGCCCCAACTCTCCCTACTATTCCAACGCCCTCTGGGACTGGGATTCTTGGCTCAGCGGCGCAGTACTCGGCCAAGTGGAAGTCGATACTGAGCGCCCAGGGCATTTCGCTGCCTACGAAGAAGGCACGATCATCAACTTCCTCGAGCACACCGACGCCGATGGCGTCATGCCCATTCGCCTCAACCCCACCGACTCGCTCACCCACGGACCCATGGGGCGCGACGGCAACTTTTCGCAAAACATGCACAAGCCAGTGCTGGCCCAACATGCCGCCATGATCGCTCAGCGCCGCGGCAGTGCAGAGTGGCTTCGGGCGCACATCGACACCATCGGACTCTTCCTCAGTCGTTACCTCGAAAGCCACGTGCACTCGGAGACCGGCCTCGCCTACTGGCAAACCGACTTCGCGATCGGCGTCGACAACGACCCGTCGGTGTACTACCGCCCGGCTAAAAGCACGGCATCCATCTATTTGAATAGCCTGCTCTACCGCGAACTCATCGCCTACGGTTACCTGCTCGAAGAACTCGAGCGACTGCCAGAGGCCAACCAGTGGCGAGGCAAAGCTCAAGACCTGGCCGACGCCATCAGTGAACACCTGTGGGATGAGCGCGACGGCACTTTCTACAGTGCCGACCTCGCGCTGCGCCCCATTGACCCCGAGGACTGGCTGCACCGTGGTGCTCCTCGCACCTGGTCAAGCCTGCTCGTGCGCATCGATAACTGGTCGAGCTTCTTGCCACTGTGGGCTGGTTTCGCCACGCAGGACCAAGCCGAGAGGATGCTGGAGCGCTACCGCGAAACCCGCACCTTCAACGCCAACTACGGCATCCGCACGCTGTCGAAGCTTGAAAAGCCCTACAACCTGCGGGCCTCGAATAATCCATCGAACTGGCTCGGGCCGGTGTGGGGGATCAGCAATTATCTGACGTTCCGTGGCCTCGTAAAGTATGGCTTCACCGAGGATGCTCGCGACCTTGCCGAGAAAACAGTGCGACTTTTTGGTCAAGACCTCGAACTCAACGGCAGCTTGCACGAGTACTACAACCCCGACAGTGGTGAGCCGATCATGACGAAGGGCTTTCAGAACTGGAACTTCCTCGTGCTCAACATGATTGCCTACCTCGAAGGTCGCCCGATGGTTGCCGAGTATTAATCGAAAACTCTTCAGCAGGATCCGTGCCGAGCGACCACAATGGGTATAGCTATCTCACTGTGAAAGGTGCATCAATGGAAATCTTCGCCACCGGCGGTCTCGTACTCCTCATAGGAATAGCGGTGGTCGTACTCGTTGTTCTTTTCCTGATCCTTCTTCTGATCGCACGCGCCTGGTTCAAGGTTGCTCGTGCTGACGAAGCTCTAGTGGTGTCGGGGCGTTCGCAAAAGGACTCGACGGGCAAGGATTCCGCCGTCACCGTTATCGTCAATGGCAAGGCGCTGGTCAACCCGATTACGCAGCGCCACGAGACGATCTCGCTGCGTTCGCGCCAGGTCTCAATGACTGCGGAGGCGCAGTCTGCTGACAACGTGACTCTTCAGGTTGAAGCTGTGGCGATCGTGAAGATCGGCTCAGACCCGATTCTGGTTCGTCGCGCTGCTGAGCGTTTCGCTTCGCAAGACCAAGCCATCGAGCAGTTCACGACAGAACAGCTCGAAGGTGCGCTGCGTGGTGTTGTTGCCACCCTGTCGGTTGTTGAACTCATGCGTGAGCGCAAGAAGTTCTCTGACCAGATCGCAACGGATGTCTCCACCGAGCTTGCCGAACAGGGTCTCATTCTTGACTCGTTCCAGATCAAGGGCATCGGCGACAAAGTCGGCTACATCCAATCGCTTGGAACCCCGCAGATCGAGTCGAAGCGTCGCGAAGCCGAGTTGGCGACCGCCGATGCAAACCGCGAAATCTCTAAGCGCAACATCACTGTTGCCGAGGCGAACCTGATCGAGCAGACCGCGCTCGACAAGAACACCGCAGACTCCAAAGCCGAGGTCGGTAAGGCTAACGCTGAAGCCGAGCAGGCCGAAGCGCTCGCTCGTGCCACCGCCGAGCAGGGTGTGCTGCAGCAGCGTGCTGAGAACCGTCAAGCAGAGCTCGACGCTGACGTGAAGCGTGTAGCAGACGCCAACCTGTACAAGGCGCAGAAGGATGCCGACTCCGACGCCTACCGTCTCGTCAAGGGTGCAGAGGCTCAGGCTCAGATCGCCGCCGTCGAAGCTGAAGCGGTGCGCGTTCGCGCCGCTGCTGACGCGGATGCCACCCGCCTTGCCGGTGAAGCAAAAGCTGCCAGCATCGAAGCTGAAGCCGCGGCTCTCGCCAAGCACCAAGACGCGCTTCTGGCTCAGCGCGCCCTCGAAACCCTTCCGCAGGTTATGGAGCAGTGGGCCAAGGGCTACGGTCAGATCGGTTCTGTCACCGTTATCGGCGGCAGTGGAGCCAGCGGTGGAGACACCGTCGGCACCGAAAGTGCTGTTGCGCTGCGCGGAACGTTCGAGTCGATCAAGTCGGCAACCGGCCTCGACCTTGCGTCGATCATCCAGGGCCGCACTGTCGGTCAAGCGGTAGGCGAAGCAGCTCGCGGAGAGTCAGGCGACAGCACGCTTGCTGCCACGCTCGCACAGGCGGCCAACACCGTGGCGGATGCCGCACCTCAGTCGGCGTCGACCGCTGCCGAGGGCGACACGGCTGAGTAGCGTTTCGCGCCTCAACTAGAACGGCAATGGCCGGGC
>Ga0209344_10005880_pt1 | contig 10359 bp, 7 predicted proteins | sample Cruoilmetagenom6_FD_187293 | JGI IMG/M metagenome (GOLD analysis project Ga0209344, IMG submission 187293) | Oil polluted marine microbial communities from Coal Oil Point, Santa Barbara, California, USA - Santa Barbara Oil Seep Sample 6 (SPAdes)... | ecosystem: Environmental > Aquatic > Marine >...
GCATCCTGGGAATATATGGTAGTTGAAAAAGTTAGTGAAAACACTAACAGAAGAAATGGCAATTTTGAGCGTAGATGTATAAAATTCACCTTTTTCATACTAATGGTTAAATTATGGTCGATAGTTTGGAACAGAATTAGTTACGAACAAATGTAATCATAATGCTCATTCTGCACCACAAATAAAGCAGCAAAAGTACATTATTAAGTCGATTTTGAAAATGCAAATAAAGTGTTAACTATTAATTTATATTTGTTCTAAATAATATTTTCCCACTTCACGAAGTTATTAAGTTTTACATTTGCACTAAATAAAGATTTTTATGAATTCGCATACTTTTCCCAAACTTTTTGTTACCAGTATTTTAATATTACTTGTTTCCGCCAAGAGCATTGCGCAAAGTGCAACTTTAACAGTAAATCAAGACCCGAAAATCATTCAACTACTTGAATTGAAAAAAAATCTTGAAAAAGAACGTGAGTTTTCTGATGGGTACACTATACAATTATATTATGGTGAATTGGACAAAGCAAACCAAACCCTTAGAAAATATAAGGGAAGCTATAGCAACTGGCCAGCATCCATTGAATACGAAACTCCAAATTATAAAGTTTGGGCAGGAAACTTTGCTTCGCGAATTGAAGCAGAACGCGCATTGATTGAAATTCAAAAAAGTTTTTCTTCAGCCTTTATTTTGAAACCCGAAAGGCGAAAATAAAAGTTTTAGTGCCTTAAATTCCTTTTGTCAAAGAAAGCAGATTTGTTCATTTTTTCATTTTGTAATGAAAGGCTAACATCATTCGTTTTTTTATTTGGCCCAAACCAGTTTTTTAATCTATTATAGTCTAAATAGTAGCTCACGCGCAACGACAAACTATTAAGTTGTGGTTCCTCAAATAAATTATTGAAATTGTTTGAAAAATTAATTCGCGAATCACTCAAATAATTTTCCATTGCATTTCTGTACAAAAGGGTAAGTTGGCTACCTGGCGCAAACCACCATGAAAAGCGGAGGTCTATGTTCCAACTATTATAAGTTGCATCCCTGTCTTCATCATAAAATGGATTTTCAAAAAGCTCGCCGTCATTTTGCAAAGTGAAGAATTTGCTGTATTCCACTTCAGAATAATAGTGGCGGAAAGATAAATTGAGCGCCATCTTATTGTTGAAAATATATTGAGATTCCAAAGAATTTATTACTGTGTTTCTATCGCGTGTTCCAAAAATTATATCGTCATTTTCTAAATCTACAAATCCTTCTTCTTTATCAGAAAGAATCACGTTTGTACTAAAAAACATCTTTAATTTGTCTGAAACGCGATATTGTGGTCTTAGTTCAAGTCTCAATTCACCTCGTCCTTGCTGGTTATATTTATACCAGTCAATAGTTAAATCGGTCGCTAATTTTTTTCTGTAATCAGTAGAAATCCATCCCCAAACATTGTAATAATCTGGAACTTTCACGTAACGACCCTCTACTCTCGGCTCGTAAATATCATTTTTTCCAAAAGGTGTCATTTCGAATCCACCTCCAAAACCCAAAAATTTTTTCGTTGTAAAACTTGAGTTAAAGTTGAAAATAAAATTGTTGTAAAGATCCGTTTCCAGTCTTCGGAAATAATTCAAATTGAAATTAAGATAAAGATTATTCAAAAATCCTTTTGGCTGAAGATAGCGGTAACCGTAATAACCCGCATAATTAATATAATTTGTATTGCTGGAATAGCCCAAATCATTTATATCATAATCCTTCGTCCTAAAATTGATTTCGCCCGAAACACGGTGCTTGCCACTTATTTTTGTGATTCCTGCGCCTCCTTCCATTCCGAATTTTTCGCTATCGTCCTTTACCCAACTTCCTTCAGCATTCGCAAAATAATTAAATGTGTTTTTCTTGTTTGTAAGGTCCATATATAATCCCGTGGCGTTGGCATCCCTAAAATCGCCTTCACGAATAACGTTTGTATTCACAAATGACACAGAGGAATTATCCCCAAAACGCTGGTCCAAAACCAAAATGTTATAGTTAGCCAAAGGCTCCACCAATTCTTTTCGGGTCTCATTGGTTTCGGTGTTTTTTATATCTGCATACGTTCTTTCGGTAATTGCGTTAAAAACACCAATTCCCAAGTTGCCATCGGTTCTTCCTGAAATTTTGAACGCATTTATTAAATCTACGGAAGAAGGATAATTTTCAATCTCTTCATTTTCCGAAAGATTTGGAAAACCAGAAGGATATCCGCCAACGCGTCGCGAATAAAAAAGATTTCCTTTGGTGAAAAGTTCGGTTCCTTCCGTAAAAAAAGGGCGGTTTTCTTGATATTGTACCTCAAAAGCCGAAAGATTTAAAACCTCAGCATCAAATTTGGATTGTCCGAAATCAGGAATCAAAACCATATCCAGCGTGAAAGCATCATTTATTCCATATTTAAGATCCATTCCACCATTGATTATGGTTTCAGTTTTTCCATCAAAATCATTAACATAGGCCGAGATATATGGCTGAAAAGAAAGTCGAGTGGGCGATTGCACGTTCTCAATACCATAAATCTCACCGTCATAAATAGAAAACGATCCTTTGGCATTGTTTACGGGACTCCAACTATATCTAGTTCGGGTTCTACGAAATTCCCGTTCCATATTTAACCCCCATAATTGTATGTTTTTATTGGGAAACCGCATTTCTGAATAAGGTATAAAAATTTCAGCCACCCAGCCGTCATCATTAATTTGCACAGCGCTATACCAGATTCCGTTCCAAGAACTATCTTCATTTTCATTGGTCATTTTCGCGTCATACTGGACGCCCGCGGCGGTTACTATAAACTGCAAACTTTGTTGTCTGTCGTTATAACCGTTTAGAAGAATAAAGAAAAAATCATCATTGCCAATGCCATCGCGTTCCGTAAGTTCTTTTAAAATTTTATCCGGTTCGGGATCTTTCATAGTTGCGCCGAAATAGATTCCCAAATCATCATAAACAATTTTCACATCGGTCCTTAAACTATCGGCAATCAGTTTTCCATTGTTGGGTTGCCTTTCTACAAAGTCTGTAGCTATTGGCGCATTTTGCCATACCGCATCATTTAAAATCCCGTCAATTTTTGGCGCTTCCGTGATGCGCGGAATTGTAATTTTTTTTCTTGGAATGCTGTCATTTGTCTGTGAAAAAGAAACGCAGCTTATTGAAAGAAATACAAAAAGAAGAATACTCTTTAATGGAAAATTCATTTGGTTGGCTTTTCATAATAGACATAGAAAAAAAGCTGGCGTTACACTTCATTTGAAAAATTTCATTTATAAAAATGAAAAAGCCTTGAAAAAATTGATTTTCAAGGCTTTTAAAAAATTTCATTTTTTGTTGAATTACTTCAACTTTTTCTTCACTGCAACTTCTTGGAACGCTTCAATAATATCGTTCTCATAGATGTCATTGTAGTTTTTAATCTGAATACCGCAATCGTATCCTTTGGCTACTTCCTTCACATCGTCTTTAAATCGTTTCAAAGAAGCCAATTCGCCCGTGTAAACTACCACGCCTTCGCGGATAAGACGAATTCCAGAGTTTCGGAATATTTTTCCGGTCAATACCATACAACCTGCAATGGTTCCCACTTTCGAAATTTTGAAAGTTTCACGAATTTCAGCTGTACCAGTAATTTCTTCCTTCATTTCTGGGGAAAGCATACCTTCCATCGCATCTTTTACGTCATTAATGGCGTCATAGATGATAGAATATGTACGGATATCTATTTCTTCCTTATCTGCAATTTGGCGTGCGTTACCCATTGGACGAACGTTGAAGCCAATAATAATTGCATCTGAAGCAGAAGCAAGAAGCACATCACTTTCTGTGATTGGACCTACTGCTTTATGGATAATATTTACTTGAATTTCTTCAGTAGAAAGTTTTTGGAACGAATCTGTCAATGCTTCCACAGAACCGTCCACATCACCTTTAAGGATAATGTTTAATTCCTTGAAATCACCAAGAGCGATACGTCTTCCAATTTCATCAAGTGTAATGTGTCTTTGTGTTCTTACAGACTGCTCACGTTGAAGTTGTGTACGTTTTGTAGCAATTGCCTTAGCTTCACGTTCATCTTCAAATACATTGAATTTATCTCCCGCTTGTGGTGCACCGTCCAAACCAAGAACCGATACTGGAGTTGATGGTCCTGCTTCTTTCACGTTGTTGCCACGTTCATCCTGCATTGCTTTAACCTTTCCGCTGTTTTGTCCGGCAAGAACATAATCACCTACTTTAAGTGTTCCGCCCTGAACCAATACAGTTGAAACATACCCACGACCTTTGTCAAGGAATGCTTCCACCACGGTACCATTTGCTTGTCGGTTCGGGTTTGCAGTTAGTTCAAGCAATTCAGCTTCAAGCAATACTTTTTCAAGCAATTCTTTTACGCCCTCCCCTGTTTTTGCAGAAATATCTTGTGATTGTATTTTTCCGCCCCAATCTTCAACCAAAAGGTTCATCTGTGCAAGTCCTTCTTTTATCTTATCAGGATTTGCGTTGGGTTTGTCTATTTTATTAATTGCGAAAACTATTGGAACACCCGCTGCCTGTGCGTGGCTGATAGCTTCTTTGGTTTGTGGCATAATATCATCATCCGCTGCAACCACAATAATTGCAAGGTCAGTAACCTGAGCCCCACGAGCACGCATCGCTGTAAATGCCTCGTGACCTGGAGTATCCAGGAATGCTATTTTTTGTCCACCATCCAGTTCTACACCGTAAGCTCCAATGTGTTGTGTGATTCCACCAGATTCTCCTGCAATTACGTTTTCTTTTCGAATGTAATCCAAAAGCGAAGTTTTACCGTGGTCAACGTGACCCATTACGGTAACGATAGGAGCTCTTGGCTCAAGATCTTCTGGAGCATCAATATTTTGGTCTATTGATTCCTCAATATCAGCAGTTACAAATTCTACTTCATAACCAAATTCTTCAGCAACTATACTTAAGGTTTCAGCATCTAAACGTTGGTTCATCGTCACCATCATTCCCAAACTCATACAAGCTGAAATAATCTTGGTAACAGGAACATCCATCATCGTTGCCATCTCGCTGGCAGTAACAAACTCAGTAACTTTTATAAGTTTATTATCTGCTTCTTGTTGGGCAAGTTCGTCAGATTTTTGACGGTGGGTATCACGTTTTTCACGACGATACTTAGCGCCTTTCCCTTTAGATGATTTCCCTTGAAGTTTTTCTAAGGTTTCACGTACTTGTTTTTGTACTTCTTCCTCACTTGGCTCTTCTTTTGGTGCTGTACTTCTACCTTTTCTGGCAGGGCCTCGGTTATCTTTAAAGTTGTTTCCACCTCCAGAAGTTCCATTTTTTGGGGCTTCCTTACTTATACGGCGTCTTTTTCCTTTTTTATCTTTCTTATCATCAGCCTTAGGATCTTTTTTCTTTTCCGGTTTTTTGAACTGGGTAAGATCTATTTTCTGTCCAGTAAAGTTAGGCCCATCAAGTTTACGATATTGGGTTGTAACAGTATCAGACTCTTTAGAAACCTCCTCCTTTGGCTCTTCTTTAGCAACGGGCTTGGAATCTTCAGCTTTAGCAGAGGGAGTTTCTTTTACTTTTTCAGCAGGTTTTTCTTCCTTTTTTTCCTTTTCATCTTTGTGTGGAGCAACAGTTTTGCTTTCTGTTTCTGGCTCTACTTCTTTTTTCTCTGCCTTTGGCTTTTCAGCTACAACTTCAAGTTTTTCTTCTTTCTTGGTCTCCGCTGGCTCTTCTTCAGTTTTAACAACTTCCTTTTTGGCTTTTCCGGCATCCAGGTCAATTTTACCTACTTGCTTTGGCCCATCAAGCTTAGCTTCAGCTTTTATAACGCGGGATGCTTCTTCTTTTTTCTGCTTTTCTTCAAGCTCGCGCTCGCGTTCCAAACGGAATTCTTCCTTTTCCTTTCGCTTTTCTTCGCCGACCTCTTTGGATTCCATCTTTTTACTCTTGTCGGTCTCAAACTCTTCAAAAAGAACCTTGTATTCTTCGTTGGAAATTTTTGTAGTGGGACGCGCGTCAACTTCGTGACCGTGATCCTTCAAAAATTCCACAGCACGATCCAACGAAATATTAAATTCGCGCAATACTTTGTTTAGCCTTATCGATTTTTCTTCAGCCATAAATGCTTTTCCTGTTTTGTCTTTTTAAAAAATTTGTATAAAAGTAATTAAAGTTTCAACTACTCTTCAAATTCTTCTTTTAATATATTTATTACATCACGGATGGTTTCCTCTTCCAAATCGGTTCGTTTCACCAAATCGTTAATGTCGTGTTCCAGAATACTTTTGGCAGTATCTAGTCCAATTTTGTGGAATTCCTGGATGATCCATCCTTCTATTTCATCAGAGAATTCGCTTAATTCCACGTCTTCTTCTGCACCTTCGCGAAGTACGTCAATTTCATAACCCGTTAACTGACCTGCAAGACGAATGTTGTGGCCGCCACGGCCAATTGCTTTACTTACTTCTTCAGGGCGAAGAATAACTTCAGCACGTTTTTTAACCTCATCAATTTTTACCGAAGTAACTTTTGCAGGGCTAAGCGCTCTCGTTATATATAAGGTAAGATTGCTTGTGTAATTAATTACATCTATGTTTTCATTGCCCAACTCACGAACAATTCCGTGGATTCGGGATCCCTTCATACCAACACAGGCTCCAACTGGATCAATACGATCATCGTAAGAATCTACAGCAACTTTTGCTTTTTCACCTGGAATACGCACTACTTTTTTAACAGTAATCAAACCGTCAAAAACTTCTGGTATTTCCTGCTCAAAGAGTTTTTCAAGGAAAACTGGATTTGCGCGACTCATGATGATAGTTGGCTTGTTACCTTTCAAATCCACACTTTCAATAATTCCACGAACATTGTCTCCTTTTCTGAAAAAATCTGAAGGAATTTGTTTTTCCTTCGGAAGAATTATTTCGTTTCCTTCATCATCCAACAAAATAACGGCGCGGTGACGGATGTGGTGAACTTCGGCAGTATAAATTTCGCCTTCAAGATCTTTAAACTGCTTATAAATAATTGTGTTGTCGTGCTCGTGTATTTTTGAAATAAGGTTCTGGCGCAATGCCAAAATAGACCGACGGCCAAGGTCAATAAGTTTTACTTCTTCAGAAACGTCTTCGCCAATTTCAAAATCCGGCTCAATTTTTCTTGCGGCAGTTAATGAAATTTCCTCATTTGGGTCTTCCACTTCACCATCTGCCACAACTATACGGTTTCTCCAGATTTCAAGATCGCCCTTGTCTGGGTTTACAATAATGTCAAAGTTATCGTCACTTCCGTATTTTTTCTTTAATGCGTTTCTAAAAACGTCCTCAAGTATCGCCATTAGCGTTACTCTATCAATTTGTTTATCGTCTTTAAATTCTGAAAAAGAATCGATCAGTGCTAAATTTTCCATATCAATCCAATTAAAATGTTATCATCACTTTTGCTTCCATAATATCTTTATAGGGCAAGGTTGCCTCTTTTTGAACAGTAACTTTTCCTTTACCAATGGGTTTCGGCTCGCGCGCAGACCATTTTAAAGTAAAGTTATCTTCATTTGCGGCGGTTAATTCGCCTTCTATTTTTTCGTCGTTTTTGGTTCTAATTCTTAAATTTCTACCAATATTTTTTTTGTACTGTCGTGGAAATGCTAAAGGCTCAGAAGCTCCAGCCGACATAACCTCCAAAGAAAAATCATATTCCTCACGGTCCAAATTGTGTTCAATGGCGCGGCTAACCGCTATACAATCCTCTACTGTAACGCCTTTATCGCCGTCCAGAATGACCCGTATTTGGTTGTCTTCAGAAATATTTAGGTCGATCAAAAACAGTGATTTGTTTTCTTCCAGCGCACTTTCCAGCAGTTGTGCTACTCTTTCACGCATCATTTTAAGCTATAAAAAGAGGGGACTTTAGTCCCCTCAGATAATTTCGTATCAAATTCGGTGCAAATATACTATATTTTTTAATATTATAAAAACCAAGCCCAAACGATTTATTTTTGTAATTTAAGGGTTCAAAAAAAACACAACCAACTTATCATTTATGAAACGTATTCTTGTCCCTACAGATTTTTCAGAACAAGCAGAAAACGCGCTTAAAGTCGCCATAAAACTTGCTGAAAAACACAATAGTGAAATCTTTGTACTCCACTCTATGGAAATGCCGCTCCATTTGTCAACTTCTGGTGATTCAGGCAACCTTCCCGAGTCTCTTTTTTTTATAAAACTTGCTGAAAAACGCTTTGGGGACCTTCGGAAAAAAAAATATTTGGAGGGAGTTACATTAAACGAGGCCATAGGTCACAACGAGATATATGAAGATATTGAAGAGGCTTGTAAAAAAAATAACATAGATTTAATAGTAATGGGTTCCACGGGAGCTAGTGGTTTTAAGGAAATGTTTGTGGGAAGCAATACTGAAAAAGTGGTGCGAACTTCCAAAACTCCAGTACTCGTTATAAAAAACCATCATCAGGAATTTAATATAGCCGATTTTGTTTTTGCCACTGATTTTTCAGAGGAAGGTCGTGGAGCTTTGGACAAAGCACAAAAATTCGCAAAAAAGGTTGGAGCTAAGATGCATTTACTGTTTGTAAACACCCCCGCAAATTTTAAAACTACGCAACAAGCTCAAGCTATTATGGAAAATTTTATTAGAGGAATGGGCGTTGAAAATTATACGCTCAATATTTTCAACGACACTTCCGTTGAAAAAGGGATATTAAATTTTACACAACATATAAACGCTAAACTGATTGGGATGGGCACCCATGGCCGCAAAGGCATCTCGCACTTCTTTAATGGCAGCATCAGTGAAGATATGGTGAACCACGCCAATATGCCTGTGATTACTTTTAAAATTTAACCATTAAAATAATTTTTAACTTAAAGCCTGCGATCAATCAAATCGACAGGCTTTCTGCTTAATGGCGGAAAGCGAAGCATCTCAATTTCTTCAGGAGTTGCAAATTCAATTTTTGGTGCCACACGAAGTTTTGCCCGGAAATGGTCTTTTATTTCCAATAATAATTCCTCCGAAATGTTTTCCGAAGCAATTTTAATCAATATCTCATCCGTGCCCAATTCATTGTGGAAAATCTCGATGACGTAACTTTCAATCGTTGAAAAATCGTTCAAAATATTATACATCGCTGGCGGATACAGAGTTGTGCCTTTATATTTTATCATCTGCTTTTTGCGACCCACAACTGGGCCCAAACGCAGTGTATTTCTGCCACATTTACAAGATTCGCCATAAGATTGAACCATGTCGCCTGTTTTAAAACGCAACAATGGCATTGCTTCAACACCTAAAGTAGTTATGGTTAATTCGCCCACTTCTCCCTTTGCAACAGGCAAATTATTGTCATCCAGAATTTCAGCGATTATAAGTTCGGGATGGTGGTGGCCACCATTGTGAATTTCACATTCGTTGAAAGCCGTACTCATTTCGGTGGAAGCATAGGTTGAAAAGAGCTCAATGTCCCAATCCTTTTTAATCTTTTTCGCCAAAATGTTTAGTGAAAAATCCTGTTCACGGATGGGTTCGCCTATGCAGATTGCGGCTTTAATGCCCGTGTTTTGTAAATCAATTTCGTGTTGCTGTGCGTATTCAATCAATTTTAAGAGAAAAGAAGGAACAGTAATTAAATAGGTTGGTTTAAATTTTAAAATGGAATCCCATTGCAATTCCGGAATGCCTGAACCCACGCGGATAATGCCCGAGCCAAGCTTTCGCGCTCCTAAAAAATACGCCAAACCGGCCATAAAACGGCGGTCCATCGTGGTCATTAATTGTAGTGTATCTTCTTTTCTTACCCCGCAACACGCGAAGGAAATCGCTTCGTTATATGCCAAACGCTCCAAATCTGCATCGGTTAAGGCAAAGGTTACGGGATCGCCCAATGTACCCGAAGTGGTTACGTAGTCTATAATTTCAGTTTTTGGAACGCAAATGAAATCATCGTTGAATCTTTGAAGATGGTCTTTGGTCGTAACGGGAATCTTTTGAAGCTCCTCCAAAGTTTTAATTGCGGAAACTTGGATATTATGCTCTTTAAAAAAGCGCTTATAAAACGGCGAATTTTCATTCAAATAGCGAAGCGTTTCCTTCAGTTTTCCTTCCTGAAAGGCTTTTATTTCTGCAATTGACGATTTTTCTATTTTTGGAATCATATTCGTTTTTCTTTGCGTCCTCTGCGACTTTGCGGTGTCAATTTTACCACAGAGGCACAGAGAGCGCAGAGTTATTATTTCAATTTTTGAAGAAATTTTTCAATCTTCTCTCTGTCTGGAACCGTTGTAATCTCCTTGGCCAAAGCCTTTTTAAAA
>Ga0209344_10005881_pt1 | contig 10355 bp, 10 predicted proteins | sample Cruoilmetagenom6_FD_187293 | JGI IMG/M metagenome (GOLD analysis project Ga0209344, IMG submission 187293) | Oil polluted marine microbial communities from Coal Oil Point, Santa Barbara, California, USA - Santa Barbara Oil Seep Sample 6 (SPAdes)... | ecosystem: Environmental > Aquatic > Marine...
CTCATGACAGCGATGGCAGCTACAATCTGCCGGGGTAGGGCAGGCGTAAAAACGGCCTTGATACTGCATCGGGCCGGGGCTATACGCCCGGGGTGGTGCCATGAGCGCCGCGAACCAATCAAATCAAGCCGCGTTCGGCCGCTCCCGTCGCTGGGGGCCGCATCCGGCAAAGGAGAAGCGACATGAAACTGCACGAACTGCACGACAACGAAGGCGCCACCAAGAAACGCAAGCGCGTTGGCCGTGGTGCTGGCTCTGGCATGGGTAAGACCGGTGGCCGGGGTATCAAGGGTCAGAAATCCCGCTCGGGTGTAGCGATCAAGGGTTTTGAGGGTGGCCAGATGCCGCTCTACCAACGTCTGCCCAAGCGTGGCTTTACCAAGCCGAACCGCAAGAAATTTGCCGTGGTGAACCTGGGCCTGATCCAGAAGTTCATCGACGAGAAGAAGCTTGATGCAAGCGCTGCGATCACAGAAGAAGCGCTTCTGGCCTGCGGCCTTGTGCGCCGCACGCTGGACGGTGTGCGCGTTCTCGCCAAGGGCGATATCAGTGCCAAGGTGACGCTGGAAGTGACCGGCGCATCGAAGTCTGCAGTCGAAGCGGTCGAGAAGGCCGGCGGCAGTCTGACGATCAAAGCTGCGCAAGCGGCTGAATAAGAGGTTGTGAGCGGCGCATGTGCCGCTTACATAACTTCTAGTTTTTCAAACACGCCGCCGGCTCGCTGAAAAACAGCGGCCCGGCGGCGTTGTCATAAAAAAGAGAGCCGCATGGTATCCGCAGCAGAACAAATGGCCGCCAACACCAGTTGGGCCGCACTTGGCAAGGCGACCGACCTTCGCAAGCGTATCTTATTCACGCTGGGCCTGTTGGTCGTCTACCGGTTGGGCACGTTCATCCCGGTCCCCGGTATCGACGGGGCAGAACTGCGCGCATTCATGGAGAGCGCCGGATCCAGCATCGGCGGCATGTTGTCGATGTTCACCGGTGGCGCGCTGGGGCGTATGGGGGTGTTTGCCCTCGGGATCATGCCCTACATTTCGGCCTCGATCATCGTGCAGTTGATGACGTCGATGGTGCCCGCGCTGGAACAGCTCAAGAAAGAAGGCGAGCAGGGCCGCAAGAAGATCAACCAATACACGCGCTACGGCACGGTGTTTCTGGCAACTCTGCAATCCTACGGGCTGGCGGTCAGCCTGCAATCGGGCGATCTGGTAACCAATCCCGGCGGATTCTTCCTGGCGTCCTGCATGATCACCCTTGTGGGCGGCACCATGTTCCTGATGTGGTTGGGCGAGCAGATCACCCAGCGCGGCATCGGCAACGGTATCAGCCTGATCATCTTTGTCGGCATCATCGCCGAAGTTCCTGCCGCTCTGGCGCAGTTCTTTGCGTCGGGTCGTTCCGGAGCTATCAGCCCTGCGGTGATCATCGGTGTGCTGGTCATGGTCGTGGCTGTGATTGCCTTCGTGGTCTTCATGGAGCGGTCGCTGCGCAAGATCCACATCCAGTACCCGCGCCGTCAGGTCGGCATGAAGGTCTATGATGGCGGATCAAGCCACCTGCCGGTCAAGGTAAACCCCGCTGGCGTTATCCCGGCGATCTTTGCCAGTTCGCTGCTGTTGTTGCCGGTGACGGTCAGCACCTTCTCTCAGCAGGGCACATCCACCAGCCCGATCATGTCGACGATTCTGGCCTATTTCGGGCCGGGTCAGCCGCTCTATCTGCTGTTCTTCGCGATCATGGTCGTGTTCTTCACCTATTTCTACACCTACAACGTTGCGTTCAAGACGGACGAGGTCGCTGACAATCTCAAGAACCAGAACGGTTTTGTTCCGGGGATCCGCCCCGGCAAGAAAACCGCCGAGTATCTCGACTACGTGGTCACTCGTATCCTTGTTCTGGGGTCGGCCTACCTTGCGGCAGTTTGTCTCCTTCCTGAGATTCTGCGTTCCCAATTCACAATTCCGTTCTACTTTGGCGGCACATCGGTCCTGATCGTCGTGTCTGTCACGATGGATACGATCCAACAGGTGCAGAGCCATCTTCTGGCGCACCAGTATGAAGGTCTGATCGAAAAGTCACAGTTGAGCGGCAAGGGTAAACGCCGCGCGCGTAGAAAAGGGGCAGCACGCCGATGAACATTATTCTTCTCGGGCCGCCGGGCGCCGGCAAAGGCACTCAAGCACATCTTCTGGTATCAGAGCGGGGCATGATCCAGCTCAGCACCGGTGACATGCTGCGTGAGGCCAAGGACAGCGGCACCGAGATGGGTAAGGTTGTGGCGGATGTCATGGCGCGTGGTGCTCTGGTGACAGACGAAATCGTGATCGGCCTGATCCGCGAGAAATTGCAGGGCGACAAGGCTGGCGGTTTCATCTTTGACGGCTTCCCGCGCACCTTGGCACAAGCTGATGCGCTTGAGGAGCTTCTGGAAGAGTGCGGCGAAACGCTGGACAAGGTTGTGGCGATGGAAGTGAATGACGAGGCCTTGGTGGCCCGTATCACAGCCCGCTCGACCTGTGGCGATTGCGGTGAAGTCTATAACGACATCACCAAGCCTATTCCGGCGGATGGCAAGTGCTCCAAATGCGGCGGTACGGAATTCAAGCGCCGCGCTGACGACAACGAGGAAAGCCTCAAGACCCGTCTGATGGAATACTACAAGAAAACCTCGATGCTGATTGGCTACTACCATGCCAAGAAAAAGCTGGCTTGGGTCAATGGCCTTGGCGAAATCGCCGAAGTACACGACGAGATCGCGGCCGTTCTGGACGCCTGATCGGCCGCAGAACAGCACTTGCGCCAGAGGGTTCACATCCTCTGGTGAGAAGGGCGGGTCTGCGAAGCGGAAAGCCCGCGATTGCTGACAGGCCTCAGGCACGCGGTGCTTGTTTGTCGATCGCCTGGCTTCGATCCAGATCCCCGACCGGACCCCACCATATCACATGGCAGTTCCACGGTATGGCGGGTTGATCCTGCCAAATTGCGTCGATTACAGTAAGGTCTGTTTTTTGGTCTGTTGATAGCGGAGGGTAAAGATGTTCACCGCAAAGCCTATAGCATTCACCGCACTTGCAGGGTTGATGGTCGCGCAGGCCGCCATGGCGGACGAGGGGGCTTTCACATCGCGCCCTGATCTGTGCAAGGCGGACTACGCGATCCAGGAACTGGAGGACGTCACCTTCCTCGACGCGCTTTCGGTTGGGGATCACTATATCCACTGCAACTGGGAACCCGCGATTGACCTGTCCAAGCGCCGGCCGGCAAAACAATTGCGCAAGGCCGAATGTATGGACGGCGCCAGCAATTGGAGCGTTGAGGTTGTATTCAAACGCGCCCCCGGTGACGCCGTAACGCTGACCTCGGCGGACACTCGACTGCCGCGCAAGACCTATAGCCCGTGCCCAAAGGGATACGACAGGCCGACCGGGGCAAGCGAGCGGTGAAACCAGAGGTCGGCGCGACAGGGGATTGATCGCCGCGCCGCACGTGTGGCACTTGGAGTGCGAGGCATATCCGCGCAGTAAATGGCGCGGAATCGAGCCTTCTCTTGCCCAAGGGCTTCTTGATTCGCTCCTTTCCCGGGGCGCCCAATAATTCAGGGGTTTTTCGGGGCCAGGGCGGCAAGAGGACAGCGTATCACGTCTGTCGGAGGGGCTGCCGCGACGAAGGGGTTGACGCTCCGCTGAATTCCTCCTAACCAGCACCATCTTGAGAGAGAATGATTCCCTCTCGGGTTCGCCCGATAGCAGAATCGACCACCTGAATTCAGCTGCGGCCCGGAGCGTGAGCGCCTCGGGCTTATGTTGTGAAAAAAGGGTCTGGCATTACGGACCCGCAACGAAAAGGAAATGACACTTGGCACGTATCGCCGGCGTTAACATCCCGACGCACAAACGCGTCCCGATCGCCCTGACCTATATCACCGGAATTGGCCACTCGACCGCCAAGTCCATCTGCGACGCCGTCAATATTGACCAGACGCGCCGTGTCAACGAACTCAGCGATGCTGAATTGCTGGCCGTTCGCGAGCATATCGATGCGAACCTGACCGTTGAAGGCGACCTGCGTCGCGAGACGCAGATGAACATCAAGCGTCTGATGGACCTCGGCTGCTATCGCGGTCTGCGCCATCGCCGCAATCTTCCGGTACGTGGTCAGCGGACCCATACCAATGCCCGTACCCGCAAAGGCCCCGCACGGGCCATTGCCGGCAAGAAGAAATAAGGGAGGGCAGCAGATATGGCACGCGATACCCGCCGCACGAAGAAAAAGGTTTCCAAGAACATCGCCACCGGCGTTGCGCATGTGAACTCTTCGTTCAACAACACCAAGATCCTGATCTCCGACGTTCAGGGCAACGCAATTGCATGGTCTTCGGCCGGCACCTGCGGCTTCAAGGGCTCGCGCAAGTCGACCCCTTACGCCGCTCAGATGGCCGCAGAAGACGCGGGCAAGAAGGCGCAGGAACACGGCATGCGCACGCTCGAAGTCGAAGTGCAGGGCCCTGGCTCTGGCCGCGAAAGTGCATTGCGCGCTCTGGCAGCAGTTGGCTTCAACATCACTTCGATCCGCGATGTGACGCCGATTGCCCACAACGGCTGCCGCCCGCCGAAACGCCGCCGGGTCTGATCCGCGAACTTATCGGTTGGGGGCGCGAATTTTGCACGTCCCCATTCCGTCATTCATGTGTTTCGGCACATGGCTGAGACGAAGATGGTAGAAAACGCTGCAAGAAATATCAGCGTTGCATGCGGTTCACGAAGAGCTGTTTTTCAGGTTCTACGTGAGACGCTTTTGAAACCTCGGGCGCCTTGGCCTTCGGACATGAGGACAGGGCAGGAATGGAGGGACACATGATCCACAAGAATTGGGCTGAATTGATCAAGCCGACACAGCTGGACGTCAAGCCGGGCAATGACCCGCAGCGTCAGGCCACCGTCGTTGCCGAACCGCTGGAACGCGGGTTCGGGCTTACACTGGGCAACGCGCTGCGCCGCGTGCTGCTTTCTTCGCTGCAGGGGGCGGCGATCACATCTATCCAGATCGACAACGTGCTGCACGAATTCTCGTCCGTGGCAGGCGTCCGCGAGGACGTCACCGACATCGTGCTGAACCTCAAGGGCGTTGCCCTGCGGATGGAAGTCGAAGGGCCCAAGCGCCTGTCGGTTTCCGCCAAGGGCCCCGGTGTCGTCACCGCGGGCGACATTTCCGACAGCGCCGGGATCGAGATTCTGAACCGTGATCACGTGATCTGCCACCTCGACGATGGCGCCGATCTGTTCATGGAGCTGACCGTCAACACCGGCAAGGGCTACGTGGCCGCAGACAAGAACAAGCCAGAGGATGCGCCGATCGGCATGATCCCCATGGATGCGATTTATAGCCCCATTCGTCGGGTCAGCTATGATGTACAGCCGACCCGCGAGGGCCAGGTGCTGGATTATGACAAGCTGACGATGAAGATCGAAACCGACGGCTCGATCACGCCGGATGATGCGGTTGCCTATGCTGCGCGCATCCTGCAGGACCAACTGAGCATCTTCGTCAACTTCGAAGAGCCCGAAAGCGCAAGCCGTCAGGACGAGGACGACGGGCTGGAGTTCAACCCGCTCCTGCTCAAGAAGGTCGACGAACTGGAACTCAGTGTCCGGTCCGCCAACTGCCTGAAGAACGACAACATCGTTTATATCGGCGATCTCATCCAGAAGACCGAAGCAGAAATGCTGCGCACGCCGAACTTTGGCCGCAAGTCGCTGAACGAGATCAAGGAAGTGCTTTCCGGCATGGGTCTGCACCTCGGCATGGACGTCGAGGACTGGCCGCCCGACAATATCGAAGATCTGGCCAAGAAGTTCGAAGACCAGTTCTAAAGGTTTCGGGGGCGGTTCGCCGCCCCCATATGCCCGCGTTATGCGGGGAATAAGTGGGCATTTGCCCCAAGGAGAGCGGCCTGACACGCATCATGCCGCCAGACAAAGTATAAACGCTAAGGAGACCAGAAAATGCGTCACGCACGAGGATATCGCCGCCTGAACCGTACCCATGAGCACCGCAAGGCGCTGTGGGCGAACATGGCAGGCTCGCTCATCGAACATGAGCAAATCAAGACCACGCTGCCCAAGGCCAAGGAATTGCGCCGGATCATCGAAAAGCTGATCACGCTGGGCAAGCGCGGCGACCTGCACGCTCGTCGTCAGGCTGCAAGCCAGCTGAAGCAAGATCAGTATGTGGCAAAACTCTTTGAAATTCTCGGCCCGCGCTACAAGGACCGCAACGGCGGTTACGTCCGCGTGCTCAAGGCGGGTTTCCGCTATGGTGACATGGCGCCGATGGCGATCATCGAATTCGTTGACCGCGACGTGGACGCCAAGGGGGCTGCGGACCGCGCGCGCGTTGCTGCCGAAGCGGCCACTGCTGACGAAGCGTAAGTCTCAGATCTAATATTTGAATCAAAGCCGCCGCCGGATCGCTCCGGCGGCGGCTTTCGTTTTCGCGGGTGCAGGTCGGACAATTGCGCGCTGCTGCATGCCCGCGCCAGGTTTGTCGACTGGCCCGACAGGGCGCAGCGGCGGCATCGTTACTCGCGAAACCCGGTTGCACGCACCGCTGGACTGAGCCGTGCGGCGGTTGCAATCAGCAGCGCCCGGGCGCATATCCGAGGGGCAGATCGCCGGAAACCCAGAGGAATACGATGTTTCGGATATTCGCCATCTTGATGTTCGCACTTGCCTTGCCCGCCGCGGCTGAGACCCGCGTACCGGCCAGCCAGGCAGAGGTTCAGCTCAGCTTTGTGCCCGTCGTCAAGGCGGCAACCCCTGCGGTGGTGAACATCTACGCCAGCCGGGTGGTCGAGCGCGCGCAGAGCCCGTTTGCGAATGATCCGTTCTTTGGCCAGCTTTTCGGGGATTTCGGCAGGCGCAGCCCACGGGTGGAAAATTCGCTTGGCTCCGGGGTCATCCTCGGGTCCGACGGCATCGTTGTGTCGAACTATCATGTGGTGGGCCAGGCGACCGATATCCGCGTGGTGTTGAACGACCGGCGCGAATTTTCGGCCCGCGTGCTGATGGGCGACGAGGAAAGCGATCTGGCGATCCTGCAGCTTGAGGGCGCATCGGACCTGCCCGCACTGCCGCTGCGTGACAGCGAGACGGTCGAGGTCGGAGAACTGGTGCTGGCCATCGGCAACCCGTTCGGCGTGGGCCAGACCGTCAGCAGCGGGATCGTGTCGGGGCTGGCGCGGTCTGGGTTGGCCACGGGCAATGTGCGCGGCTATTTCATCCAGACCGATGCGCCGATCAACCCGGGCAACTCGGGTGGGGCGCTGGTCGATGCGCAGGGGCGGCTGATCGGGATCAACACCGCGATCCTCAGCCGCTCGGGTGGGTCGAACGGGATCGGGTTCGCGATCCCCTCGGCGCTGGTCAAACAGTTCGTGGCACAGGCCGAGGCGGGCAAGACCCGGTTCGAGCGGCCATGGGCCGGGCTGACCGGTCAGCCGGTGACTGCCGACATGGCCGAGGGGCTGGGATTACCGCGACCGGGTGGGATCATCATCTCGGAAATCCATCCTGCCAGCCCGTTTCGCGCTTACGGCTTTACCGCCGGTGATGTGATCCTGGCAGTCGGGGGCGAAGAGGTGAACACACCCGCCGAGATGATCTATCGCATGTCCGTTGCCGGGCTGGACAGCAGCGTGCAGGTGGCGGCGCGCATCGGCGGCAAGCCGCAGACGTTCGAGATGACGCTGACCGCTGCGCCCGAAAGCCCGGCGCGTGCGCCGTTGGAAACCAGCTCCAGAGCGGCGGTGCCGGGCATGCGGTTGAGCAACATCAATCCGGGTGTTCTGGCCGAATACGATCTGCCTCTTTCGGCGGCGGGCGTGCTGATCGAACGACCCGGCCCCGTGGGGCTGCGCGCGGGCCTGCGACAGGGTGATCTGCTGCTGACGATCAACGGCACACCCATCCCCGATACCGCGAGCGCGAATGCAGCCCTTGAGGGCGCGCGCCGCCAGCTTGCGCTGGAGGTGCAGCGCGGCACACGGCGGATGCTGCTGCGGTTCCGGCTCTGATGGCGGCGGATCTGTTCGATACCGGCGCCGAGCCGTCTGCAACCGGGGGCTGGGACGCGCCGCGCCCGCTGGCCGACCGGTTGCGCCCGAAATCCATCAGCGAGGTGATCGGGCAGGCCCAGGTGCTGGGCCCTGATGCGCCATTGGGCGTGATGCTGGCCTCCGGCAGCCTCAGTTCGCTCATTTTCTGGGGGCCTCCGGGCGTGGGCAAGACCACGATCGCGCGGCTTCTGGCGGATGAGACTGATCTGCATTTCATCCAGATCAGCGCGATCTTTTCCGGGGTGCCGGAGTTGAAAAAGGTGTTCGAGGCGGCCCGCCACCGGCGCGCGAACGGGCAGGGCACGCTGCTGTTCGTGGACGAGATTCACCGTTTCAACAAGGCGCAGCAGGATGGGTTCCTGCCGCATATGGAGGACGGGACGCTCCTGCTGGTGGGCGCCACCACGGAAAACCCCAGCTTCGAGTTGAATGCTGCGCTCCTGTCGCGCTCGCAGGTGCTGGTGCTGACGCGGCTGGGTCTGAGCGATCTGGAACGGCTGGCGCAGCGCGCGGAAAAGGAACTGGGGCGTGCCCTACCGCTGGACGGCGCGGCGCGCGAGACGTTGCTGGAGATGGCCGACGGCGACGGGCGCGCGCTGTTGAATCTGATCGAGCAGGTGGCCGCGTGGAAGGTGGAGGGCAAGCTGGACCCGCAGGCCCTGGGCACGCGGCTGATGCGACGGGCGGCCAAGTATGACAAATCCGGCGACGAGCATTACAACCTGATTTCAGCCCTGCACAAATCGGTGCGCGGCTCGGATCCCGACGCGGCGCTCTACTGGCTGGCGCGCATGCTGACGGGGGGCGAAGATCCCCGCTATCTGGCGCGGCGGATCACCCGCATGGCGGTCGAGGATATCGGCCTGGCCGACACTCAGGCGCATCGCGTCTGCCTTGATGCGTGGGAAACCTATGAGCGGCTGGGCAGCCCCGAGGGAGAACTGGCGCTGGGGCAGGCGGTGATCTACCTCGCGCTTGCACCGAAATCGAACGCTGGCTATGCGGGGTTCAAGGCGGCCATGCGCGAAGCCAAGAAAACCGGCTCCGAGCCGCCACCGAAGCATATACTGAATGCCCCGACAAAGCTGATGAAGGACGAAGGCTATGGTGCGGGCTATGCCTATGACCACGATGCCGAAGACGGGTTTTCGGGGCAGAATTACTTTCCCGACGGGATGAAACGCCCGGTTCTCTATCAGCCGGTCGAGCGGGGGTTCGAGCGTGAATTGAAGAAGCGGAGCGATTATTTTGCGAAGCTTCGCCTGCGCCGCAACTGAGTCCCCTCCGCGCACAGCAATCCGCAATGTCGTCCGAAATGCAGTCCGGGCCGCCCGGGCAATTCCTTGAATTATGCAACGGTGTGGGTTGATTAGCCATGTCAACCATTTGAAAGAAAACAAATAAGTGGAAAAATAAGCGCGAAGGGCTGGAAGGTCGGGGGCATTCATGTTTTCATACCTGTGTCTGACCGCAATCGCGGCGAAGCCCATGAGAGTATCGCGGATGCGCTCCTGAGGGGGCGTTTCGGAAGTAAGGTTCCCTTGCGACAGATGGAAACTCTGGATTTCGAAGGAAACAAGATGAGTAAAATCAGCAATCAGAAAATGATGGACCGATTGGCCGAAGCCGCCCGGACGGGTGGCATTTCCCGGCGGTCGTTCATGCACTACTCGGCAGCGGCAGGCGTGACCGCATCCGCAGCCACCGGGCTGTGGACCACAGCGGCCAACGCAGCACCGAAGAAGGGCGGCACGTTCCGCTTCGGCATTCATGACGGCAACAGCTCGGACACCCATGATCCGGGCACCTATGTCAGCCGCCAGCAGATCTATCTGGCGCACCAGTACCGAAGCTATCTGACGATGATCAATCCCGACGGCTCGCTCGGCTCTGACCTTGCGACCAGCTGGGAGGCGAATGCCGACGCGTCGGTCTGGACGTTCGAGATCAACCCCAACGCGTCGTTCCACAGCGGCAAGCCGGTGACGGCCCAGGATGTGAAGGATTCGCTCAACCACCACCGTGGCGATAGCTCGACCTCGGCGGCGAAGGCTCTTCTGACGTCGGTCACGGATATCCAGACCGATGGCGATCATACTGTGGTGATCTCGCTGGCACAGGGTATCGCCGATATCCCGTGGCTGATGACCGACTATCACTTTGCGATCTGCCCGTCGGATGGAAATGGCGGGATTGAATGGAAATCAGGCGACGGTTCTGGTCCCTACAGGATCGACGG
>Ga0209344_10005882_pt1 | contig 10355 bp, 10 predicted proteins | sample Cruoilmetagenom6_FD_187293 | JGI IMG/M metagenome (GOLD analysis project Ga0209344, IMG submission 187293) | Oil polluted marine microbial communities from Coal Oil Point, Santa Barbara, California, USA - Santa Barbara Oil Seep Sample 6 (SPAdes)... | ecosystem: Environmental > Aquatic > Marine...
CAGAATAAAGTATTGCTGGCACCATGGTCACCAAGACGGTAATCATCATCGCGGATACCTGCGTTTTTGCAATCAAGGAGACCAGTAAGCCAATACCGGTTGTACAGGTGACGTAAATAACAGAGGCGATAAAGAAAAAGAGGGGATCACCTTTGAACGGTGCGCCAAAAATAAAGATGGCCATCAGCCAGAGAATCACCACATTGATGCAGGAAATGACAACATAAGGGAATAATTTACCCATCAAAAATTCACCACGGGTGACGGTTGATGAGTAAATATTATAAATTGAGCCATTCTCTTTTTCTCTCACAACCCCCAGTGCGGTTAAAAGTGGCGGCGTCATCAAGAGAATAAACATCATCATTGATGGTGCGATAGACCAAATACTCTTGACCTCCTGATTGTACAAATATCGAAGCTGAATTTTTATGGGGCTAACGAATCCGGCAGCCTGTTCGGATGTTGTGCCCATTTTCTGACTCACATAAGCCGTTAACAATTGGGTGTTGAATGCGTTATTGATGGCCGCCACATAACCTTTACTGATCGATGCGCGGGATGGAAATGTGCCATCAATTAATGATTCAACCGCGATAGGCCGACCTGACAAAAGTGTTTGCTGAAATTTTGGCGGTACGATAATCGCAAAACGAATTTTACTGCCTGCTATTAAATTATCGATCTCGTTTTCACTTCCAACATCTCCTTGATAATCAAAATAACGAGAATCGATAAATAGATGAAGATAATCACGGCTCATTGCTGAACGATCTTGGTCGAGGATGGCAAAAGGAATATTTTCAACATCCATCTTAATGCCATAGCCAAAAACCAACATCATTGAAATGGGTGCGACAAAAGCAAGAGAGAAAAACAGGCGGTCGCGCAGAATCTCCCGCCATTCTTTAAAAGCCAATATCTTAACCCGATTAATATTCATGGCTGCTCCACTTCGTTTTCGTGCGTCATGATTTGATGGATAAACACATCCTCTAAATTCGGTGGGCGTGGTGAAATCGAGAGCAAGGAAATACGATGCTCGGTTAATAATGGCTCAATCTGTTGGCGCACTCGTTGAGGCTCTTTTGCAAGCAAATGAATTTTTTTTCCAAATAGAGCCGCCTCTTCAAAACCGGCCTGTTCAATTAACTTAAGCCCCAGTAAAGGCTGATCTGTGCTTACTTCTAAAAGCTCTCCAGCTGCTTCTACTAAAGCCTCTTTCATCTGCGCCGGTGTTGCATCAGCAACGATACGCCCCGCATACATCAGCGCTAAATGGTCACAGTGTTCTGCCTCGCTCATATAATGTGTGGTAACAAGAATAGCCACCTGTTCAACACGCGCCATCTGTATCAAAATATCCCAAAAACGTCGTCGCCCTACCGGATCAACACCCGAGGTTGGCTCATCCAAAAATAATACTTTGGGCTTGTGTACCAAGGCGCAGCCTAATGCTAATCGTTGGCGAATCCCCATCGGTAATGCCCCCGCCAAACGGTTCTCGACACCTTGTAATCCCGCTGTTTCAATCACCCAATCGACTCGCTGCTTTAATTGTCTACGAGGTACCGCATAAATATGCGCATAGAGACGAATGTTTTCTAGCACGGTCATGTCCTGATAGAGAGAAAATGCCTGAGACATATAACCAATACGCTCTTTAATTGCCTGATTGGCTCGCAGCATATCTTGTCCAGCCACCTTGCCTTCCCCTCCGGTCGGTCGCATGATGCCCGTCAGCATTTTAAATACAGTCGATTTGCCCGCACCATTAGCACCGATCAAGCCAAAAATTTCACCCTGTTTAACTTGAAAGCTGACCTGATCTACCGCCCTGAAGTCGCCAAAATCACGGCATAGATTCTCCGCTTCGATGGCCAACTCATTTTTTTTCGATGCGTCTATTTCACTTGCTTTATGAGTGTTAATTGCTGGCGCTGTATCACTATCGGTCAAATTAGCCTGATTTAACAAGGCAATAAATGCATCTTCCATCTCAGGTTGTGAGGCATGTATCGCACTAACCTCTTGGTCTGATAATAAAGATTTTACCTGCTTAATCGCGGCCCCTTCTTCCTGTCCTTCAGCAAATACCCGCAGTACTGCACCCACGGCTTCAACCTGTTGAAAGATTGGTTTGAGTTGTGATAAAGCAGCTGCTTGAGGATGAGCCACTAGCTCAACCAGCGTGCCTGGAACTTTGGCAATAATTTGTTCAGGTTCACCTGCGGCAATCACTTTTCCCTCATACATTAAGGAAAGCTGTTGAAAACGGGTGGCTTCATCCATATAGGCAGTAGAAACCAAAGCAGAAATATTCTGCTCCCGTAATAACTCCGTCAAAATAGCCCAGAAATCGCGACGTGATACAGGATCAACACCCGTCGTCGGTTCATCTAAAATGATAAGATCAGGTTCATGAATTAAGGTACAGACCAGGCCCAGCTTTTGCTTCATACCACCTGATAACAACTTCATTGGTCGATCAGTAAATTTCTCTAACCGGGTCATGGCCAATAACTTACGCTTTCGGCTAATGAGCTGTTCGCGAGATACCTCTCGAAGTTGGGCAAAAAAATCGATATTTTCTTCTACAGATAATTCTCCATAAAGGTTTTGCCCCAAACCCTGCGGCATAAAACCAATTCGCCCTTTAACTGATTCAGCACTCGTCTCCGAAGAGATCAACATACCAAAAACCTCAATGCTACCGCTGTCGTACGTCAGTATTCCGGAGATCGCTTTCATCAACGAGCTTTTACCCGCCCCATCGGGACCGATTAAGCCGTAAATTTCACCCTTCTTAATTGCAAAACTAACCCCTTCCACTGCGGTCTGTTTACGATAGCGCTTATGGAAGTTTTGAACATTGACAATCGAATCAGGCTGAACGGATATCACCAACGTGGCTTCTCCCACTCAATCCCCTCTTTCCACCGAATCACCGCATCAGCAGGTAGCCCTGGTGTTAATCGGTGGCCTGGGTTCTTCGTTAAATACAGCTTGACTGCATAGACCAACTTAACGCGCTCATCAGGTGTCTGTACCTCTTTAGGGGTAAATTCAGCACGGGAGGCGATATAGCGCACTGTTGCGGGAAAAGGTTTATCAGGAAAGGCATCGCTATAAATACGAGCAGGTAGACCTAAACGTATTTTTCCGATCTGTTTTTCTGGAACATAAACTTTCAGGTAAAGCCGGTCAAGATCAACAATATCAAATAGTGGGCTACCTGCCGCTACCACCTCGCCTTCATCGACAATTCGGGTTGTAACCATTCCTTTTGCAGGGGCATGAATTGTTAGATCATCCTTTAAACTGAGCACCTCTTGAAGTGTTGCCGCAGAGACCCCGCACTGTGCATGTGCGGCAGCCAATCTATCTTTATCAACTTTCCATGCTGACGTTGCCCGCTCGGCCGCTTGCTTACTCGCTAAATGTTCATGTTGCAGGTTTTGTAGGCGAACCTGATCACGTTTACTTTGTTGCTCAGATACCTCAGCTGCATGGCATAGTGCATCAGCCGCAACAACCTCTTTTTTGGCTTGTAATACTTTTGCATTGATTTGGGCATCATCTAGTTTGACAAGAACCTGCCCTTTCTTAACTTCATCACCCTCACGGGCTTTCAGCTCGATAATTTTGCCCGCTATTTTTCCGGCAACCGTGTAATGATCGCCTTCAATCCGACCGTTCGCTTGAACAAGCCCCTCTGGCAGAGGTGTTACGCGAAAGAATGACCACCAAACAGCAATAAAAGCGGCTACGACTATTATCACAAAAGTTAACGTCATTATTTTCTTCATTAAATTATGCATCACTTTCCCTTCATTTATAGTTCACCAATTGCCCACTTCTGCCTCAGTCCTGCCAAAACCGCATCAAAAATAGCATTTGAATGATTATATTCGCTTAGTGTCCGCAAATTTTCTGCGTCCAACACTTCTGTGTTAGTAGACAGCCCATTCCCATAACGATCCTGGTTTACCCTTAAATTCTCTTCAGCCTGTTTAATACTTTTATCTGTCACAGCAATCCGTTTCTCTGTTTCTTGCCCGTCTAACCAATACTTTCTAACTTGTAACTTGATCTGAGTTGATAAATCTTCACGTTTTGCTCGTAGCACTGCGGCCTGATGTTCCATTGCAGAAGCTTTGTGATTAATAACACCCTCAAATAATTTCCATTCCATATCCAAATTGGCCTGCCACTGACCTTCATGAACCTGATATGGATTTTGTTGGTAGGCATAGCCCCCGCTTAAAGCCAGTTGCGGTCCAGTTTCGGCACGTATGGCTGCTATCTGATGGTGACGAGCTTTGATTTGAACCGCTGGCCTGAAGCCGCACTGTTTTCAGCTGTTGCCTTAAGTGTATTGTCAACACGCAAGGCAACCTCCCAAGCATCTTGTAAGGTTTCTGCTGATGCAAAAACAGGAAAAATCAAACAACTTAGCAACAATAAACGTGAACACTCTTGATAATTCATAAATATCTCCGAAATGATTTACTTTCCACTACGTCAAATTGAAAATAACAACCAAATTCCATCCAGTACGGTTCCCGCAAATCTCAGCAAGCAAAAAAAGGCAGCCCCATTATTAGAGTTATAACTAAATCTGGTGTTTAAGTATTTGAAAAAAGGCGGCGTATCTGGTTGATTTGTAGTTACCATAACTTCAAGCAACCAAAGGGATAAACCATCATAAATAAGATTAACGATATTGAACTGAAAGGCCGAGATGAAAGCTAGGATCCGCTGACCGACATGCTGAGTGCTGGCGCACAACAACTAATCCACCAGGCCGTTGAGGCTGAATAAAATAGTTACCCCATCATCTGTTAAATATAACAGGCCTGCAACCTTGTAATTGATCGGCCCTGAAAATCCCCATCTCATTGCGAGAATATTACGAATTACGCTGTTTATGCAGTCTTTTTTGATTTTTTCTTGTAGTGATCGTTATTGAGCCAACTCGGAGGTTGGAATTTTTTGCATGACTTGTTCCACCACTGCCTAATAGCAACATGTTTTAATTCATTGACAAGCCCCTTGCGAATTTGTCCCGCTGTTCTAGGATTTCCTTTTCGCCAAGGTGAATGACAACACAGCGCGTCTACTTCTTCGCTCTCCGTCAAGCTAAGTAACTGTAATAGTCCGTAGCCTATCATCGTAATATGAACCCATCGATGCAAGGTCTGTCTGGTTTGTTGCCAAGCCTCTTTTAAACCCCATGCTTGTTTCAACTGATGAAACATCGATTCAATTGACCATCGCAACCCATAACTTTCAATGACTTCTTCGGGTGTCATCGTGGTATCTGTGCTTAAAATTAACGCAGCCTTTTTCCACGAACCATCATCATTTTTAAACTCGCTCCAGACTGCTCGCACTAACTGGCCATCGAGAAAACGAACCTGTGCTATTCGACTACGGTAGCGAACCGTTTGCTTTTTACCGTACAAATTCAGTTCTGCCGCTGTTCTTTTTAGATGTGCGATTCGTTTAGGCGTGTATTTTTCTCCGTACTAACGCTGAGGACACAGGCGCGAACGCAGTGAGCATCCAGCCCACGCTTTTTGTGGGCGATTGTACTGCGACTTGTTATAGGAGGGCTTCGTTAAATATTTGAATATCTGAATCGCCATCGAAGCCTTCTTGGTTGCCGGTGTAGCGCCTTGTTATGCGCATTTTATGACATGAACCTCTGGATCTTTTTTGTCAACTCAGTTGCATCCTTGAAATCACACTCCCACACGGTTAACACTGACCAACCCCTTGCCCTTAGTTCTTCTATATTGTTTTTATCTCTTTCAACATTGTGACGTAGTTTAGGCAACCAATAATCATTTCGACTTTTTGGCATCTTGTATTTTCCGCAATCATGTTGGTGCCAAAAGCACCCATGAACAAAGATAGCCTTTTTCTTACCGACAAATGCAATATCAGGCTTTCCCGGCAAATCTGATCGATGGAGGCGGTAACCCGGATATCCGGCTTCGCGTCTTTCGATTTGATGAGCCGCATTCTATCGCTGCGTTCAGATAGCGAAAGCGTGTCAGTCATCTATTTTCTTCATGGAACAATACTTGTGAAGGCTTCCAATCCTTAGCATATCCATCAGCGCGACGAAGCCACTCCTTTATGCGCTGATCCGGCGGGACTGAAACGCCCCAATACTCGACAAACAGGGCATAGCAAGACGGCTTCCGCGCGTAGCCGTTTCTTTTCTTCGATTGGCAGTTTTGTATAGAGACGGGCCTGTATTGGAAGGGTATGTTCTTCGCCTGGTCGATCTTCGAGCCACCACAGCCGCTCGCCGGATTTCAATCGACCTCTGGCGTAATCTCGAATGTACTCCATCTTTTCGTGCATTTCGGAAACTCGAAACTCATCGTAAGAGATGCCCATTTGTTCAAAGAGCGACTGTTCTGCTCCTATTTCCACCTCAAAGCGCGGGACATGGGAAGTACGAACGTGCATCACAGACTTTTCGTATTCGCCCCATTTAACGCATGGAGTACCACCCATCTTGCCGAACACAATATAGACGCGTTGAACGGTGTCAATCCGGTTGGTCTCCAGAATGCTGTTTGCTACGCTTCGCCATGTGTCGTTGGTGGTGAACTTTACTTCGATACCAAACTCGCCAACTGCTATATCGGGAAAGGCTTGTGGATGCGGGTTGAAGTCTATTTCGATTTCTGCGTCGTCAATGTAGTCGTTGACCACCTCTCTAACGCGACCTTGAATGGCTTAGCCCTCGCCTCTTGCGTAAGTTGATCGGCGATTGAGTCCAGTAACTTTTCGAATTCCTCCTTTGTCATTCCGGTCGTCTCATGGCTTCAGCGATAGCTTTAGCAATATGCCAAGCTAAAACAGGAGGAACGGCGTTACCAATTTGGCGTTCTGTTTCTCGAAGTTTTGAGTCAAAGATGAAGTTGTCCGGGAACGACTGAATGCGAGCCGCTTCGCGCATGGAAATGCGTCGCGGAAGGTCATAATGCCACTGAATATTCCCATGGCACTCGGCCCGTATGGTGTAACCAGCGCGATCCGCTACCAACCTTCTGTCTCCTTGGTCTGGGCTACGGTTCGCCCGGCTCCAGATATGATTGATAGATTCATCTTCTGAAAGATCGATCAAGTCATGGATAGCTTCCATGGCAGTAATATAGCTATTTTCGGTCAATGTCAGCTTCGGAGGGTCGAAGGGCTTCACGCCGGGAAAGGTTCCGACAATGATAACGCGCTCGCGTGTTTGGGGAACGCCGAAGTCAGCAGCGTGATAGATCTGGTACGTTACGTCGTAACCGATTGCACGAAAGTCGGCCAATACATTTTTGAGCGCATCGGCATGATGACGCATCAAGAGGCCCTTGACGTTTTCCGCAACAAAAATCTTCGGTCTAGTCCGCTCAACGGCCTCTACCATGGCTCGATACAAACCGCTACGCTTACCGGCAATTCCAGCGCCTTTTCCGTTCACCGAAATGTCTTGGCATGGGAAGCCGCCGATAACAACATCGGCTTGCTGCGGTAGTGAATCCATCAGCTCCCATATATCGCCTTGGCGAATGTGTTTACTGACGTTCTGGCGATATGTTCTGCACGCGGCCTCGTTTATTTCGCAAGCCCAACTAACCTTAAATGGGAGGCGTTTGTAGCGATTTCCAAGGAAAGTGAAACCACCTTTAAAGCCCAAATCCATTCCACCGCAACCGGAAAACAGTGAAACGACGTTAAAATACTTTTATGCTTTGGCGGTGGTTGTGGAAAGGTCCGGATTTGTAACAACACGAGGTTTATTGGCAACCTTTAATAGATCGAACGCGATGCTGCCTTCCATTTTCTTTCTTCCAGCGTCTTATTTTATTTCTTGCGGAACGATAAGGCGCTATGGAATTTACCTGAATCCATTTGACAATGGCCCATTTGTCTCCTGTCCATTCACGCTGATGAGGCTCAAATAGCTCTTGCACAGATAGTGACTCTATCCATGTGACCAGTTCTTCATATTTTTCATTAAATTCCTCCCTCAGTTTCGATAATGATATTTCTTCATTTTCGTCATAAAAGGATTGCGTAAGATCACTTAGCTGATTCCACTTGAATCCTTTAGCTGGCATTGCAGGTGTTCTGCCCGTTAACTCTTGCTGCTCCCAGCCAATTTGATAGGATACTATGTCACAACATAAAATATTGCCTTCAATTCCATCTTGCCGTTCATGCCTCGAATTAACCACATCAAATTCTGAATCCAGCTTGATGTATGCTTGTTGCAGACTTTCTAGCAACTCAACTTTTGTGGCTGGCAATGGCATATGGCCTCATTGAAATATAACGCCGCAATGTGCGGATTTTAAAAGTGGAGGCGAAGCCGGAGCTTTTAAAATTCCGAATCATTGCCTTGTTAGGTTTTCAACCAATTAAATGAACGCCTAAAGACTCTAGCAACCTGACGGCTTCGTAACGACAAAACTTAGCATCTTTCACCAAATTCTTGTTTACATCTATATCGTAATTAACTGCCTCATTGAAATTTGCGCTTGTAAGATTGGTATTACCAAACAAACTATTATTTAGATCTGTATGAGAGAAATTAGCACCGGTTAAATTGGCCTCTCTAAAATCAACATCATGTGCTCTACATTCTTCAAACACAACTTTTGTTAGATTTAATCCATAAAAAGATGACGAATTGATTAAGCAGCCCTGAAATTTCAATGGAGAGCTAAGTACTAACCCCCGCCAATATGCTTTTGTCCAATCAACCCCTAGTATTTTGCATTGATTGAACTCTACATCAGAAAACTTCTGGCTATAGAACTCTTTTTCACATCCCGATATATCTTCCACTAAGCTTCCTAACTATTATGTAAACCTAACGTCGCGCATAAGCGGGATTTTGCCGCTGCAGAACGCAGTGGCGCTGCTGCAAAATGTCCGACTTAATGCGCTTTGTTAGATTTTTATTTTTCATCATACCCAGTTTTAAAGCTAGACAAACTATAGGCTTCTTGAATTACTTCTGGTGATTCATTACAACCACTAAATTGTAAAACAACTTTTTTACCCTTTAATTTTGCTTTTAACTTAATTGCTGCTGCTATAGTTGATCCTCCTGCACCCTCTACGAGGTTTTGAGTGTAGTAACCAGCCATAGCAATTCCTTGATAGATTTCCTTTTCACTAAGCAGAACAAAGTCTTCTAAGCTATCTTTATAAATTTCAAATGGTGCTTCATATCCAACTCCTGTTGCAAAGCCTCCTGCGAATGTTGTATTTTCAGCCGATGTAATAACACCTGACTTCCATGATAAATATGCGGCAGAAGAATTCTCAGCTTGAACAGCATAAATTTTAATATTTGGATTTACTGCTTTTAAAACTGTCACCGCCGCTGCTGCTTCACTTCCAGCACCTATTGGTACAATTAAAGCATCAATATCTGGTTGTTTTTCAAAAATTTCTAGAAACCCAGTTCCTACCCCATTTATTAGGTGAGGCTCATTTGCAGGATGTACATAATAAAGGTTTCTTTCTTTTACTATTTGCTCAACAACCTTTGAAGCTTCTTCAAAAGTTTTACCTGCTTCGATTAGTTCAGCACCAGTGTCACGAATTTTTCTGTTTTTGGATTCGTTATTATTTTTAGGAACAACTATCGTTGCATTAATTCCGAACAATGATGCAGAAGTAGCAACCGATAGACCATGATTCCCTGTAGAAAAAGTAATGACACCTTTAGTACCAGCACTTTTAAGGTGACGCATTAAATTAACACCCCCTCTTATTTTAAAGGTACCGGTAAGGTTATGGTTCTCGTGTTTTACATAAATATCGGCATTGAGCAAAGATGAGAGCCCTTCGTATCGTGTTAGTTGTGTTGGAACTAGGTGATCGTATACCGTTTCTTTAGCTTTTATAACCTCAGCAAGACTAACTGGATATTCCTTTTTTTCGGTCATGTTTTTATTTTTCCTAATAAATCTAACGTCTCGGAGCTAAGCAGATTCCGACGAGAGGGAAATACGGAGCATTTTCCTGAGGAAGGAATTCTGCTTCAGCGGGTTGATAGGCAGTGCGCGAATCAGCGCGCGCCTGATACCCGATGAAGTTTACTTAGCTCCGAGAACGATAGGCCAGGCGCGCGCAGCGCGTCTGGCCTATCGCCTCAATTTGCTGAAGGCAAATGATGGGCGGGTTTTGGCCCAGCATTTGACTTTCAGTAACATTGCCTTGTTATGCGACTGATTGCCTCTATTGGGATAAATGCTAATTTTGTCCAACAACATTATAGAAAACTGGTTCTACTTCTTCATACATATCCATTAACCTAGCTGGAATCG
>Ga0209344_10005884_pt1 | contig 10353 bp, 9 predicted proteins | sample Cruoilmetagenom6_FD_187293 | JGI IMG/M metagenome (GOLD analysis project Ga0209344, IMG submission 187293) | Oil polluted marine microbial communities from Coal Oil Point, Santa Barbara, California, USA - Santa Barbara Oil Seep Sample 6 (SPAdes)... | ecosystem: Environmental > Aquatic > Marine >...
ATTGTAATTTGGTTCACGCATCACCAGAGCTTTAGGGTTGCGGGCTTTGAAATCCCCCCAGCTTTCTGTCCAACTGGGTAGTTTTTTTAACTTCACCCCTGTCAATTCACCAACAATGCCGACACCTGTGAACTGTTGCCACCAGCTTTGCGTTTCATGATCATACATTACCATATCAGAATTACGCAGTTTCCCGGTCACCCCCATTGTCAGAGTTCTACCATCGTATAACCGTCGATCAAAAGTTATGCCTGAATTGCATAAAGGGCAGAACGTCACGGCTATCGGCACCGCCCCGATCTGGTCATTTATAATCTCATGCCACATCAGATAACGGATTGGGTATGCACGCGGTGTTTGCTCTGCCAGTTCAACCGTCATCACAGGCTCGCGGTCCCCCAGTTTGGCTTCTTCACTCACATCATAAAAACGAGGGTTCATGATTGCAGGGATACCATCCTTGCCGGGCCCGCCGCTCATGATTTCATTGAAATCAACCGAGGTTGTCGAAAAGTCCGTATTCGGCCATTCATAACGCCAATTATTGGATTGGGCATAAACCGCACTTGTCAAAAACAGATTTAAAAGAAGTATTGTAATAAAACGCATCATTGGCCTACCTATCTAGGCCATAGGCTGCCACGTAAAGGTTTATAAAAAAACCCATGCTCACGAGATGTTGACAAAAAAGAAAGACGACCCGCTTTGGGTCGCCTTTAAACTTCATTCAATAAATCAGACTTATTCGTCAGATTTTATCCAAACCCGTTTCATGTAATCCGGGGAGTTTGTGACAGAGCCACCAACTGCTTGGCTGCCTTTTTTGATCTTATCGACAACCTTTTGGCCTGCGGACACACGTCCGAAAACCGTGTATTGATTGTCCAGAGAAGGATATTTCGTAAACATAATGAAAAACTGTGCATTGGCAGAGTTCGGGCTTTCTGACCGCGCCATGCCAACAACGCCTTTTTCAAAGGAAATGTCAGAAAACTCGGCAGGCAAATCAGGGTATTTAGATTTACCCGTACCGGCAAGACGCGCATTATAGCCATCAACCTTGCCGTTTTTCACGTCACCGGTTTGTGCCATAAAGCCGGAAATCACTCTGTGAAATGCAACGTTGTCATATGCCCCGTCGCGAGCCAGTTTCTTGATCCGTTCAACGTGTTTGGGGGCAACATCTGGTAATAGTTCGATTTCAACCACGCCCGGGTTATGTCCCGCAACCTCGATCATCAGTGTATTTTCGGCACTTGCAGCCCACAAAGAGCCTGCAAATGTCAGTGCTGCTGCTAATGTAACGAAAAACCGCATTACATATCAGCCGCGACTTTAACAGAAATCATAGTGTCAGGGTCCACAGGCGGCTCGCCTTTTTTGATTTTGTCCACATGTTCCATGCCTTCGATTACCCGGCCGTAAACCGTGTATTGACCGTTCAGGAAATGGTTGTCGGAAAAGTTGATGAAAAACTGTGAATTTGCACTGTCAGGCATTTGAGAGCGTGCCGCACCCAATGTGCCGCGATCATGTGGCAGTTTAGAAAATTCCGCTGGCAAGTCGGCCATATCAGAGCTGCCGGTGCCCGCACGTGACAGGTTAAATCCCGCGCCCGTGTTTCCGTTTTGCACATCGCCGGTTTGCGCCATAAAGCCGTCAATCACCCGGTGAAACACCACATTGTCGTATTTGCCTGCACGCGCCAGTTCTTTCATGCGTGCTGTGTGCTTAGGGGCCACATCGGCCAATAGTTCGATAGTTACGTTGCCGTTTGTTAATTCCATAACAATCGTATTTTCGGGGTCTTTGATCTCAACCATTTTGGTCTCCGTAGGTTAAATTTGGACGCACCCTATTGCACTCATAGCATAAGGAAAAGCCCCATGTTTCAGGATTTCTTGAATTTCGCTTTCAATGCGTCTTGCACGTCGGGGGTCACAAATTTTGATACATTGCCGTCAAGCCGCGCAATTTCCTTTACCAGACCTGATGCGATAGCCTGATGCCTGGCTTCCGCCATTAAAAACACCGTTTCAATATCAGGGTTCATCGCGCGGTTCATACCCACCAGCGCATATTCGTATTCAAAGTCGGAAACAGCCCGCAGCCCGCGGATAATAATTCTGGCACCGATTTCATCGGCTTTCTTGATCAGCAGGTTCTCGAACGGTTCAACCAGAACCTCGGTGTCGCCCGTGTTCATCCGCCCCAAGCTTTGCTCGATCATCTCGACCCGCTCTTCCAGTGTAAACAAAGGCCCTTTGTCGCGGTTTATAGCAACCCCAATGACAAGTCGGTCAACCAAAACGCATGCGCGCTGAATAATATCGATATGGCCGAGTGTCAGCGGGTCAAATGTTCCCGGATAAAGTCCTGTGCGCAAGCTGGCCTCCTTGGCTGTGCAGTTACCCACTCGAACAATAACAGGCGCAAAAGGTCAAGTAGCTTTTATTTTTCTTTGCGTTTCACTATGTCCCGCATTCCCTGCCCCAACCGATCGGCAAAGCGGTTTAATCGACCCACGCGACGATCCCCTTCATGGCGCACCAGGTAAAAACTACGTTTTAAAGCTAATTTCTCTTTGAATAAGAAAGCCAAGTTTGGAAAATTCGGCATTGCAAAATCATGCACAACCCCCAGCCCCGCCCCTTGATTGATAAGGTTGATTTGCACAGAAACCGAATTGGAGGCCAAACCAACCGTCGGACGCAAACCGATTTCATCAAGATAATCCAGTTCTTTGTCGAATATAAGATCAGGAATATAGCCGATGATCGGATGATCTTTGACTTGCTCTATACGCTGTAAATCTGGATGTGCAGCAATATAATCGCGAGTAGCCGCCAAATGCAGATGATAATCCGTCACCTTTTGCACTAAAAGCCTACCCGCAGAGGGTGGCGACACGGTTATAGCCATATCCGCCTCGCGTTTTGAAAGGTTCAAAACCCGCGGAACCGCAAGTATTTGTATCTCCAGATCGGGGTTTTCGGCGGATATTTCCGCGCAGACCTCGGGCAGTAGAAAATTGGCACTGCCGTCAGGCGCACCAATGCGTACCGTGCCGCTTAGCTTATCGGTCTGTCCCTGAACAATCTCTTGTGCCGATAACGACGACAGTTCCATTTCGGATGCGTATTCCATCAACCGCAACCCGCTTTCGGTCAAATCATAGCCCTGAGGTGTTTTTACAAACAACCGCGTACCCATGCGGTCTTCAAGCCGTGCGACCCTGCGCCCCAGCGTTGAAGGGTCCATTTTCAACTGCTTACTGGCAGCCGTTAGGCTATTACTGCGTCCAACCTGCAAAAAAACCCTGATGTCATCCCAGTTCATCGCACCCCGTCCTGCAAATATGCAAAATGAATGTGCTATATTTGCTGTTTAAAAGGTGAAAATGCAAGACTATACTGCGCCAAACCACATCAAATCGGGAGATTCTCATGCAAGAGCTGACACATTACATCAACGGCGAACACGTCAAAGGTACATCCGGCCGCTTTGCCGATGTTTACAACCCTGCAACGGGCGAGCTGCAAGCCAAAACACCGCTGGCAAGTGTTGCCGAAATGGAAAACGCCGTAGCTATTGCCGCCGCTGCACAGCCTGCATGGGCAGCCGTCAACCCGCAACGCCGCGCCCGCGTGATGATGAAATTCGTAGATCTTCTGAACCGCGACATGGATAAACTGGCCGAGACACTGTCCCGCGAGCACGGCAAAACTCTGCCGGACGCCGCAGGCGACGTGCAACGTGGCCTTGAAGTGGTCGAATATTGCATTGGTGCGCCACAACTGCTGAAAGGTGACTACACTGACAGCGCAGGCCCCGGCATCGACATGTATTCCATGCGCCAAGCCCTGGGTGTGACGGCAGGCATCACCCCGTTCAACTTCCCCGCCATGATCCCGATGTGGATGTTTGCGCCAGCCATCGTTTGCGGCAACGCCTTTATCCTGAAACCATCCGAGCGCGACCCGTCAGTACCGATGATGTTGGCCGAATTGATGGAAGAAGCCGGCCTGCCAAAAGGTATTTTGCAGGTTGTAAACGGCGACAAAGAAGCTGTTGACGCAATCATCAACAATGACATTATCCAATCCATTGGCTTTGTCGGCTCAACACCTATTGCCGAATACATCTACGGCAACGGTTGTGCCGCAGGCAAACGCGTACAATGTTTCGGTGGTGCCAAAAACCACATGATCATTATGCCGGACGCCGATCTTGATCAAGCCGCAGATGCGCTATTGGGTGCAGGCTACGGTGCCGCTGGCGAACGCTGCATGGCGATTTCAGTTGCCCTGCCCGTCGGTGAAGAAACCGCTGACCGCCTGATCGCAAAACTGGCCCCACGTGTGGAAGCATTGAAAGTCGGCCCATACACCGCAGGCAATGACGTTGATTTTGGCCCGGTGATCACAGCGGCCTCGAAACAAAACATCCTGAACCTAGTGCAATCAGGTATCGATGCAGGTGCAAAACTTGTGGTCGACGGCCGTGATTTCAGCCTGCAAGGCTACGAAGACGGTTTCTTTGTCGGGGCACATCTATTCGACAATGTAACCACTGACATGGACATCTACCAAAAAGAGATTTTTGGCCCGGTTCTATCAACAGTGCGCACCCAATCTTACGAAGAAGCCCTGAAAATCGCTATGGATCATGAATATGGAAACGGCATCGCGATCTACACCCGTGACGGTGACACCGCGCGCGATTTCGCCAACCGGATCAATGTAGGCATGGTTGGTATCAACGTGCCGATCCCGGTACCTTTGGCTTACCACACATTCGGCGGTTGGAAAAAATCCGTCTTTGGCGATCTGAACCAACACGGGCCGGATGCGTTCAAATTCTACACACGCACCAAAACCGTAACCGCACGCTGGCCGTCAGGCATCAAAGAAGGCGGCGAGTTCAGCATCCCTGTAATGGAGTAAAACCCATGCGCATCGGATTTATCGGACTTGGTAATATGGGAACCCCAATGGCGGCCAATCTGGCCGCTGCAGGGCACGAAGTGATCGGGTTTGACCTTGTCACTGAATGCCCGACCGGGGTTTCTAAAGCTGCATCAGCGGTCAAGGCCGCAACGGGTGCAGACGTTGTCATAACAATGCTACCCAATGGCGCAATATTGCGCGCCGTTGCAGCAGAAATCATTCCCGTAATGTCAAATGGGGCTACTTTCGTCGATTGCTCTACCGTTGATGTGGAATCAGCACGTGCAGTAGCCGATGATGCCGTTTCTGCCGGGCTTTTGGCAGTCGATGCCCCCGTATCGGGTGGTATCGGTGGTGCCTCCGCCGGTACATTGACCTTTATGGCCGGTGGTTCTGATGCGGCTTTTGCCGTAGCTCAACCTTTGTTCGATATCATGGGACAAAAGGCGGTACATTGCGGCCCTTCAGGCAATGGCCAAGCCGCCAAGATCTGCAACAACATGATTTTAGGCGCCACTATGATTGCAACCTGTGAAGCCTTTGCTTTAGCTGATAAACTTGGACTAGACCGTCAGGCCATGTTCGACGTGGTCAGTACATCTTCAGGCTATAGCTGGACAATGAACGCTTATTGCCCCGCTCCCGGCATTGGACCCCAAAGCCCCGCGGACAACGACTATAAACCGGGCTTTGCGTCTGAATTGATGCTCAAAGACCTGCGTTTGTCACAACAGGCAGCCAAAGCTGTTGACGCCGATACGCCAATGGGTGCACGCGCCACCGAGCTTTATACGTCATTTGTTGAACAAGAAGGCGGAAAAGGCACAGACTTCTCCGCAATGCTGCCGCGATTCGAGAAAAAAGGCCGCAGTTAAAACACCACTTTGATCAGGGGTTTAAACCCCCCTGATCATATCAACCATGGCTGAATTTTCAGTCGCCATTTCCTGCAATCTAGCCTTGACTACATCACCGATGGAAATCACCCCCACCAATTTGCCATTATCCAATATAGGCATATGACGAAACCGCCCTTCGGTCATTGCTTCCAGTACAGATTCTGCGCTATCTTTCATGGAGCAGCACGAAACCGCGCTTGTCATCATCTGCCCAACGTTTTCAGATAAACACGCAGTGCCGCGCTTGCCCATCTCGCGGATAATGTCGCGTTCCGACAGAATACCGTCGATGGTTTTACCGTCGTCACTGACCACAAGGGCCCCAACGCGGTGCGCTGCCAGATCAGATACAGCGTCATCAATGGTGTGTTTTTTGCTTATTGTGTAAATTTTATTGCTGGGTTTGGCGCCAAGAATATTTTGTACAAGCATGAAAAGGTACCTCCTGTTTTTATATTTACTCCAAGTTTATCACAAAAACTTTACATCGTCACTTTTGAAGTAAATATTTTATTCAGCAGCAAGATTTCGCGACTTTAGCATGTCCTTCAGATAGTGCCCTGTGTAGCTACCCTTAACTTCTGCCACCTCTTCAGGTGTACCTTTAGCCACAATCTGACCGCCGCCATCACCGCCCTCAGGGCCGATATCTATAATGTGGTCAGCGGTTTTCACCACATCCAAATTATGCTCAATAACGATCACCGTATTACCCTGATCGACCAACTCATGTAATACTTCCAATAACTTACGAACATCTTCAAAGTGTAAACCGGTGGTTGGCTCGTCCAAAATATAAAGCGTCCGTCCTGTTGAACGTTTTGCCAGTTCTTTGGATAATTTCACCCGTTGTGCCTCGCCCCCCGATAGGGTCGTTGCGGATTGCCCAACCTTGATATAGCCAAGTCCCACACGCAATAGAGCCGTCATCTTGTCGCGAATACTCGGCACAGCCTTGAAAAAGGCTTCGGCCTCTTCCACAGTCATATCCAACACATCAGCGATACTTTTACCCTTGAACAGCACCTCCAAGGTTTCGCGGTTATAACGCTTGCCGCGACAGGTTTCGCATTCAACATATACGTCGGGTAAAAAATGCATCTCGATTTTTATCAGCCCATCACCCTGACAAGCCTCACACCGCCCACCTTTCACATTGAAACTAAAGCGCCCGGGCTTGTACCCCCGCGTTTTTGCTTCAGGCAACCCGGCAAACCAATCGCGAATAGGTGTGAAAGCACCTGTATATGTCGCGGGGTTTGAACGCGGCGTGCGCCCAATGGCACGTTGGTCTATGTCGATCACCTTATCCAGAACTGTCAGCCCGTTAACCGCGTCACAAGGCGCAGGCGTCTGTTTGGCCCCGTTCAGGCGCATCGAGGCGGTTTTGAATAAAGTTTCAACCGTTAGTGTTGATTTCCCACCACCGGAAACACCCGTTATACAAACAAACTTGCCTAGTGGAAATTCGGCAGTGATATTTTTCAGATTATTACCGGTCGCCCCTTCAACTGTAACAACCTTACCATTTCCGGCGCGTCTAACCGCTGGAATGCTAATTTCACGTTCCCCTCTAAGGAACTGACCCGTAATAGATTTCTTTGATTTGATGATTTGATCAGGTGTCCCTTGAGCAATGATTTCACCGCCATGCACACCGGCCCCCGGCCCGAGATCCAGCACGTGATCAGCCGAACGAATGGCTTCTTCATCGTGTTCGACCACAATCACCGTATTGCCCTGATCACGCAGATTTTTCAGCGTTACCAACAACCGACCGTTATCGCGTTGATGCAGGCCTATTGATGGCTCGTCGAGCACATAAAGCACACCTGTCAGTCCTGATCCAATCTGTGAAGCCAGCCGAATGCGCTGGCTTTCTCCACCTGACAAAGTGCCCGATGCACGTGATAATGTCAGATAATCCAACCCCACATTGACCAAAAACCCTAGCCGTTCTCGGATCTCTTTCAAAATTGCCACCGCAATGGCATTTTTCTGCTTGCTAAGATCAGCAGGTACGCTTTTTATCCAGTCCAAAGCCTCTTTTATCGATAATTTAACCACCTGGCCCACATGCAAATCCCCGATCAGCACCGCCAAAGCCTCTGGTCGCAATCTAAACCCGTCACATGTATGGCAATGACGGTTATTCTGGTACCGCTCGAATTCATCGCGCACCCAGTTACTGTCGGTTTCGCGGTAACGGCGTTCCATATTCGGGATAACGCCTTCAAAATTCCGCGTTACCTCATACACCCGCCCCGCTTCATCATAGCGAAACTTGATCTCTTCTGTGCCGGACCCACGCAACATCACCTGTTGCACCATTTCGGGTAAATCACGCCACGGTGCATCCTTATCAAACCCATAATGTTTAGCAATTGATTCAATGGTTTGGCGGAAATACGGCGACTTTCCCTTGGCCCAAGGTGCCAATGCGCCCTCATATAAAGAAAGCCGTGTATCAGGCACAACAAGACGCTCGTCAAAGAACAGCTCAACCCCCAAGCCATCACAATCAGGACATGCCCCGAATGGTGCGTTAAACGAAAATAGACGGGGTTCGATTTCGGGAATGGTAAAGCCCGACACAGGACAGGCAAAGTTTTCCGAAAAGGTAATGCGTTCGGGTGCACCTTCCTTTGGAGCGGTTTCCAAAATGGCAATACCGTCCGCCAGATCAAGTGCTGTTCGCAAACTGTCTGCTAACCTTGTTTCAAGACCTTCGCGGACAACGATACGGTCGACAACAACATCTATATTATGACGAAACTTTTTATCCAACACAGGTGCATCATCCAACTCATAGAATTCGCCATCCACCTTTATCCGCTGAAAGCCTTGCTTCTTAAGATCTTGAAATTCTTTGCGATATTCACCTTTGCGATCACGCACAATCGGGGCCAGCAAATAGGCCCGCGTGCCCTCTTCCATCGCCATAATCCGGTCTACCATTTCAGAGACTTGTTGCGCCTCGATAGGCAGACCCGTTGCCGGCGAATAAGGTGTGCCCACACGGGCAAACAACAATCGCAAATAGTCGTATATTTCCGTAACCGTCCCCACAGTAGAGCGCGGGTTTTTTGATGTTGTCTTTTGCTCGATGGAAATAGCAGGCGATAACCCCGCGATATGATCCACATCGGGTTTTTGCATCATATCCAGAAATTGACGCGCATAGGCCGACAGGCTTTCGACATACCGCCGCTGGCCTTCCGCATAGATCGTATCAAACGCAAGTGATGATTTACCGGAACCTGACAATCCCGTAATCACAACCAGTTTGTAACGCGGAATATCAACATCAACGTTTTTCAGATTGTGTTCACGCGCACCGCGTATTTCAATATTTTTCAACTCGGACATTAAGAACTACCCATTCGGTTATAATGATATGTAGCGGGACAGACCTAAGATGCCAGTGAAAACAAAAGAACACAAGCAGAACATTTACAAATATTTAAGCTTTATTTGCCCAGAATCACACGAACATAGTTCCGCGTCTCTTTATATGGCGGCACACCGTTGTATTTCGCCACCGCTTCAGGGCCTGCATTATATGCCGCTAATGCATGGCGCCAGTTACCGAACTTTCGGTACATTTTGGCCAGATAACGCGCACCACCTTCCAGATTTTGGCGTGGATCACGACGGTTTACACCCAATGATTTAGCAGTGCCGGGCATCAACTGCGCCAGACCATAGGCGCCTGCCGATGATTTAGCATTAGGGTTCCAGCCGCTTTCTTGTTGTATAAGCCTATTAAACAGATCGGTTGGTACGCCATGTTTGCGTGCAGCCGCTTCTGCCATCGGTTTGTATTTACCCTTATACTTGCCGGTATAAATCGGAATGAATGTAAATTGTTTTTTCTCACCGGGTAAAAGTCTGCTGGAACCGCTGTATTGTTTTGCCAGCCGTTTATCAATCAGATTGCTATGAAGATTGGATATGCGGTTTTTTGAAACACTGCCCGCTTGCGCATATCCCGTTACGGATAAACACAGTACCAATAATATGCAAAAGCCCCACTTCATTAAAATATCCAAATAACTACACCCACAGTATGCTCTTTACCTGTTTTATTTTAATTTGACGAGTCTTTGGTCATTTCGATGGATTTTAAACTTTTCTTCACTGCAATCAGGTGTTCTAACAGTTATTAACCAAGATTAAGCCGTAGATTCGATGGGGAGAGCCAAATGGCCGGTAGTTTGAATAAAGTAATGTTAATTGGAAACTTGGGGGCTGATCCTGAAATCCGCACATTTGGCAATGGCGGCAAGGTCTGCAACCTGCGTATCGCCACGTCCGAAAGCTGGCGCGATAAAAATACAGGTGAACGTCGCGAAAAAACTGAATGGCACACAGTTGCAATTTTTTCCGAAGGTTTGGTGCGCGTTTGTGAGCAATACCTCAAAAAGGGCTCCAAGGTGTATATCGAAGGCGCATTACAAACCCGCAAATGGCAAGATCAATCCGGCAATGACCGCTATTCCACA
>Ga0209344_10005885_pt1 | contig 10352 bp, 9 predicted proteins | sample Cruoilmetagenom6_FD_187293 | JGI IMG/M metagenome (GOLD analysis project Ga0209344, IMG submission 187293) | Oil polluted marine microbial communities from Coal Oil Point, Santa Barbara, California, USA - Santa Barbara Oil Seep Sample 6 (SPAdes)... | ecosystem: Environmental > Aquatic > Marine >...
GAAAAAGAACAGATAGCCTAAATTGTTACTCTTTTTGGGTTGAATAAAATTTTGAAACCACTCGTAGGGCTGGTTTGTTTTGTGGCGTAAACTGATTGTCATCGGGGCCTCCCACTTTTTCGTTCAACACAAACCATTTCCACAGAAAACCACCCGCAAACCAATTCTCTCCCCAAACCGATTTGTAGAGTCCTTCCAGTAAATTTGCCTGTGCCTCTAAATTCACGGAGGTCATTTCCCTATCGCTTTTCCAAGGTTCTTTCCCGCTGAAATTGACACTTCGGTAACCGTATTCCGCAAAGAGGATTTTTTTGTTTTCCTTTTCTGAAAAATCTTTCAATTCTTTTTTCCATCGCCCCCAACCTGCTATTGCCTCTTCCACTGTTGGAGTTTCGCTCTCCGAAACTGGGAAATAAGCATCCACGCCAATATAATCCAGCGCATCCCAAAACGGTACGCGCCTGTACTCGTCCCAATTGGCGGCATAGGTCAATTTTCCGTTGTAAACCTTCTTTACTTCCGCAATCAATTCGCGCCAATAATCGGGACGGTGCTCTATAAATTTTTCCAATTCGGTACCGATACAAAAAATCTCAACTCCCGCTGCCTCGGCAACTTTTGCAAAATCGAGGATAAAATTTTTATAGGTTTCTTCAAGTTGAAGCCAATCTGCCTCCGAAGCCATTTCAACATAGCCCGTATATTCGCCATTCCAGACCCAAATTTGGGGTTTCATCATTACCTTAATTTCATTTTTGTGGAGCAATTCAACATATTGTGTTACCCCTTCGCGCGTTTCGCCAAACCATTGCCGTTCTTGGTCGTAGATTATTTCGGGATGGCTTAAACTTCTTATAAAACCGAAGGGCATTACGGTAACATAATTGGCATTGACTTCCTTTAAAGAAGCAACATTTTTGTGCGAAAGTGAATCTGGAGCCGCCACAAGGCTAACACCGTTTATTTTGGAAATGGTCGAATTTTGAATTATTTTTTCTTCGGAAGAATTCTTCTTTTGGGCGCACCCAGTTATAATAGCGAAAAGAATAATACCGTGCACTAAGCGATGAAGCAATATCATTTTGAAATATTAAAAGTTGAATTTAAGGCTTTATTTCAGAAATTAGGGAAATATTAATACCTGTTTTGAAACTGCCCCAATTGTAATTGCGTAAATTTATAAACGACTGAAGAAACCAATCACCAAAAGTATGGAGCACATCGTCATTATAGGCAACGGAATTGCAGGTATTACGGCCGCTCGACACATTCGTAAACTTTCCGATAAAAAAATAACCATTATTTCTGCTGAAGCCGATCATTTTTTTTCCCGCACTGCTTTGATGTACGTTTATATGGGCCATATGCGCTGGCGCGATATTGAACCTTATGAACATTGGTTTTGGGAAAAGAACAGGCTGGAACTTAAAAAAGCCTATGTCGAAACGGTCGATACCAACAACAAAACGCTTCATTTTAAAGGCGGCGGCACCTTAACGTATGACAAACTGATTATTGCCTCAGGCTCGGTGACAAATACCTTTGGCTGGGAAGGTTTGGATCTGAATGGCGTACAGGGTTTGGTTACGAAACATGATTTGGAAAAACTTGAAAAAAATGCGCCAAACAATAAAGAATGTCCCCGGGCGGTGATTGTCGGTGGCGGATTGATAGGCGTTGAAATGGCCGAAATGCTCCGCACCCGCGATATTGAAGTAACCATGCTCGTGCGCGAAGATGGGTTTTGGAGCAACGTCCTTCCAAAACAGGATGCCGAAATGATTTCGCGGCATATTGTTTCTCACGGGGTGGATCTTCGGCTTAATTCAGAACTCGACAAAATTTTGGACGATGGTAACGGCAACGTCCGCGCCGTTTTAACGAAGGATGGAGAGGAAATTCCGTGCAGTGTGGTTGGAATTACCACCGGTGTAAAGCCACAGATTTCCTTTCTTCAACATTCAAAAATTGAAACCGACAAAGGTATTTTAGTAAACCGAAAACTGGAAACAAACATTGAAGACGTATATGCCATTGGCGATTGTGCCCAACAGCGCGAGCCCATCGGCAACCGGCCGCCCGTGGAAGCCGTTTGGTACACTGGGCGAATGATGGGCGAAACGGTAGCGCAGACTATCTGCGGAAAACCATTAGAATACAAGCCCGGAAACTGGTTCAACAGCGCCAAGTTTTTTGATATTGAATACCAAACCTACGGCTGGGTTTTTTCAGAAAGTAAACTGAAGGATTACGAAGCCCAATTCCACTGGAAATGTGCGAGCGACCTTCACTGCATAACGATTTCATATAATAAAAATTCAAATGAATTTCTGGGGATAAACACTTTCGGAATACGGATGAAACACGAGGTTTTTGACAAATGGCTAAATGAAAAGCGAAGCGTTGATTATGTAATTGAAAATTTAAAACAAGCCAATTTCGACCCTGAATTTTATAGAAAATATGAAAAAGAGATTTTGAAGGAATATGAGATTTTTACCAATATAGTAACGTCTTAAAACCTCACAGGTCTTCAAGACCTGTGAGGTTTAATTTCCATTTACCCATGCAGTACGAACCATTAAAGTCTGAACAATACTATCATATTTTCAACCGTGGAAACAACCGGGAAGATATTTTTTTGGAGGAAAAAAATTATTATTATTTCTTAAATCTAATGAAAAAGTATGTCGTTCCCATTGCGGATGTTTTGGCCTATTGCTTACTTAAAAATCATTTTCATTTATTTATCAGAACGAAACAAGTTGATGATGAGGCTCTTATTTCAAAGAAATTTTCAGACTTCTTCAATGCCTATGCGAAAGCAATAAACAAACAATACAATAGAAGCGGAAGTTTATTCAAGGATAGATTTTCCAGAAAAATCATTAAAGATGAAAATCAATTGAGAAATTTGATAATCTATATCCATACAAATCCAACCCATCACGGATTTGAAGTAGATTTTGCAAAGTATAAATATTCGTCCTACAATTCTTTTCTTTCAGATCGAGAAACACTATTGGATAGGGAGTTTGTTTTAAATCAATTTGGAGATAAAGAAAACTATAAATATGTCCACCAAACGAAGAATTTTGAAATAGATGAAAGTTTTAGTTTGGAGTAAGACCTCACAGGTCTTGAAGACCTGTGAGGTCTGGTCCCGCAATCACTAATTCTTTAAAAAACGACAAACATGAGTACAGTCCAACGAAATATGTCGCTTACGGGCGAACCGCCAAAAACGATAAATACCCAGCAAAAACTTGCATCGGCCATCGGTTTGATAGGTTTGGCGGTGCTTTTTTTGGCGTTATTCAATATAAATTTTCCCAATAAAACCCTTTGGCTTACCGCCTCATTAATCGCCATTGGCGGCGGCACGGTTTGGTTTTCCATTGCTGCTTACGGCAACAAACACGAAGGGATTAAAAACGACGGCGTATATTTTAAGTCGCTTACTTCCAAAGGATTTTGGGCATGGGTTTTGGGCATTACCCTTACTTTGTATTACGTGGTGCTCTATTGGTTCCCGCAGTATTTGGGTCTGGTTCAGGATGGCGACAACAAAGGGTTGGTAGCCCTTTTTGACCCATTGAGCAAATTTTTGAACGGTGGCCCCGCTAGCCAGTGGTTTGTGTACGGAACGCTTTATACCGTCGCTATTGTGGCCTTCGGAATAAAATTCATTTTGAAATATCGCCACAACAAATACGAAAAACTGCGAACCTATTCCGTGATGTTTTTCCAGTTGGGGTTTGCGTTTCTGATTCCAGAATTGATGCAGCGGCTGAACAGCGATTCCTTCTCCCTACCCTATTACGACCTTAAAAATATTTGGCCGCTCAATTACTACAATTTTGAGCAATACCGGGTAGATCAATTTATTTCCGCCGGCGATATTGGCTTGGCATTATTGATTTTCGGAATCGCCTCCATTTTTATAATTACGCCAATTTTAACGTATAAATATGGCAAACGCTGGTATTGCTCCTGGGTTTGCGGTTGCGGGGGATTGGCAGAAACCGCCGGTGATCCATTTCGGCATTTGAGCGACAAACGGCAGATAGCCTGGAAGGTGGAACGCTGGGTAATCCACAGCGTGTTGGTGTTTGTAGTTTTAATGACCACAGCGGTGGTGCACAGCTATTTGGGCGATGACAGTTCAAAATATTGGTTGACGAAAGACGTATTCCTAATTTCCGTGGCAGTAATCCTAACGGCCGTTTTTGCGGGAACCTTTATTTTTAAAAGGGAGGAATTGCAAAAAGATGCCCGTTACGGGGCAATCGGTTATTTCGTGATTATTATTTCGTTGATTGGGTTTCACTTTTTTTCTGGAAAAACCCTGTTCCTTTTTGAAGCCGAAACCCTTCGCCAAAGCTATGGCTTTTTAATAGGCGCCGTCTTTAGCGGGGTGATTGGCGTAGGATTTTACCCAATCTTCGGAAGTCGTGTTTGGTGCCGTTTCGGTTGCCCGATGGCTGCCATTTTGGGTTTTCAGCAACGGCTTTTTTCGCGTTTCAGAATTACCACAAACGGTGGCCAGTGTATCAGTTGCGGCAATTGTTCCACCTATTGCGAAATGGGAATCGATGTTCGCGCCTATGCCCAAAAGGGCGAAAACATTGTGCGTTCCAGTTGTGTAGGCTGCGGTATCTGTTCGGCAGTTTGTCCGCGCGGGGTTTTGAAACTTGAAAACGGGCCACTGGAAAAACGAATTGATTCCAACGAAATTCTTTTGGGAAATGACGTGGATTTGATGAAATATGTGAATAATTAATTAGTTTTCAGTCGCAGTTTCAGTCGCAGTTTCAGTCGCAGTCGCAGTCGCAGTTTCAGAGGTTAGTAGAAAAATCGTTCTTTTTTTTGAAAAAATTTACCCAAAGAGAACAAATTAAGGCCAGGAACGTGAAAACCAAAGTCAAAATTTCGACGAGTTGAGCATTCGGCCGCCAGCCCGAAAGGGTTTCCACCAAAAAGGTTATATAACTATTCGGAAGGTTGGTTTTTCCCAATTGGCGCAGGATGTCGTAATGCCAATCGGTGAGAAAGCAATACCCAAAACCTTTCCAAATGCCCAGTACGAGCCACGAAAAAAGGGTAAGCGCCAAAGTGAAAAGATGCAATTTTCGGGTCTTCGGAAAAATCCAACCAAACAGATTAAATACAATAAGCACCGTATGAAAAACGATAAAAACCCAATTGCCAAGATGGAGCCAGAAATTTTCCAAGATTTTTAATTTTTTGAATTCTTAAATAGCTACAATTTAAAGTTTATTTTTCTGAAATTCGCAATTCATAAATTTTCCCGTTTTAATGATCAAAATTATTAAAGTAATAATTCCCGCTTTTAACGAAGAAGCCTCGATAGGGAAAGTGATTGCTGAAATTCCAAACATCGTTTCAGAAATAATTGTGGTCAATAATAATTCTACCGACAATACTTCGGAAACTGCCAAAAATGCAGGTGCAACAGTACTTTTTCAACCCAAAGCTGGCTATGGCAATGCTTGTTTGAAAGGGATGGAATACATTTCAGAAGAAGACATAAAACCTGAAATCATAGTTTTTCTCGATGGCGACTACAGCGATTACCCTTCGGAATTGACAAAAATAGTTGCCCCCATTTTAGAGGATGACATAGATTTTGTAGTGGGCGCACGCGTAAAAGCATTGCGGGAGGCTGGGTCTATGACTTTTCCGCAACGCTTCGGAAACGCTTTGGCAACTAAGCTGATGAAGATTTTTTTCAACTCAAAATTTACGGATCTTGGGCCTTTTCGCGCCATTAAATACGAAAAATTGCGCGCCCTAAATATGGAGGACAAAACCTACGGCTGGACCGTGGAAATGCAGCTAAAAGTTTTGAAAAAGAAATTTACCTACGCGGAAGTACCCGTAAAATACAAAAACCGCATTGGCACCTCAAAAGTTTCGGGTACGGTAAAAGGTGCTATCTTTGCGGGCATAAAAATCCTAAGCTGGATCTTTAAATACAGTTTCAAAAAATGATTCTTGAATCAATAATCATTGTCGTTTATTCCATCGCCCTGCTCCTCATTTTTATGTACGCTTTGGCGCAACTCAACTTGCTGTTCAATTATCTGAGTGCCCGAAAGCACCACAAAAACGCACCGACTTTCGATTTTTCAAATGATGCGGAAATTCCTTACGTAACCATCCAACTTCCCGTTTATAATGAATTGTATGTTATGCAGCGCCTGCTGAATAATATTTCTGAAATTGATTACCCAAAGGAAAAACTGGAAATACAGGTGCTGGACGACAGCACCGACGAGTCTTTTGAAGAGACCGCAATTCATATAAAAAAACTCCGAAAAACGGGATTGGATATTCAGCACGTAACCCGTAAAACCCGTGAAGGCTTTAAGGCTGGCGCACTAAAGGAAGGTTTAAAGACTGCCAAAGGCGAATATATCGCGATTTTTGATGCCGATTTTCTACCGAAGAAAAACTGGCTGAAAAATACCATCCCTTATTTTAAAGACCCCGAAATAGGCGTAGTACAGACCCGTTGGGGGCATTTAAATCGTGATTATTCCATACTTACGCGCGTGCAGGCTTTTGCACTCGATGCGCATTTCACTTTGGAACAGGTGGGCCGAAACAGCAAGGGCCATTTTATAAATTTCAACGGTACGGCCGGGGTTTGGCGAAAGGAATGCATCATCGATGCTGGCAATTGGGAAGGCGACACACTAACCGAAGACCTCGACCTCAGCTATCGCGCGCAACTCAAAAACTGGAAATTTAAATATTTGGAAGAAGTAGAAACGCCGGCGGAGCTTCCTGTGGTTATTAGTGCGGCACGTTCGCAACAATTCCGATGGAACAAAGGCGGTGCGGAAAACTTTCAGAAAATGGCTTGGCGCGTTTTTAAAAGTAGGGATATTTCCCTTAAAACCAAATTGCACGGTTTTCTGCATTTGCTGAACAGCACTATGTTTTTGAACATTTTGATTGTGGCAATCTTGAGCATCCCGATGCTTTACATCAAAAACGAATACGAGCATTTGAAGCTCTATTTCTACGTTATGAGCTTTTTCGTGATAAGCACGCTTATCTTTTTTATCTGCTATTGGTTTACCTACAAAAGTATTTATGGCGGCGGATTCAAACATTTTCTGAAATACACGGCAATGTTTTTTACCTTCTTTTCAATAGCGATGGGGTTTTCGCTGCACAACTCCATTGCGGTTTTGGAAGGTCATTTTGGGAAGAAAAGCGAATTTATCCGTACGCCGAAATTCAACATTGGAGCGCTGAAAGATGGTTGGAAAGGCAATAAATACCTCACCAAAAACATATCGCCAAACGTGATTATTGAAGGGGTTTTGATGCTCTATTTTGCCTTTGGAATGTACAGCGCCTTCGTTGTGGGCGATCAGGGTGGCGATTTCGGGCTATTCCCGTTCCATTTGATGCTTTTTTTGGGGTTTGGGTTTGTGTTTTTTAAATCATTGACTTCCAAAGCATAAATACTTTGTGAAACTTTAAGAATCTTTGTGCAACTTTGTGCAATAGTTTTACCACAGAGAACCACAGAGTAGGCACAGAGGGCCACAGTGTTTGACCGCTCAGCAATCAAAAATCGGCAATCGTAAATCAAAAATCAAAATGTATCCCCCACCGCACCACCAAAGCCACGATATTGAAAAAATGATTTCGGTACTAAAACATTTTCCGTTGGGAATGTTGGTTACTGCGAAGGATGGAAAACCGTTTGTTACGCACATACCTTTTATTTATAACGAAACTTCAAAAAAACTTGTCGCTCATTTAGACCGAAACAATCCGCAATTGGAAACTTTAAAAGATGAGGCTGAAGTGACCGTGGTTTTTAAAGGTCCCGACACTTATATTTCGCCAAGCATTTACACTACGCCCCAATTGCCAACTTGGAATTACATAATCGTACACGTTACTGGAAAGCTTCAACTTATAAATGAGCCAGAAGCGATAAAGCAAACAATGGTCGAAATGACTAAATTTCTGGAAGGCAAAGAAGAAAATTTCATTCTAAAAAAAGACGATCCAAGAATGGAGCGTTTGATAGATTACATTCAAGCATTTGAAATCAGAATCACTAATTGGGAAGGGAAATTTAAGCTTTCGCAGGATAAAAATTCGCAGGATTTTGAGAATGCGAAGATGGAATTGATAAAGAATTCTGGGATGGATATTTCTGGATTTATTGTGGGTATTTATGAGTAACCTATTTAGTATAGGTTTCAATAAGAAGTAGAGGAAATTTCTTTTTCAGTCTTTTCTGATCTTCTTCATATTCCTTTCTATTCAGTGGTCTGAAATAATCTTTAAATTTTAATTTGACTCTTTCATCATTATATCTCAAGTCTTGAATCGCCTGTTTATGTGAAGCCAACAAAGTTATATATGATTGATAACTAACATTTTTATTGAAAACATAATTGAATTGTGTAGCACTCTCAATATGCTTTACGAAAAATTCAACCAATTCATCTTTTTTAAATTCTTCATTGCCAATTAAATAATTATTTTCCCCTAAATAAATTTGTATCGTTTTACTCACAACATCATCATTTGGTTGTGGAGGCAAAGGAACCTTCAATACAGAATCGGGAGTATTTATAATGCCAATCTTCTTAACCAAACCTCTATTATCAAATCTACTCACAAGGTTTTCATCACTCAACTTTGTTATATATTTTATATAATTATAGCCTAATCTCTTTAGATGATTTTCAAGTTTTACTAAATTATCCATAGAAATATCTTTTGGCATCAAAAGGACAATACTAAGCTCATGTCTAAATGTTTTAGATATTTCTTCTCTTAAATAATCACCTAATAAATCGAAATCTTCAATTTTTTCATTTTCCAATTGATAAAGTAGATGATTATTTTCTTCATAAATTTTTAATTTTTTTTTCCTAAAGTAATGCACATCATCTGTAAAATCAGAAACAGGCAAATCCACATAAGGGTTTGAGTTCACCTGATTGGCTTCAATTTTTTCAGAAGGAAATATCGAAGTAGAGGCGAAGCAAAAAGCCGACGCAAGTATTATCGTAAGATTTAGCAATAATGCCTTGTAAGCCGCTTTTTTAATATGTCTAATTATAGATTTCCAACTTTCCAGAAAAATCACAATTGCTACTAAGAAAAGAATAAACTTCACTTCTGAAACTCTCGTTTCAACGAAGGTCGAAAGGATTGCCACCAAAAAACCTAGTTTTAGTAGGAGATAAGAAAAGTTGAATTGAAGAAAGCGTTGGTCATTTATTATTGATAATCTCACATTACCCGGAACAGGATTATTATCAGGCTTACGGAAAAGAGTTAGCAGAAACATAGCGTTCCCTAACGCTAAAGAGATTATGGCAAAATTGAAGTTTTGCCAATACTTTTCTGCAGCCTCCGTTGCAATCACATAATTTGCAATTCCGAAATCAAACAATCCAGAAAAAAGATTGATAAAACAAAGTAATGTATAAAAAGAAAAAGAGGCTCCAAATCCAAGAGTTACGCTTATCCAAAAACGCTTTTTTGAAATGTTTAATTTATTTCTATTTCTTAAAAACCCTTTTCGAAGCATGCTATTATTCCAAATACTCCTTTACCTCCTCAAAATCCAACCCGCCATAATTCCCACTGCTCATCAATAGCAGACAGGTATTGTCATAATCCTGCGAAAAAAGATAGGTTTTAAAATCTGCTGGATTTGTAAAAACTACCAAATCATCTCGCTCAAAGGCCTCCTCAATTTGCTCGCCTTTTATTTCTTCCAACTGTTTAATCATCACTGCGTGTGGCGAATAAAAAACCACGGCACTATCGGCAGCATCCAATGTGCCTTTGTATTCTTTTAAAAATTCCGGATTTAAGCTGCTGTATGTGTGCAGTTCCAAACAGGCTATTAGCTTTCTGTCGGGGTATTGGTTTTTTACGGCTTGGGTAGTTGCTTTTACTTTACTGGGCGAATGTGCATAATCTTTATATGCCACCGCGGTCTTGGTTTCGGCAATTTTTTCCAAACGTTTGCTGGCACCTTTAAAGGTTGCAATGGCTTCGTAAAAATCCTCGGCATCCACGCCCATCAATTGGCAAATCCAGCGGGCGCCCTCAAGATTGTTTAAATTGTGTTTTCCGAAGATTTCAACAGGCATTGGGCCTTCGGGAGTTTCCAAAAGCGTGGTTCCGTTTTCCACGGAATATTCGGGAGTTTGGTACGGATATTTTTTTATGGGATTTGTCGCTGCTTCCACAACGCGTTTTACCTCGGCGTCTTCTTCGTTATAAATTATTGCGCCGCCGTTGGTTATTTCCTTCAGAAAAATTTCAAACTG
>Ga0209344_10005886_pt1 | contig 10351 bp, 10 predicted proteins | sample Cruoilmetagenom6_FD_187293 | JGI IMG/M metagenome (GOLD analysis project Ga0209344, IMG submission 187293) | Oil polluted marine microbial communities from Coal Oil Point, Santa Barbara, California, USA - Santa Barbara Oil Seep Sample 6 (SPAdes)... | ecosystem: Environmental > Aquatic > Marine...
ATTGGTAGTAAATTCCAACTGGATTTTGATCTTGAAACACAAAAATCAAAACCGCCCGTCATTACATCTCCGCTGGCCAATCTACACATTCTACATATAGAAGACACACAAACAAACCTAATGTTGGTTCGCCTCTTGCTAAAAGAACAAGACGTTATAATTACCGAAGCGCAAACCGGGCGCGAAGCGATTGACTTACTAAACGGTGCCGAATTCGATGCTGTTTTATGCGACCTACAACTACCCGATTGCAACGGAAATCATCTGTTGAAAAACATACGGGGTTTGAAAAATGCGAATGCGCATATTCCCGTTATTGCTTTAACGGCACAACCCGAAAAGATCGACAAAGCCGAACATGATGCCGGTTTCACTGCAATCATATCCAAACCCATTGACCAACAAATGTTCATCTCTACACTGACACGTATTGTTAAAGGCGAACATGAATATGAAGGAACACACAATGTCTGAACCAAAAGTGCAAATCAGAAACCTGTACAAAATTTTTGGCAACACTCCGGACGAAATGGTTTCCCATGTTCAGTCAGGCATGTCCAAACCGGATCTATTGGCAAAGCATGGCCATGTTATAGGATTGAACAACATCAATCTGGATATTCCCGCACGTGGTATTCAGGTAATTATGGGCCTGTCCGGCTCGGGTAAATCCACACTGATCCGCCACATCAATCGTCTGATAGAACCAACTGCGGGTGAAATGATTGTGGACGGAGAAGACGTTTTAACCATGTCTGAGGATGCGTTGCGCGATTTTCGCAGGTTCAAAGCCTCTATGGTGTTTCAAAAATTTGCTTTGTTGCCGCACCGTTCAATCATCAGCAATGTACTTTATGGTTTGAATATCCAAGGGATAGATGATGCCGAAGCACGTAAACGCGCACAACGTTGGATCGACCGTGTCGGGCTGAAAGGTTTTGAAGATCACATGCCCGAACAACTGTCAGGCGGCATGCAACAACGTGTGGGGCTGGCCCGTGCATTGGCCACAGACGCGGAAATTCTACTGATGGATGAAGCTTTTTCCGCCCTTGATCCACTGATACGTACCGATATGCAAAACGTGCTGCTGGATTTACAGGAAGAGCTGCACAAAACTATTATCTTTATCACCCACGATCTGGACGAAGCTTTGCGTATAGGTGACAATATCGCCATCTTGCGCGATGGGGCTATGGTTCAAAAAGGATCAGCACAAAATATCATTCTAAAACCTGCGGATGATTATGTGACCGACTTCATTCAGGACATCAACCGCGCACGTGTGCTGGAACTGGCCTCGATCATGGATAAAAAAACCTCATCCACCACAGGTCCTAAATTAGATAAAGCCATGGTCATTGATGTCGCAATGCAAGAACTATCCAAAGCAAAATCCAAGTCTGCCACCGTGGTTGAAAACGGCAAGACCGTCGGATCGGTGACAATGGACGCGATGATAAAGGCGATTGCGCGCCCTGAAGGTAAGGCAAAAGGGATCGAAACCTACCGCTGAAACCCGTTACATCCTTTTTATCTAGACAGCTGCATGTGAAAGCGTCAAACTACGTGCAATGCCCGAACAGGCTATATCAGGGGTTGAAAAATGGCGTTTCATCTACTTCGAATTTTACTCTTCATTTCAAGTATTCTCATCATCGGCATCGGTTTATCGTTTTTTATACTGGGGCCAAGCGTTACCTTAGGAATGCTGTTAGAGCTTTCAAAACCTCTTTTAACCAACCCGGTCCCCATCACGGATATGGCAACACCCAATGTAGATGGTGAAATCCGCACACTTTCACCTTTCTTAATCAGCTACGGCGTGCTGGTTATGCTGGCTGCAAAACATTTGCGCACACATCTTTATTACGTCCCACATCTGTTAGCGATATTTTTTGCAACGGGTATTGGGCGGGTGCTATCCTATTACATCCAAGGGGAACCACATCAGTTGTTCTATGTTCTTCTAGCAGTAGAACTTGGCATGCCAATCCTGCTATACTTGATCTACAGAATGGTCGTTGTAAAACTAACCAAAGGCTGAAACATCTTCCTTCGATAACGTACTCATCCGCACCTGAGATGTGTGAATACCGAAAACAACAGCTCCGGTTTTAGGCAGCTTTCGCAACGTTTGCCGTTCCACCCTAACCCAACGTTGATCGCCTTGTAGACTGCGCTTGTTTTCTTCGCGTCTGGGCTGAAATAAATTCGGATCAGAATATACCAGACAGTTTGCCCGCCATAACGGTTGTTCTGGGCGCATCAGATCAAACATCTTTTGTACCTTTCTGGCCTGCACCGTGTCATAGCTTTCAACCGGGATATGAATAGCCCCCAGCGGTTTACCTATTTTCTGGCTCAGGCACCAACTGGCCGGAAAACACAACACAGCGGCCTGCAAAACATGCTCATCACCAATTTTTGTCAATACGCAAAAGTCCTGTTGCCCCAACCGCCCGATGGTTTCCATCGCCCCCCAACGACCTGTCGGCACATACTTACCGTCTGGCCGCTGCACACCGTCCTTATGAACATCGTACCCTGCAACAGATGGTAAATGCGCCAGCAATGTTTCCAACAATTCCTCTACAGCGTCGTTAGCACCTGAACATGCCGCCAAAACGTCTTTGGGCTGGTGTTCCAACAAATATTCACGATAGGCCATTTGGCGCGCGAAAGCATCATCCACCCAAACCCAATCCGCCAGCTGTAATGGCTGTATTCCCGGCAAACGGCGTAATGCTTCGGCACGCCATGGTTTAACCGGTAAATCATTTTGGGTAATCTCAAAAAAATTCATGATCCATTGGCCACCTTTCATTTGCGACATATTTATTGTCAAGAAAGCCGCAAATAAGCATGTCGTAAAGCCGTTTCATGCATTTACTGATGATTATTGGAGAAATCATGACACAGCATTATGCAGACACTCGTAAAATCGACCCCACACGCGGCGAAACACTGGCGGATGGCAGTCCGAATGATGGCGACCGCATTGAAATCGGCCCAACCCTGTTGGCCCTGCGCGAATGGGAAGCCGCAGGGTTAACCGCGCCCAATCTGGAAGCGATGCGTGATTATCGCTGGAAACGTCTGACCCAACATATCGTTGACCGTGATTACGGCGGCCTGTTGATGTTTGATCCACTGAATATCCGATACGCCACTGACAGCACCAACATGCAACTATGGAATACCCACAACCCGTTTCGCGCCGTACTTTTGTGCGCCGACGGTTATATGGTGATCTGGGATTATAAAAACTCCCCCTTCCTGACCGATTTTAACCCTTTGGTACGTGAACAACGCTCTGGCGCTGATCTGTTTTACTTTGACCGTGGTGATAAGGCTGATGTGGCTGCAGATGTATTTTCAAAGGAAGTCCGTGATCTGATTAATCAGCATGGTGGCGGCAATAACCGTTTGGCTGTCGACAAAGCAATGCTCAATGGCATTCGTGCGCTGGAGGCACAAGGTTTTGAAATAATGGAAGGGGAAGAAGTTACCGAAAAATCCCGTTCAATCAAAGGCCCAGATGAAATTTTAGCGATGCGCTGCGCCTCACACGCCTGTGAAGCCTCCATTTTGGAAATGTTCGAAGCAACAAAACCCGGCATGTCCGAAGACGCCATCTGGGCCGAGCTGCATAAAGCCAATATCAAACGTGGCGGCGAATGGATCGAAACCCGCCTGTTGACAACCGGCCCCCGCACCAATCCATGGTTTATGGAATGCGGCCCACGTCAATTGCAAAACAACGAGATTGTCGCCTTTGACACCGACCTGATCGGTTGCTATGGCATCTGCGTCGACATCAGCCGTACATGGTGGATAGGCACAGACAAACCCCGTGACGATATGATTTATGCCATGCGCCACGCCCATGAACATATCATGACCAATATGGATATGATGAAACCGGGTATGTCTTTGCGTGATCTGACCTTCAAGGGCCACCAACTAGACGACCAGTATATCAAAGGTCAATATGGCTGCCGTTTCCACGGCGTTGGCCTGTGTGATGAATGGCCACTCGTGGCCTATAAAGAAGGCTACGTTGAAGGCGCATTTGATTATGAACTTGAACCCGGCATGGTACTTTGCGCCGAAGCCTTGGTCAGCCCCGAAGGCGGTGATTTTTCCATTAAGCTGGAAGACCAAGTACTGGTCACCGAAGACGGCTATGAAAACCTGACCAAATACCCGTTCTGCCCACATCTGATGGGTGAGATATAAACCTTTCAATATGTCACATGCCTGTGAAATTTCCCAAGCACGCCTTGCCATCGCGCAAGGTACGGCTAGTTTTACGCCAAGTAAAAGGAACCACAGAAAATGTCGCATGGAAAAATTACATTTACAGGTCACGCAGGCACCCCATTGGCTGCGCGCCTTGATATGCCCAGCGGGCAATTACGGGCTACAGCGATTTTCGCCCATTGCTTCACCTGTTCCAAAGACATCCCCGCCGCACGACGAATTGCGCAACGATTGGCCTCTATGGGCATCGCGGTATTGCGGTTTGATTTCACTGGTCTGGGCCACTCCAAGGGCGAGTTTGAAAACACCAATTTCACCAGTAATATCGACGATCTGGTTAATGCAGCTGCATATTTAACAAAACACGAAAGCCCACCTGCCCTTTTAATCGGTCACTCATTAGGTGGGGCGGCAGTGCTAAAAGCCGCTGGTAAAATTCCATCTGTCAAAGCGGTTGTCACCATTGGCGCCCCCGCCGATCCCGGCCATGTCGTCCATAATTTCGGCAGTTCTCTAGCTGAGATCGAAAAAAACGGCGCGGCCACAGTTGAACTTGCCGGACGGCCCTTTACCATCACGCAGGATTTTCTATCGGACGTATCGGAAACCAACCTGATCCCTGCGATTGCCAGCCTGAAACGCGCTTTACTTGTACTGCATTCCCCTACAGATCAAACCGTCGGCATTGAAAATGCCGCACAAATCTTCACCGCGGCCAAACACCCAAAAAGTTTTGTCACACTGGACAATACAGACCACTTGATTACCGATAAAGAAGATGCGGAATACGCCGCTGAAGTGATCGCGGCATGGTCCGCGCGTTACCTTGGCATCCGCCAGTCTGCAGCCCCAATTGGGGCCCCCGAAGGTATTGTGCGATCAACAGAAGCCGACCCTGACGGCTTCCTGCAAGACATTACCGCAGGCCCCCTGCACCATACACTGGCGGATGAGCCCACTACATATGGCGGCACCAACAAAGGTATGACACCTTACCAGTTTTTATCCGCTGGCCTTGCCGCATGTACTTCGATGACCATCCGCATGTATGCGCGGCGAAAAAGTTGGCCGTTGGAAAAAATCCATGTGGATGTGACCCATAACAAAGTCCATGCGCAAGATTGCGAAACCTGTCAGGCCACAGAAGGGAAAGTGGATGAGTTCATCCGTGAAATCCATTTATCAGGCCCGCTTGATAATACCCAAAAGCAGCGCTTACTGGAAATAGCAGATAAATGCCCGGTTCACCGCACCTTTGAACATGAGATTGAGGTCAAAACCGTTTTGGCCTAAAATCCCGCTTGCCCCAGATCTATGTACTACCCCCGACGATGCTCGGGATGCAACGACGACCCCAAAATGTGGTCCGCTTTATGGATAACCTGCTGCGCATGCCCCACGATCAGCGGATCTGGGGCCGTGACAATACTGGTGTCTTTGTCAGGGTAATCCAACTCGTTTAAAAAATGCAGCATGCAATTGATCCGGGCACGTTTCTTGTCATCCGACTTCACAATCGTCCAAGGTGCATCCGCAGTATCGGTATAGAAAAACATCGCTTCCTTGGCTTCGGTGTAATCATCCCACTTGTCCAAACTGGCTTTGTCGATCGGTGACAATTTCCAGCGCTTCAACGGATCTTCGCTACGCGATGCAAACCGGCGTTTTTGTTCTTCCTGACTGACCGAGAACCAGTATTTCGACAAATGAATACCCGAACGCACCAACATACGTTCAAAATCAGGGGTCTGGCGCATAAATTCCAGATATTCATTGGGCGAACAAAACCCCATTACCCGCTCGACACCCGCACGATTATACCAACTGCGGTCATATAAAACCATTTCGCCCGATGTCGGCAGATGCTCGATGTAGCGCTGAAAAAACCACTGCCCGATCTGGCGTTCACCCGGTTTCGGCAAGGCCACGACACGCGCGGAACGCGGGTTTAAATGTTCCATAAACCGCTTGATAGTACCACCCTTGCCAGCCGCATCACGTCCTTCAAACAACAGCACGAACTTTTGTCCAATATCCTGCGCCCAAAGTTGCACCTTCAACAGCTCTGATTGCAACGCACGCTTGCGGGCCTCATATTCCTTTTTGCCCATCTTTTCATGGGGGGATTTTTTTTCGGGCTCAAATGCACTTGCAACAGCATCGGTTGTAACTTTCGGAAATTCCATATCTTCTGCTGCCTTGGCAGCAGCATTGCCGACAGTTGTTTTTCTGGGTGTCGCAGGTGTCGTCATTTGAATATCTCCATTTGATTTTCGGAAAAGCTTACACAAAATCCCAATAATTGCTTTGACTTAGATCAAACGACAAAGGTTTCACCGGAATAAACCCCAAGTTCATGTACCCCTGCGCGCGATTATGCATTATGGTAGCAAAAAAACCGAGCAAATAAGAATCGAAAATGGCCGCAACAGACCTGTTTAAAACCGACAAACCCGAAAAAACATATGACGCATCCGCAATCCAAGTGCTTGAGGATATGGAACATGTTCGCCTGCGCCCCGGCATGTATATCGGCGGCACCGATGACCGCGCATTGCACCATATGGTAGCCGAAATCATCGACAATTCAATGGATGAAGCCGTCGCAGGCCACGCCAATTGGATAGAGGTTGAACTGCACGCGAACTTTCATATCACGGTGCGCGACAACGGGCGCGGCATTCCGGTGGATGCCCATCCCAAAGACCCGTCAAAATCCGCATTGGAAATCATCTTTTGCACGCTGAACGCAGGCGGTAAATTTTCGGGTGACAACTATGAAACATCAGGCGGTTTGAACGGTGTCGGTTCATCCGTGGTCAACGCATTGTCCGATCATGTCCGCGTTGAAGTGGCCCGCAACCGCGAACTATACGCAATGGATTTTTCACGCGGTGTACCACTGACCACACTGGAAAACCTCGGGCCCATTCTGAACCGTCGCGGTACAAGCGTCACTTTCAACCCCGACCCCGATATTTTCGGCCCTAAAGCGCACTTTAAACCGAAACGTCTGTATGACATGGCCAAATCAAAGGCCTATCTGTTTTCTGGCGTTGAAATCCGCTGGAAATGCGCGCCTGAATGTCTGGCGCAGGGCGATGAAACCCCAACCAGTGACACGTTCCACTTCCCCAACGGGCTGTCCGATTATCTGAACGAACGCCTGACAGGCGCATCCACCTATTCCGAAATCCCTTTTGCAGGCAAAGTCGGTTTTGCCGAAAAATTCGGGCCTTCTGAAGTCGGTTCGGTCGAATGGGCGATTAACTGGACCCCAACGCGCGACGCTTTTACCCAATCCTACTGTAACACCGTCCCCACACCCGAAGGCGGCACACATGAAAGCGGTTTCTGGTCAGCCATCCTGAAAGGCATCAAAGCTTATGGTGAACTGACAGGCACCAAAAAAGCCACCCAAATCACCCGTGAAGATGTCATGGGCGGCGGCTGCGCACTGGTGTCTATCTTTATACAGGAACCCAAATTCGTGGGGCAAACCAAAGATCGCTTGGCCACGGTCGAAGCCCAGCGTCTGGTTGAAAATTCCGTGCGTGACCATTTTGATAACTGGCTGGCATCAAACAATAAATCCGCAGGGGCCATTCTTGATTACATGGTGTTAAAGGCCGAAGAACGCCTGAAACGCCGTCAGGAAAAAGAAACCGCGCGCAAATCCGCCACCAAAAAACTGCGTCTGCCCGGCAAACTGACCGATTGTTCATCAAAAACCCGCGAAGGCACTGAACTGTTCATTGTAGAGGGCGACAGTGCGGGCGGTTCCGCCAAAATGGCCCGCAACCGCAACACACAGGCCCTGCTGCCCCTGCGCGGTAAAATTCTGAACGTTCTGGGGGCCGCATCCGGCAAGATCGGCACCAATAACGAGATTAACGACCTGTGTCAGGCATTGGGCGTACAAATGGGCAGCAAGTTCAACGTCGAAGACCTGCGTTACGAAAAGGTCATCATCATGACCGATGCGGATGTCGACGGCGCCCATATCGCCGCATTGCTGATGACGTTCTTCTTTACCCAAATGCGCCCGCTGATCGATGGCGGCCACCTTTATATGGCCTGCCCACCGCTATACCGCCTTACACAGGGCGCACGGCGCGAATATTGCATGGATGATGCCGCCAAAGACGCACTGATGGCCAAGGGTCTGGGGGGACGCGCCAAAATCGAAGTGTCCCGCTTTAAGGGTTTGGGTGAAATGGACGCCAAAGACCTGAAAGACACCACTATGAACCCCGAAACCCGCCAGTTGATCCGCATCAACATCGATGAAGACGAGCCGGGCGAAACCACCGATCTGGTGGATCGTTTGATGGGCAAAAAACCGGAGTTACGGTTCGAATATATTCAGCAGAACGCACAGTTTGTTGAGGAGTTGGATGTTTAGATGTGCCTTGAGCTTCACTGGACGGAATATTTAAAGGCTTTAGGACCCACAATAATTGCGATGATTGTCGTCTACATTGCTTACCAACAGTGGCGAGTAAATCAGGCAAACTTAAGGGAAAAGCTTTTTGAACGACGGTTTGAAGTTTTCAAACAAACCCAAGCTTTCCTTTCTGAAATATTTCGCGAAGCTAAGCTAAGCTAAATGATTCAAACTTAGAAAACTTTCATAATGCACCGCAAGTTGCGCGGTTCTTATTTGACAAAAAACTCTCAGGTTATCTTCTTGATATACGATCACACGCCCTCAAAATGCGCATGTATGCTCGCAAATACAATGATTTAGAGGTTGGTGAGAAAAGAAGTGAACTTGTAGAGCAAGAACATGTTGAATTAGAATGGCTTACGGATCAGCTCAATGTAATTTTTGACAAGTTTGAACCATACCTTGGGTTTCAGGATCATAAATAACCCAACCAGCCCCCCCCTTCACCCCTTCCCATCGGGAAACACGCCGTCCCATTGGCTGATACTATCCTCAACCGCCATCGGTTGGCCCAGCAATTGCACAAGCAGCTCACAAAACGGGTCGTTGGGTGGGTGCGGTGCGCCAATCAGCAGGTACGACATGATCCATGTGCGTTGTTTCAGTGACAGGCGAATGGTGCTTAGGCGAATATCGGTCATAATAACTCTCCTTAAATTCTTAAACGAAAACGGCTGCCGAAACGCTCGACAGCCGGGGAGTTCGTAGACCGCCAACAGACAGCCGTAATAGCCTTTAGGCCGAAGCCTTGGACATACGCCATTACCTCCCCGACCAAAATTCGAGGAAGCATCATCACGGTTGATACCAACCGCTGTTGGTGGGGCTACGACACCCCGGGGCCGCAAATCGGCCCTGTCGGCAAGATAGGTCAGGAAACAGATCAGGGAAAGGGTGAATGTGGGGCGCATCCCCCCACCTTGCATTCCCCCTGAAATATCCTACATAATAACCACACGCCACAACCCACGGGGCACCCGTCATGTTTGGATCAAGAACAACTTTAGCGATCAGTCTGGCACTTGCCCTTTCCGCCTGCGAAACCCCCGAAGAAAAGACAACGCGATTGGCCCAGTTCAACGGAAAAACCGTGACCGAAGTCATCAGCGTGATCGGGAAGCCGTCGATACAAAACAAAACCACCGCCGTATGGTTTCATGAAAGCACCCACACCGAATATCACCGGATTTACCGCCCTTACAGATATGGCCGCTGGCACGGCCACGGCTATGGCTACGCACACCGCTATACATACCGTCTAAAATGCACCTACACCGCCACACTGAAAGCCGGGCGCGTTGTGTCAGGCACATATAAAGGCAACTCTTGCCAGCGATTTGCACCGAAGCCGAAAAAGTAACCGTGATTTAATTTCAGGCCCCGGATGTGCAATCTGGAAGCCCTAGCGGCTTTGTTTTTTCCATTTTCCACAATGATATCGGTCGAAGTTTCACTTCGGTATTTCACTCATTATCGTGCAATTTCCTTAGGTATTTATTTATATCTCAGTAACTTAAACGGAACTACATGTACTTTTAGTGCGTACTTTTCAAATGAAAATCATGTGTTTAAATGATTCGAATTCAAGTTGTTGTGTAATGAGTAATGAAAGTGAAAAACCAATGATCAATATTT
>Ga0209344_10005887_pt1 | contig 10348 bp, 12 predicted proteins | sample Cruoilmetagenom6_FD_187293 | JGI IMG/M metagenome (GOLD analysis project Ga0209344, IMG submission 187293) | Oil polluted marine microbial communities from Coal Oil Point, Santa Barbara, California, USA - Santa Barbara Oil Seep Sample 6 (SPAdes)... | ecosystem: Environmental > Aquatic > Marine...
TAGTCTCGTTAGAAGGGGGAGGGATTACTTGTAAAAATTAAGGGTTGTCGGAAGTGTTTGGGCTATTGATCCAATAACCTAGCTCAGTACCAGTGACTTTGTAATCAAAGGCCATTTGAGCTTCAATGCGATCGGCTTCGTTTTTTTCCATACGGAACCGTTTAATTCTCGTTCCATTGGGAGTGTTGCCCATTAAACCGGTCCATGAGAATTGTGCGCCGGCTGTAGGCTCACGAAGAGTTAAGGTATTAGGCGCGTAGTAGAGCAATGCACCATTGGTTGCCATAAACCGCGTATCTTCGGTTTGACCTTCGCCGGCAACGTTGACAACCGCATCCATAACGAAGATTTCTTCAAGCTCGAACAATTGAGCAATCAACGTTCGCATGACCATAGCGGGCAAATTGTTATTGGCACCACCCGTGATACGTTCCAATAAATCCTCATTATCGACAAGTAAATTGTAAGTATCGCGGGCAACTAACATCTTGTTAGGCTTATAGCCCGTTTTACTGTGTACGATCTCTATGCCTTTTCGGACTTGCTTAATCGGCTGATTTTCTGTTGCCCCCGCGCCAGCTGACCAATTTATGTTATCAGGTGCGCCAGCGGGGTTGCCATGCGCCCAGGCTGACTTTTTGAAATACGTGTCTCGAAAGGTCAGCTCACGGGAAATCATTGTTTTACCCGTGGCATACTCAGTGGCTGAATTATCAAGGGAGACCACCGCGTCAGCGTCGGCTCGGTCTTGATCGGCAACGTCAGTGTGATGCGCCCACACGTCGCAATAGAACGTGTCTTTTGACATGTTGAAACCGGTACCGCTTGATTCCGCACCGGGCGCGCGTTTGGTCGCGGCGTTCCGATAAAAATCAGCTCGACTAAATATGTAATAGCGATCCGATCGACGTGTAACCGGTCTGTTAGGCATCGCGCGAAGACTCACAAAGTTCGACGCATCTTGCATGTACTTTTGTGAGAAGTTAGTCAACGGAACATTCACATGAATGCTACCCGCTGTAGGATTGGTAATTGTCGCTGGCATAATAAATGCTCCAGTGTAGTTAGAAAATTAGCGGGTTAGATTATTGAACTACGAAACCAGCGCCAACGAATATCATATCGAAGAATTCGTCAGCTGCCGCACCAGTTAACGCAACACCCATGATTCTATCGCCGGCTGTTTGGGCAACCTCACCACCACCTGACCCAGCATGAGGGCCAATTCCGTTACCAGCGACTATTACCGAACCTGCTTTACACTCTACTCGTGCACCATCAGGTAGGACGGCAGCAATCACGTTAGTCCCGTTGGTGATATCCTCAGCGGTGATATCTTGAGCGCTGATCGCGATAACATGATCGCCAACTGCCGTTGCACGAACCGCGTTACCTGACGAATCTATTTTCAAAAAAATACCCTTAGCTACTGCCGCCGCAATAGGTAAGGTCAGTTGTCTTGCACTTTCATAAGACATTATTAGTCTCCTTTAAGACGTTAGTTTACCTACTATTAGCCGACGGCTGTTTGGTAAAGTTTAGGGTTAAGTTCGGTAGCTTTCGCATAAGCATCGATAGCGTTCATTGTTGGATCAGCCTCTTGTAACTTGTCGGCTTTCTTAGTCAATTCAGCGTGCGCGGCGTCAGCGTCAGTCTCACCATCTACGTTGACAGTAGAAGACGTACCACTTGACGTGAACGACTTAGACAACGTGGTATTTTGAGCTTTCAAGGCATCTAGCGCGCTTTTACGCATGGCCGTGTCTGGTATGGCGTCAACTGCTTTGAGCATTGCCACCTTGGTTGCCTCATCACCCGGTAGATACTGAAGATCAGTTTCAGCACGCTTTTTAAGGTCGCTGTCTTTACGAAGCGTAATTTCTTCAGCGGCGATTTTATTAGCTGAATCCAAATTTTTAGCCATTTCAACCAAACGTGGATCATCCTTTTGGGTGTAAACAGTGCCAGCGGCAGACTTGAAGACGACCGTTTCACCGTCAAGCTTCTCTTTCTTGCTCAACTCAACAAGATCGATTTCTTCCTTGCGTTGATCGGCAGTTTTACCCAGGAAGGTTGTTTTATCTTCGTCAGACAACGTTTCATAATGGACTTTTTCACCATCATTCATTTTGCTAACCAAGGTCAACGTTTCAATTTCGGCTTTCATTTTTTTAAGTTCATCCGACATTGTGGTATCGGCGTTTTTATCTTTGGACATGGTATTGTCTCCGTTGTCGGATTGAGATTTTAAAAGGTTTTCTAGTATAGAGCTGACGTTTTCAACATCGTGAGTATGACCGTTGACCTCACCCACTTGGACGTTGCCCAGGTCATCAATGACAAATGGGTGACTGTGACTAGACGTGTAACTTGTATCGCCGCCATGGTCCCATTGGACCCATCTGTCTATGTCGACAGTGTGAACGTGCTTGTCAGTAGGGGAGGTGAGCAACATGCGTTTTTGAAGAGGTTCGCCGTTCTCATCCATTTTGATGTAACCCGCCTCACCCTTCTTTTTCTTTTTACCTTTCTCGCCAGCATTCTTATTAAGGCTTTTGAAAAAGGTCGCGTTCGCGTGCGGGTTAGCACCGTTCGCAGTTAAGGCTATCGCGGTCAGCTTTTTAATATTCAGCTCGCGCGGTTTACCGTCATTGTGAGGCGTTGTCATTCAATTTCGCTCCTTTCGCACGTGCCTTCAATTGAGAACATGAGTTTTGACTTTTTCGCCAGTTCGTAATCGTCAGCGTCTTCAAACTGGAAACTACCAAAGTGACCGAGTTTTTGAACGGGGATATCATCAAGTGGTAAACCGGTTATTTCGTGAACGAGCATTTTGGCAAACTCAGGTGAATCGATAAGAATGTTGTCAATGAGTTCACCGCGAATACCACCTTCATGGTCGAAGTTTGCAGCGCGATAATTCTTGCTAAAATCAAGATACGCGTTGCTGTAACTTTGCATATTGATCGTTTCTTTATCAAGATCGCGCACTTTTTCATCTTCGTATTTGAAGACGGAAAACCAACCACCGATAATTTGTTTACAATCATCTTTGCGACATGCTTCTTCCGAAGAGAGGTTTTTCTTAAATTCGTCTGTCATAGTCTGTCAACTCGTAATAGCGGCATTATGCTTGCTAGTCAATGGTTTAGCAAGGGTTAGGCCGCTTCTGCCAAAATAGCGGTGTATCGCGTTGATACTGCACACCGACATTGAACAACGTCGTTCGCTGGTGCGCGCGGGTCACCTGGGTAACGAAGCAAATTCCCATTGCCACTCAAAAAAGGTTCACCGAATGGACGTTGCTGATTGCGCATAGTTGTGTGAGACGGATTTCTCACCTTGCTGTCATTGGCAATATTCCATTGCTGTGTTAATTGCTCAGCAAGCAACGTTCCAGCTTCGACCGCTTGATTGAACATTTCGTATGAGCCTTCGTGCACAGCTCTCAACGATTCAGTTCGAGCGATAACCTCACTTCTATAGATTAAATACTTCTGACGATAACGTTCTACCATTTTATCTATCTGGGCTGACGTTAACGGCGTATCGGTGCTGATTGCATTTCGAATGCTGGCATCAAATCGTTTATCGCGAAGATTACGCGTTAACGCCTCAGCGCTATTTTGGGTCAACAATCGTCTGAAGTTATTAACCGCGTCCACTTGTTTTGTTGTCAAACCAATGGACTGCTTGAAATTGATTGCTTGCTCTCTTGGGTTAATACCACGGGTAACGCCGTCTAACAACGCGGCGCGAGTTGCACGTCGTTGCTCATCACTAAATTGCTGAATCAACCCAAAGGCGTTGTTCTGAATATTGTTCACTGCACGTTGGTTGATAACATCAAAGCCCACTAGCTGATTCAAGGCAGTGGATATTTTGCCCGCTGTCATGTTCCCAGATGCAATATAAGCGGCCAATGCTTCGTTAGAGAACACATTGAACTGTTGCTCAAGGTCGTTGAGAGCTGATTCAATTGTTCCTTGCTCGAACATGGTCGCTAATTCGGCAATCGTAAATTGATCGCGAACAAACAACATCGTTGTAAGAAAAACTTCACGCAGCTTTGGCTCAAACTCTTTTATGAGTTTGGTTATGTCCTTTTTCGACGTTATTTCAATATCGTCTTGCTTTGTAAAGTTTAAAACGGTCACTTCCTATGAACCTCGTGATTGGCAAACATATGTCGCTGCCGCTGGATCTCTCTTTATTGCAACAACGTTGTATGTACCTTCTTCAATGGTGACTTTATCGTCTTCCGCTGGAATTATCCCAGAAGGCAACGAAGCACCCAAAATTAAAATCTGTCGATCCCCACGTTTTACTAACGTGCCGTCAATATGCTCATCCTCATAGTCGTCAATGATACCATTGCCTGGGTATGTCGTCTGTGTGACCGTACCCGCACCGCCTGGGTCATCAGGTGGAGGAGGGGTTTCTACTTCTTTGATCAGACTTAGTGGCACTAAGCCACCAGCTGATTCAATTGCATCATTAACGATACCTGCAAGGTCTAAACCGAATAAATCAGGCATCTAATACAATCCTTCCGTTCTGTTGTACTTGGTTCGGTCTTCGAAGTCAGATTCACCATTGGCACCAGACACAAAGCCACCAGCGCCCACTAATCCCTCATTGCCAGCCGAACTAGCTAGACAGTCAGCGAGTAAATCTTGAACATGTTGGTCAAATATAACACCGTCAACCGGTCTAAAGAACTCAACTTCAGCCGAACCACCTTTTGCCTTCTTAATATTGAATTCGTTATTCGATCTGGTTATAAGAGAGGGCTTGCCCGCGAAATCTAACGCGAGTTCAGCATTGGCTTGTCCCAGGTTGACGGGAATATCGGCTACCACAATGGGGAGTTTATAGTCTGTGATGACATAAGGATCAATGCGCCTTGCAGCGGTCACAAGCGACTTGTTTCTCATGTCCTCAGTCAGCATGTCCCATGCAGCACCACGTAAGCTGTCGACAAAGTACGCGTCGGCGTCAGCGAGCGAAATATAACTGTTTGTTCCAACTACTAAGGCCATGGTTAGGTGTTCTCATTTGATGGTGGTGTCGCTTTTGGTGGTGGTGTATCACGGTCACCACCAATGCTTAAATCAATGTCACTTAACACATTATCAGGACGTGAAAGCCCCATAATGTCACGTACCTCATTGATTGCTGGGTCATCTGGATCAAGTATGGCGCCAGCTTGCGCCATATCGCGTAATGCCTGGGTAATCTCTTGAATTTCCCGGTACCGAACCATGTCAGTTTTAAAAGTAGGCTTGTTCTTGTAGTCCCAACCGTTCAAATCGAACAAAGGCGTCAAGAAATCTTTCTGGAAACCTTCGATCAATTCCTTCTGGGTACTTTGGACAATCAACATGAAATTATGTGTCTTGTCTCGACTTAACGCTTCCGATCCACGGTCACTTGACCCAAGTAACAAGCCTTCTACACCCAGGATACGGGCTAGCTCGCGATTCTTTCGCTCAATGGTCTTGTTCACTTCAGCTTGGTTAGACGCTGAAGATTTAAGCAGCTCAATGTCCCATTGGTACACCGAAGATGGGTTTCGTTTATCATCGGTTGTCTGGTACGTCAAACTATCCAGTAGCATACCATTTTTAGCGCTCTTTATGGGGTTGCTGATCATTTTACGCAAGGGAGCCAATATTAACTCTTTGATTTGACTGGTGATTTCCTTACGTTTAACCTGTTTTTCCAGCTCGGCAATTGGAGCACGACCAATGGGCATACCGCGCAGATCTGTCTCAAAACCAAAGCCCTCTAACTGCTCCAGACGATCAAGTTCTGCCGCTGGTTTGACCAGATGACGAAACAATCCGATCCCTTCCGGGGAATCATTCAATGTGTCATCAACCAGATAAATTGTCTTACCGCGCTGAATGTCCAACTCTTCACCACTCAAAGGACTGCGTTGAATCATACCGTTAACGCGCCCGGTATCGTCTTCTGACCACTTCTCAATCGTTATTTGCGGTCTTGCCTCAACATCAAGGTACCCGGTCACACCATCAGGACGGCGTTTTGCCACCCACTCTTGAACACTAAAGCCGTAAAAGCGATACATCGCCGCACGCCTAATAACCTTGTGCCATGGGGTTTCCATATCGGCCATAATGTCAGCAATAAGTTTGGCAATACGCTCTGATTCCGGCGTTGGTTCATCGTCATCACCAAAGCGCGCGGGTTCCACCTTCCATGCCGGCTCACTCAGTATGTTCAAAAAGTACCGGGTACCAGCGGCAACAATGCTGACATTGGCAAGGATGTTACTGAATGTTTTGTATTTCGCACGACCGGTTAAGGCGGGGTTTTTTTCCTGTTCATCCGGATAACCACCGTAGAGGCGGCTCCCAGGTTCACCCTGTTGTTTTTCCGGCGCGGTTACGGTTTTATCGTTGCCGCTAAAGAAATTATTGATACCTGTAAATAAACCCATCGTAAAACCTATTATGATTAAATATCGCGATCTGTGAACAATTTAGAAAATTGCTTTGTCGCTTCAACTTCGTCTTTCATGCAACACTCGAAACATGCCCACACACCATCAGATCCATATGGTCGCAATTCCCTCACTTTTTGACACAGTGTACACTGAGTTGGTTCGGTTTCCTCAATGCACACTGTACCCGTCACTACTTTGGTCATGCTCTTCAACCTCAATCATTTCTGGGGGAGTGCTGGCAACCATGGCCGTACCTTCTCCCAATAGGTCACCGTAAGCGCGGCTCATGGCATCAACTTGGTCTTTACTTAACCCACGGGGGAACGTCGATACTTCTTCCAAGAAATCATAATTCCACGGTCCACGCACGATATACACGTTGCCCGCTTCGACTTGCGCCGATATTGGGATAGCGCGAAATTCTTTGTCACCGGACTCAAGACTAAAGTGAACGTCGTAACCTGCGAAGGATTTCGACCAAGAGGTAACTACAATCTTACCGGCTGCCGCTGGATCTTGCGGAAAACTTTGTCTAACTAAAAGCCCATCTTGCATGATGACGTTTTTAATTCTTCGCTCAACAGATGAGGGGTTTTCCCTGAATCGCGTAACGTGTTCTATGATGATATCGTTATTGGGCATGAGGCGCATTTTTAAGCCAGCTGTCCACGCGGCAGATTCCGATTGAGTGGCGGCAATGTCCCAACCTCGGACCACTCGACCACCCGAGGGGCAAGTTTCAATGACGTTGAAATCAGCCTTGTTAAACAAACCACCCCCGCGCGGCACTGGGCGTTGTTGAAACTGACCGTTATACGCATAACTACCTAGTACTTCCTTGTTCCCTTCGATTGTTTCTTCCGGCATGTGTTCCGGCCACATCAACTCGCCTTCTTTCTCCCTTGGGTCACCGGGGTACATTTCTTCAAAACGGGTATCGTGTTCGACCTCATCAGGATTCATTTCACCGGCAGGTATCCAACTGGTGAGCGACTTACTGTAACCAACCGTTTGTGTTTTTTGCTTCTCAATTGGACCCATATAATTCATGGGAACACGAATAAAACATTTTCGCCCACGCTCGTATTCCATGGGTAAATTTAAGTGATCATATCCCAGCTGGCGCGCGAGAATTAACCCTGACACATCCGCATAGTGGGTGCGTTGCATGATAACGAGAATGGCGGATTTTGCAGGCTCATTAAGTCGGGTTGGTACCACTTCAGTGAACCATTGATTCGTTGATTCGCGGGTAACTTCTGATTCAACATCCTTGATATTGTTAGGGTCATCAATGATGAATCTATCACCACGTTCACCGGTACCCATACCGTTAACAGACGTGGCAATTTTGAATCCAGTCTTGCTATTGTCGTATCGAGTCTTGGCGTTCTGATCACCGGCAAAACCGAATATGTGGCCCCAATGTTCTTGATAAATATCACTGTTCATCAGGTTTCGACAACGTTTGTTGTCACGTGTTGTAAGATCTTGTGAGTACGAAGCCGACACATAACGTGTTGTCGGCATGTCACGTGGCCCCCATTCCCAGGCAGGCCAAAAAACGTTTGTGGTGAGTGATTTCATGCACCCAGGTGGCACATTGATCACCAGACGTTTGATTTCACCGTGGGTAATGGCCTCTAAATGCTCGCATACAGCTTCAATGTGCCAGCCGGTTACAAACTTGCGCCCAGGTTCCAGAACTGACCACCCGAGCTTAATGAAGTTGAGTAATCGTTCTTCAGCATCGTATTTGTCGAATAATTTGCGGGCTATTGCCGGGTTTTTGACCAAATATTCGATTTGTTGCTTATCTACTGCCATATTATGAGCTTTTTTTGTGACTTATTTACCTGATTAACGGGCTATATTATGTTACGCGCGTGTGCGGGCGCGAGGGAATTTTTAGTATGTTGGGAATATTTTTTTGGGTGGTGGGCATCTATTATCTACGTTGGGCCACCTTGCTTTCATCGGTTTTGGTTGGATTTCATCTAGTTTTGTTTTTGGGGCGAAATAGTCAGTTAGGTAGGCTCTTTTGTCTTTGTCGGGCATGGATTCAAGATTTTTTATGAACTCAAGTTGTTCTGGCGTTTTTTCTTCTGACCATGGGTCATCTATGATGAGCGCTTTGCGTTGGTTTCTTCCATGGGTGCACGCGATATGTCTAGTATTTGGATCGTTTTGTAAATTTTTCCATTGGTTGTCGGTAATGGGCATTTCAGTAAATTTTCTTGGTTCGAATTCTTTTTCGGGAATATTTTTAAAAAGTTCTTGCAAATTTTTGTTGCTTTTTTCGTCTAAATGTGATAGGGCTTTTTGCATTTCGTCAGATTTTTGGTGAAAATTTTTCATGTGGTTTGCTCTTTTTGGTGAAATTGATTTTTTTGCGTTTTCGATTAAAAAATAACCAAAAGCTCGAGTGTTTGGTTAAAAAATGATCAATTTGCTTTCTGTGAAAATTTTACTCATGCCTGTATGTGCGACTAGGGCGGCTTTTTAAAAAGGCTGCTTGGGAATTTCTCGATTGTTCAAATAATGATCAATCTGCTCAAATAGTGATCGATCTGATCAAAAAACGTACAATTGTGCATTATTTAAGCGATCAAAAAACGTACAATTCATGCTAAAAAACCCGCTATTACCAATAGTACTCACTATTGGTAATAGCGTAGTACATATATCACTCATTCTGTTCATTCTTTGAGCTAATCACCTTCTCTTGGCTCTCGATGAGTGTACGCAGCTGTTCAAGGTTATGTGATGGCATAGTTCTCAGGTCTATATTCTGCTCTAAGGACACATTGACCTGGGTGGCGGTCGCCTTGTCCCTGTATGCCGCGTTAGTGCGCTTAGCTTCCAGTTCCAGCAACTTATCGCTGTACAGAGTACGCTTACCTACTACCGCACCATTCTTGTTATACACGTTCTCAGTGATCCCCTGTACACCGCGCCTAAATACTTCGGTCTGTACGCTGTCGTTGTATATCTCTTGAGCTATTGCGACTAGGTCAGCGAATTCCTTGATGTACCCAGGTCCACGGGGAGACTCGTAATACAGGACCGTACTCCTATTGATGTTGGATGCGCGCGCGGATAACGTTTTAGCACCTGTCTGCGCGTACAGATTCAAGAATTTGACTAGGGCGCGCCTCGTTTCGTCCTTCATTGTAGGGTGATAAAACTGTAGTTCTTCACGTGCCTCAGGCATGGCACCCACGGCAGGACGTACGACAGCCGCAAACGGCTCATTTTCGGCTGTTATGTCTTTTTCAGTAGAGGAGGGCATAGATTCGGTTCTCTCGTTACCTGCGCGCGCGAGCATTGCTGTGCGCGCTGTGCCATTGAAAATCCAACAATTGCCCAATAATACCAAACTTTTTCGCTTATCCCAAAGGATAGCAATCTATACCACGCCTAAGCGCAGCTTATATCAAAGGTCTTTGTTATTCGTTATAGAACTAAGCACTACAGATAGTCATTACTTAACTTCCTAAGTATCAAGCACAACGTTAAGTATGAGGTTAAGTAACGATTCTAAAGGCTTTCAAAATTATAAGTTATTGTTTTTATTATATTTATTATTTAAGTTAAGTAAATATATATATAAATACTTAACTTACTCAACATACTTAACCTGTTTTGACGCTGGAAAAAAAGTTTCGTTTTTGGTAGCTCAGACCAATAGTTGATATATCAATAGTTGGCAAGTAGCGTCAAAAAATACCCTTCTCAGAATTCTGAGGAATGAGCGGAATTTTAAAATGATAAGTAAGTTAAGTATAAGAGAAATAAACTCATATAAATCAACAACTTGCCTTGAAAAAATCATACTTAGGGTTGAAAACACGTTAAGTAATCATGCTCATAACG
>Ga0209344_10005888_pt1 | contig 10345 bp, 9 predicted proteins | sample Cruoilmetagenom6_FD_187293 | JGI IMG/M metagenome (GOLD analysis project Ga0209344, IMG submission 187293) | Oil polluted marine microbial communities from Coal Oil Point, Santa Barbara, California, USA - Santa Barbara Oil Seep Sample 6 (SPAdes)... | ecosystem: Environmental > Aquatic > Marine >...
AGCGCATGAACGCTAATGTCACCGGTCTCGGCGTGTCCCTGCGCCCGCACGTCAAAACCAACAAGAGCACGAGAATCTCTCGAACGATGGTCGCAGGACATTCAGGCGGCATCACGGTTTCTACGTTGGCCGAGGCACAGTATTTCCTGGACGCCGGCTTTACCGACATTCTGTACGCGGTGGGTGCTGTGCCAGGAAAGCTCGATGCAATGTCACAACTGGTTGATAAGGGGGCTGACCTCAAGATCATCCTTGATAATGCTGAAACAGCAACGAAGATTGCAGCTCATGCGGCGAAGCTCGGGCTCACCCTCAAGGTTTTGCTCGAGTTTGACTGCGATGGCCACAGGGCAGGTTTCGATCCCGACGACCCGGACCTGGTAAAGGCGGCACGCATTCTCGCCGATGCAAGCAGCACTGACTTTGCGGGTGTACTGACACATGCCGGTGCGTCCTATGACTGTCGCAATACCGAAGAAATCCGTCGACTCGCAAGCCACGAATGGCATACCGCGGCAGAATGTTCCGCGCGCCTCCAGGACGAGGGGCTTGATTGCCCGTTCGTAAGTGTTGGCTCTACTCCCACAGCCATGTTTGCAGAGCCAGTCGCGGGCGTGACGGAGGTACGGGCCGGCGTCTATGTATTCTTCGATCTGTTTCAGGCAAACCTCGGACTCTGCGAACGTGAAGATATCGCCCTGACGGTGCTGACAACGGTTATAGGCCACAAGAAGTCCCTCGGTCGTATGATCGTCGATGCGGGCGCTCTGGCGCTGTCCAAGGATGCCGGCACCCGTTCCCAATCGACGGATTATGGCTTCGGACTTCTGTGCGACGCCGAAACGGGTGAGATTGTGGACGACCTGATCGTCGATGCGGTGAACCAGGAGCATGGCATCGTCGTTGGGCGCAACGGCCCTATCGAGTTTCGCCGCTATCCGATTGGTTCGATGCTCCGCGTTATGCCGATTCACGCTTGTATGACCGCAGCCGGGCACGACAAGTATCACGTTGTTCGTGGCGCCGATTCGAGGATAGAGGCAGTTTGGGAACGGTGCAGGGGGTGGTGAATGGCCAACAAGAAAAGGCCGCCGTTTGGCGGCCTTTGCTGTTGGCGGAGGTGGCGACTATCCTCTAATAGTCGCCCATTTCCGCAGGGAGTTAGTCCAAGTCGCCGCTGATGCGTGCAAAGCTGTGACACTTGCTGCACGAGTTCGGCATGATGTCGTAGTCGTGTCCCGTGCTCGGATCTTCGCTCCGCAATACTGCGCTCTGGCCTGGCCACACGATGTCGAAGACATGCGAGGAGATGTTTCCCTCCGCCACGGCCGAAAGGCCGAGTGAGTCGGGCGCCAAACGATACTGCGGGTCGTCATTGAGGTCGAAGAGCTTGCCGATCTTCGCCATGTGGCACGAGTTGCAGCTGCCGATCGGCATGTCGGCGTCCGTCGGCGTATACAGCGCTCCGCCCATGCCTGCCTCATCCTGCATGTGCTCAGCCACCACTCGCGCAACGCGGTCGCGCGTCAGGGCGATGTCGGCCACTTCCGGTGCGAAGGGCGCACCGGTCCGTGTGACGTCGCGGCCGGCGAACGCCTGCAGAGTTGCGACATCCTCGATGCCGATTTCGCCGAACGGTCCGTGGGTCGCATGACACGCCAGGCAGAGAGTATTGTCGGCGTAACCGAGGTGCGCCATATCGAAGTCGTCGGCGACAAGGTTAGCCGGCCCACCGCGCAGACCATGAACGTCGTGGCACGACGCGCAGGTGAGCTTCTCGTACGGGTTGTTGCCGTGGCTGGAACGCAAGAGCTCCGGCAGCTCTTGTGCGTGTGCTCTGCCGTGCTTCTGGTCGGGCCACGCATGGAACGGTCCTTCCTGCCAGTTGTTGGTCGTCGTCGGCATGTTGTAGTTGGTGTAGAAATTCTCGAGATCGTAGAGACCCGGCACGAAGAAGCCATTACCCAACTCGTCTATGTAGTCGCTGTTGTGCGCGGGCTTAAAGACGCCGGCCGGGTTGATACTCTTGCCGGCGTGGCTGGCGTGGCATTGGCCGCACAGCTCGTTGCTGGCACGGGCGGTCAGGTTCTGTGGCGTAATGATATCCATCACACCGCGGCTCGCGAAGTGTTCCGAGCCGGGCCCGTGGCAGCGTTCGCAGGTGATGTTCAGGTCGACATAGTCGAACTCTGTGACTACCGCTCTATAGACGTGCGTGCCATCGTCAAAGTCCTCGTAGGCGATCTCGAGGCCGGTTGCGTGACAGCCGGCACAATTACGCGACAGCGTATTGGTCGGCACTGCCCAGTGCGTGGGTCCTTTTTGCCAGAACTTCGGTGTGCCGAAGTCTGCCGGGGACAGGGCCATCGAGTCAGTAGGCGTTCCGTCCTGCATAAGGTACACGGGCAGGTAGTTGATGTAGTCCTGCTTCGCCTTGTCCACCGGCACGCCGTTGTCCGTCATCCACTGGCTGACGACCGGTACGTCCTGTACTCGTGCCAGGTAGCGCTGCTTGCCTTCGTCGAAGTTCGGATGCTGGTCTGGCAGGTTATGATCCGGGTCAAGATAGCCTTCCCCCCAGTTGCCTTCACCACCGATGGTGCCTGCGACCGGGATACTCACGAACTGAGGGTCATCGAGATCGGCGCAATCAAGATCGTCGGCGGTGTAGATGCCCTCCGGGTAGAACTTGAAGATGTACTCCATTCCAGCGGGAGTATCCTGCGTGCAGAGCGCCAGGTTGACCAGCCCAACGCCGTCGAGCGGATCCTGAACCATCAGGAGGTCACCTGCCGGGTTGACGGGTAAAACCCTGTCGCCAGGGACCGGCCACAGGTCGGGGTAGATCATGTGGCTCGTGCCTTCGGTGACAAAGCGCGAGTGCGCTGCGCCGCCGAGACCGTCGACGATGTCAGCATGCAATCCTGAGTGACAGGCGACACAGACGTCGCCACCGATATAGTCGGCGGCGTCGCTTGGGCGTCCCGAAAGGGCGATGTCGCCGACGTCAGCCGTGACGCCGGCACTGACATAGGCCGAGTGCCGCGTGCCGCCAGGCAGATAGAGATTCGATGCCGGTTCTACCGTGAGGAAGGCGAAGCCAGGGGCGATATCCTCGACCAGGAAGCTACCGTCCGCTGCTGTCAGCGCGGTGCTGGCCTGACCATCGACCGCAACTAGTGCATCGGCTACCGGCGCGCCGGCCGCGTCACTGACGACACCGCTGATCGACCCGGTGGAAGCCGGCACCGCAACCAGGACCATGTCAACCTGTGTGGCGGTGCCGGCAGCGACCGTTACCACTACCTCCAGCGGCGAGTATCCGCTCGCGCTGGCTGTCAACCGGCCTGCACCGATCGGGACATCGGCCAGGACAAAGGCACCTTGTGCATCGGTGGTGACGGTAAGGGTCGTTAGTGAATTAGTCAGGGTGGCGCCTACGATGGCGCCTCCGGTCTCATCCTCAACGGATCCTTGAATCGTGCCGGTGGTGATGGCGTCTACGCCATTCGTTCCAGCCGCACCGGCAGGCCCGGTGTCGCCGGTACAGCCGCCATGTAGAACAAGCGTGAATGCAAGTGCTAGCGTATAGGCAAGAAGGTTCCGACAGTGGATTCTCATGGTGATCCTCGTTGGTTTAAGTCGATGTTGCTACTCATCTCGAGCCGGCGCCCGGGGTGAACGCGTGAGGTTAATTTTCGAAAATATTGAGCCGTCAACCCGCCGCTGGCAAACGATTAATACGGATAGCCTTATGCGTCTTGCGGATATAGAATTCGCCGAATTATGGAGACCCGCTACTACGAAACGCTCATCGCCATCGTGGAGCTCGGAAGCTTCTCGCGAGCGGCAGCCGCCCAACACATCACGCAGTCCACTGCATCCCGCCGAATAAGGGTTTTGGAGCAGTATTGCGGTTGCAGCCTGCTGAATCGGGACGGCCCAACGGTCATTCCAACCGAGTCCGGCCTCTTGGTCATAAAGTGGGCCCGGCGCATCCTCAGCGCCGAGCAGGACCTTCGAGCCCGAGTCGCACAGCTAGGCAATGCGCCGCGTATCACCATCGGTTGCACACCGCTGTTTGCGGCGACGCTCTTGAGTCGATTGCTGCCGCACGTCTCGGGCGTCGACCTGGCCAGCCGCGTTACGGTCTCGACGGGTGTTACCAGCGCGCTGCTTGCCGGCGTCGAGCACGGCGACTACGACGTCGCGTTCGTCGAGCACTGCGGTCACGCCGGAGTGGCCGAACTGGAGAGTTATGAGCTTGGCGAGGACGAGGTGGTCTTCGTCTCGACCGGGGCCGGCCTCGCGCCTGGTGTCGTCGATCTTGAAGAGCTTCTGGCGCACGCGATTCTTACGTGCCAGCGGCAATGCTGCACCCGCATCCTGCTGGAATCCAACCTCCGACGGTCTGGCTATAACATTGAAGACTTTGCCGGCGCCACCGAGGTCGACGACATAGCAACGCTGCGTCGCATGGTGCGCGATCCCGGTCGCCTGACGTTTGTCTCGAACATGTTGGTCGCCGCCGAACTGGCGGCTGGCCAACTCGAGGCGCATACCGTGGATGGATGGCAGCACCGGCGAAGCCGGGTGGTGGTAGCGCGGGACGCGGAGACACTCGCTACCTGGCGCTCGGTGTTCTTCGACGCCGTTGCCCAGGAGCGTATCGGGCATAGAAGCGGCGGCGTCGGCTGATCTCGCACCTTCTGCACCAATGAAAAAGGGCTGCCCAAAAGGGCAACCCCATTTCATGTTGGTGGAGGTGGCGAGAATCGAACTCGCGTCCGCAAGTCCTCCGCTACGAGGTCTACATGCTTATTCCGTCATTAATCTCACTGCAGGCTACCCGACGGGCAGGGAAAACTCACAGCCAGCTCAGTAAGGATTTAACGGTTCGAGCCCTGAACATGCCCTTGCCGCGGTCCTGTGTCGGTGACTCCAGCGATCCGAACGCACAGGCACGATCCGGGCTGAAGGCATTTACTGGTTTTTAAGCAGCTAGTGCGTAGTTGTCGTCGTTGGCAACTATAAGTTTTACAGCTGTATTTACGAGGTAATCTGTCCCTCGGCATGCACTCGGAGTTTCGCGACCCACGTCGAAGCCATGTCACCCCCGTGTGCCGTCTAGTGTAGGGCCTAATTCAACAAAAACAATGCGATAGCGTCATGTTTCTGCGGTAATTTTACTATAGTTTACTTTAATAATAGTGTTTAACATATTGATAATAAATCAATGTTTAAGGATTCGTTCTTTCTGGCGTTGCCAGTCACGGTCCTTCTTGTCAGTGCGTTTGTCGTGCTGCTTCTTGCCCTTGGCCAACCCGATATTCAGCTTCGCCCGACCCTTGAACCAATGCAGGTCGAGGGGTACAAGCGCATAGCCCTTGCGTTCGACGGCGCCGGTCAGACGGTCGAGCTCATTGCGATGCAATAGCAACTTGCGTGCCCGGGTTGGATCCGCGGTGATGTGCGTCGATACTGTCTTGAGCGGCGCGAAATGGGCGCCGACGAGGAAGGCTTCGCCTTGCCGGAGGTTTACATAAGCCTCGGTTATCTGGGCATTGCCCTCGCGCAGGCTCTTCACCTCCCACCCCTCTAGCGCCAGGCCGGCCTCGAAGCGGTCCTCGATGAAATAGTCGTGACGTGCGCGCCGATTGACCGCAATCACGTCTCCTGCTGGTTTCTTTGTCTTTTTCTTGCCCATAGCCTGGTGGTTGAAGCCCTTGTGTGCGAGCGGATTATACGGGCAAAGCGTTGTATGGCAGCGGTATTTATATAAGAATCGCCGGATGCTACGGGGGAAGGAAAAATAAGCATGCTCAGCAATAAGGCCGACGACGGCAAGCGCAGTTCACTTCACGGCCATTGGTCATCGAGGATGGCATTCATTCTCGCAGTGACCGGATCGGCTGTTGGCCTTGGCAATATCTGGAAGTTCCCTTACATCGCCGGACAAAATGGTGGCGGTGCATTCGTTCTCGTCTATCTTGCCTGTGTCATCCTGATCGGCATGCCCGTCATGATGTCGGAGATACTCATCGGCCGGCGCGGTCGGCGCAATCCTGTGCGGACGATGCAGATTCTCGGTGAGGAAGAAGGCAGCTCACGAAAATGGGGCTGGGTCGGTGGCATGGGCGTCGTCGCTGGCATTCTCATTCTCTCTTACTACAGCGTCATTGCTGGCTGGACACTGGCCTATATCGTCAAGAGTGCGACGGGCGTATTTGCCGGGGCGAGCGCTGAGGCCGTCGGTGCTGAGTTTGACGGATTTGTAGGTGACTGGCGCAAAGTGGGCCTGACCCATACGATCTTCATGGCGCTGGCAATCTTTGTCGTCGCCCGCGGCGTCGAGCGCGGCCTGGAGCAGGCGGTTCGGTTCATGGTTCCGGCCCTGTTGGTGCTGTTACTTGTCCTGCTGGTCTATTCAATCAATTCAGGCTATTTCGGTCAGGGCGTGTCGTTCATGTTCACGCCAGACTTCGAAAAGCTGACCGCTGACAGTGTGTTGAAGGCCCTCGGACAAGCCTTCTTCACATTGAGCATCGGTATGGGCGCCGTCATGGCCTACGGTGCTTATCTCCCGGAGGAGACCTCGATCACGGGCGCATCTGCTGCCGTCGTGACAGCGGATACCTCGATCGCGATTCTCGCAGGACTCGCCATATTCCCGCTGGTTTTCGCCAACGGATTGACGCCGGCAGACGGCCCGGGGCTCGTCTTCAATACCTTGCCGCTGGCCTTCGGCCAGATGCAGGGTGGCGTGTTCCTCTCAACGATCTTCTTCCTGCTCCTGTCATTTGCGGCCTGGACGTCTGCTATCGGTCTCATGGAACCGGCCGTCGCCTGGATCGTCGAGCGATTCAGCAAGACCCGCGGCCAGGCGACCGTCATGGTCGGGTTGCTGATCTGGCTGCTCGGTTTTGGGACGGTCTTGTCGTTCAATGTCCTGTCCGACACGACATTCCTTGCCGGTACGGTATTCGAGAACGTCGACTACCTGACCAGTAACATCATGTTGCCGCTTGGCGGACTGTTGATTGTCTGGTTTGCAGGCTGGGTTATGTGCCGCAATTCCACATCCGACGAACTGGGCAACGCGAGCACGATATTCAAGGTTTGGCGTTTCGCCGCGCGATTCCTCGCACCCGTCGGCATCCTATTCGTGCTGCTCAATGCAGTCGGACTGCTGAACTAGCGCGCGCCGGCAAGCGTAGCCAGCGGGCGAATATGCGAAGAGTCAGCCGCAGCTCGCTGGTCCCGTATTCGGCGGCGCAGATGTACGAACTCGTCAAGGATGTCGAGCAATACCCGTCTTTCCTGCCCTGGTGCAACGATGCCGAAGTCCACATCCGTGGTGACGACTTTATCGAGGCGTCGATTGAGTTGCATCGCGGCCGCATCAGCAAACGCTTTCGAACCCGTAATGTATTCAGGGAAAACGAATCGCTGAGTATTGCACTGGTAGGCGGTCCGTTTCGCCATATGGAGGGCGGCTGGGCGTTCACTCAGCTGGGGGAGACAGGGAGCAAGGTCGTGCTTGATCTCGAGTTCGAGTTTGAGAGCAGGGCGACCGACGTGATTTTCGGACGTTTTTTCGAACATACCTGTAATGCCCTGGTCGACTCTTTCACGCAGCAGGCGGCAAAGATCTATGCAGGTTGAGGTCGTATTTGCCCTGGCGACGCGCCAGGTGCTGTTGACGGTTCATGTGTCCGAAGGTGCGACGGTGGCTGACGCAGTCTCCGCCAGCGGTATCGCCAGGCAATTTCCGGGTGTCGACCTGGACGCGCTGCAAGCGGGAATCTGGGGACAGCCGGTTGATCGGGACAGGGTGGTCAGCGAAGGTGAGCGGGTTGAGCTGTTTCGCCCCCTGGAAATGGATCCGAGGGAGGCGCGGCGCCTAAAGGCCGGGATTTAGCTCCTGATCCTTGCGGATTTCGCTGACCACGTCTTCCTCAAAGAAGACCGATACCCAGCGCTTGAATATGGCATCGTCACGGCGCATTTTGAGGTAATAAACGTAGTCCCAGCGCTGTTTGTTGAACGGGTCGTCGATCATCGGCGTGCCGAGCAGGAATCGGACCTGGTTCTTGGTCATTCCGACCTCGACCTGGGCCAGGTCTTCTTCCTTGACGAGGTTTCCCTGTGAAATCGACGCGCGATAGACGCAGCCGCTGCTGATCGCCAGTGCGATTGTCATGAAGAGAAGAACGATCCATTTGCGGTTAGTCATAGAGTCCGGCTGCCACCTGCGTCATAATAGGCGCGCATCATACCTTGAAAGAGTTTGTTCATGCAGCAACGAAAAGAACTTCGCAAAGCCGGGCTGAAAATCACGCTCCCGCGCCTGAAGATTCTCGAAATCCTCGAGGGTATGCGGTCCAGGCATATGAGCGCGGAAGATATCTACAAGCAGCTGCTGCAGGCGGGCGAGGACATCGGGCTCGCCACGGTATACCGCGTGTTGACTCAATTCGAGGCTGCCGGCCTCGTTACCCGGCACAATTTCGAGGGCGGCCACTCGGTCTTCGAGCTCGATGACGGCGATCACCACGACCACATGGTCTGCGTTGAGACCGGCGATGTTGTCGAGTTCGTCAGTGAGGAAATCGAGCGGTTGCAGCACGAGATCGCCGAGCGGTATGGCTATGAACTCATCGATCACAGCCTGGTGCTGTACGTGAAAAGCAAGGACGCGGAGCCCGAGAAGGACTAAATATCCACGCGTCGAGCCCCTTTCCGGGCATCACTGGTAGTATCTAAGAAAAATAACTTCTACCAAGGAGGCAATTCCATGATGCGAATGACCCCGATTGCGTGCGCCATTGTTGCAGCTGCGCTGTTACTCCTGGACCCCGTCCCCGTTTACGCGCAGACGAGTGCCGCGGAAATGCTGGAGCAAGCCCGCGCGCGGGCTCGTGAAATGGAAGAGCTGAAAGCCGTATTGAATGGCCCGGACCAGAACATGCGTCTCGCAAGTTTTGACATCATGGTCAACAGTGGCGACGAGGCCATGCGCCAGATCGCGATCGACGCCGGGCTTGCGAGTGCCGATTCGCTGATGCAGGCAATGGCGTTCAAGGAGACTATCCTGAGCATGGATCGGATCATCCTGTCGCTCGAGATAGACACGAGCCAGCCCGCCGACGTGCAGGCCAAGGCTCAGCAGTATCTCAGCTCAAAGGGAAGTACCTACCAGATTCCAATCGTCGAGGTTGATCGCAGTACCGGCATTTTCAAGATCTACTCGAGCAACACCGGCCAGGTCAGCGGAACCATGGTCACGTTCAAGTTCAACCACGACTCAGGCACCCTGGAGTTGGTGGATGAGACCACTATCCAGGGCGCGGTCTCCTTGTACAAAGGTGGCTATGGCGGCTTCATCGCCACGGCTAAAATTCGCTAGTCGCTGCTAACGACGCGAAATCGGCCCAGGGAAACTCTACTGCCGCCATTCGTCGTGCTACTAATGACAAGCCGAACGTGCCGCGCCCAGCTCGGCGCGATCGGAATTGTAGCGACGCCGTCGACGAACTGAATCGCACCGCCCGATACGCTGCGCCAGCGACGCCCGGACTTTGTGCTACTAATCATCAGCTCAATCGACTCCGGGAGATTTCCGGGGTCCGATACGATGCTGCCATCGAGTATGAGCCCATTAATTGCAACACGCTCTCCGTGCAGTTCCATTTCGATAATCACTGGCCACTGATCAACCTCGGCGATCCACTCGGGTGAATCGTCGGTAGCGACCAGGTTACTCGCCCGGTGCTGCGCATCGACCGGCATTGCTGACCAACTGGTGATTGCGCCATCCGCATCCGTGTGCGCCTCGCCCGGTGGCAGCTGCGTCCCACCTTGCGGAGTCGATGTACTAGCAGGTGAGCGATCGCTTTTCCCGGCAACGTAGTCATCAATCTTGTCAAACATGCGATCGAAACGAATGACTTTGCCGACGCCGAAGCGCGCGTTAACAGACAGCAGCATGCCAATCGGTGTATCGCCGGACATCAGCAGGCTGCCGCTAAGGCCCTTGCGAAGCTGATTGGCGTCGTTCGTCGGTTGCACGCGCAGGAATACCTGGCCGTCGTCGTCAACGATGGTTACGGAGAGTTGTGCAATGCTGCCGTCACCATTAACGGAACGAATTGACGCGATGGCATTGGCCCGAATGCGGCTGCTTACGGCGCGGCTGACGGCCAAAGTGCTGTAGCCGCAGTCCCCTGTGATACCGCCGGCAACGTCGGCAACCGAGACATCGTCACCGAGGTCCGCGAATGCCTGTGACTCTCCGAGCAGCCCGCTCTGGCCTTCCCGAAGAAACGCCGCCACGTCTCCGGAC
>Ga0209344_10005890_pt1 | contig 10342 bp, 9 predicted proteins | sample Cruoilmetagenom6_FD_187293 | JGI IMG/M metagenome (GOLD analysis project Ga0209344, IMG submission 187293) | Oil polluted marine microbial communities from Coal Oil Point, Santa Barbara, California, USA - Santa Barbara Oil Seep Sample 6 (SPAdes)... | ecosystem: Environmental > Aquatic > Marine >...
ACATCCATGGACTAACGGTAAAGCAGAAAGAGTCATTAGAACCTTAATGGATATGTGGCATAAAAAAACTGTATTTAAAAGTAGAAAACACAGAAAATTTGAGTTAATTCGATTTGTAAATTATTATAGTACAGTTAAACCGCATAAGGGAATTGAAAGTAAAACTCCAATGGAACAATTAATTATTTTTATCCTACAGAATTGTAAACAACGCGGTGAAATCTAACAACTAATACAAATAGTTGACAAGAATTAAAACTTATTCTAGTATTGGAAATCAAGGATAAGAGGTTCTTGATAAAAGTTGTTCATTAAAAAAATTAAAAAAGGGTGTATAATGAATCAATACGACAAAATCGCTAAGAAGTATTTCGGAGATAAAAGGACTAATCATCCGCAACTTAAATATGTAATCTATCCAAGTTGGCTCAGCGCTTGCGGAGAGATAAAAGGTCTTCGAGTTCTGGATTTAGGATGTGGAAGTGGACACACTTCTAGACTTCTTGCTGAAAAAGGAGCTATTGTTGTAGGGGTTGATGAGTCGGTGGAGCAACTTAGATTGGCAAGAGATAAAGAGATAAAAAAATCCTTTGGGATAAACTATAGAAAGGCGAACGCTAAAGCTCTTCCTCTTCAGTTTGCTGGGAATTTTGACTTGGTAACACCAACTTTTCTTCTTCACTACGCCAAAAATGAGGCAGAATTGCTGGTTTTTATTAAAGAAGTTTACCGTATTTTAAAAAAAAATAGAAAAATGGTGGCAATAAACATTAATCCCAAAAACCCTATCTATTTTAACACAGATTCGAATGCTACGAAAAAGTGGATCGGTAAACCTTTTCAAGAAGGTTCTCAGATAGAAGTTGGTATTAGAGATGCGTTTAAAAAACAACTATGCACATGCGTAGTATACTATTGGAGTAAGAAGCTTTATGAAAAGTGTTTTCGTAAAGCTGGGTTTGTGAATGTCGAATGGATAGATCTCAAAATGACCGAAAAAGGAAAAGAACTTTTTCAGAATTGGAGAAAGCTGGAAAATTGTCATTCACTTGTGCTGTTAACCGCACAAAAATCTTAAATAAAAAGAATAGGAGAATACAATGAAAAAAATAATTTGTATTGGGCTGACTTTTGGTATCTTATTTTTTCATGGCAACACCATTGCTAATGACAAAAAAGAGAATTTTCTTTCTCTGCGTTATGAAGTAGGAGAAATGAAGGACGGAACTAATTTTCAAGGAACATATAATGTCTTTGACAATAATTCCATTGAAAATTGGTTTCTGGGATGCCGATTTATAACCGGTGATAATGACTTCAAACTCATTATCCCCCATGTTTTTCGAAAAGTCGGTAAAAGCAACTGGCAAGTTGGAGTAGTATACAATAATTCCAACTATGATAAAAAATTGGGTCCGGGCATACGATTTTTCAGTCCCACTCCACTGAAAACATTCACTATTTTCACAGTAACTTATTATTTTGATCTTGAAGGAAATCAAAACAAAGTCGATACTTGGCTTAAAATAACAAAAAACCTTGGTCGTCGTTGGCAGGTTGGTTCAGAAGTTTGGTATTACCAAACTTTTAATGGAGGATCTAAGGGTCTACATATCCGACCGATACGTGTTGGATATAAATTCAGAAATGTTATGCCGTTCATTATGCTCCAGAGGGGGTGGAGCGGTGACGGAACACGAGGCGATTCCATTCTCTCTGGAGTGGAATTCAAATTCTAATTATAACAATAAAAAAAATCGGAGACAGGACACTTAAATATCATTTGTCCTGTTTTTTTTCTTTTTTTTAAAAGTGTACCTTTTGAGGTACCTTACAAGGTACACAATAATTTTTTGTAGTGTGCTATTTGTATGGGTGTAAGTTACGTGACTTTATTTGGTTTTCGTTTTAATTCTTTTAGTTTCATCTCCCAAAAACATCAATGTTTCCAATTTTAAAATTTTTCTAATTTCTTGAAATTTTTTGAATGTAAGTAAAAAATTCAAATCTTAGTCAATCATCTTTTGAATTATTTTTTCATTAACAAAATCATATGACTCTGTCGCAAAATCAAGAATGCTTTTTTGGGTATATTTTTCGATTATATTTTTATCATACTCATAACCCCACAAAAAGGAATGGTGAATGTCGTATAGATCTCTAGCAACAATTGAATTTCCTTTTTTAAACGATCAATCATAGCAATCAATTTATTAAAAAACATAATTTCAATTGTTTGGTAATAAAAAATATCTATCCAAAAATTAAATCTCAAAAAATTTTTTATCATTAAAACAAAAAATATATCAATTTAATTTTATTTTTTTATTATGATATGTTATCGTTAAAGTATATCCAAAATAAGTCCTTGTAGTTCAACGGATAGAACAAGTCCCTCCTAAGGATTAGATGCAGGTTCAATTCCTGCCAAGGACACATAAATTTTATGATTAAAAAAATACCTGATTATATAATCAAGGTTTTGAAAAAAATTGAAAAGTCTGGATTTGAAGCACATATTGTTGGTGGATGTGTTCGTGATTTATTATTGATAAAAAAACCAAATGATTGGGATATCACCACTAATGCTAAGCCAAAAGAAATTTTAAAAATTTTTCCTGATGGAAAATATGAAAATAAATTTGGAACAGTGATAGTTCCAGAAAAATATTTAGGCGAAGAAACAAGTGCTAATAATATTGAGATCACCACATACAGGATAGAATCAGCTTATTCCGACAAAAGGCGTCCTGATGAAGTTAAATTTGCAAAAACACTAAAAGAAGATTTAAGTCGAAGAGATTTTACTATAAACGCAATGACGCTAGGAACAAAAAATAGATTAACTGACTTATTTAATGGAGAAAAGGATTTGAAAGATAAAATAATCAGAACGGTCGGAAATCCAGAAGAAAGATTTAATGAGGACGCTCTTCGTATGATGCGTGCAATAAGATTTGCATCACAACTAAGCAAAGGAAATGATTTGTCTTTTTTAAAGAAAAGAAAAGGTATGGGAAAGCAGAATGAAAAAGAGTATGAGGGATTATGGCGAATCGGTGACAGAACATTCGCTGCAATTAAAAAAAACAATGAGTTGCTCAAACACATTTCACTAGAAAGAACTCGAGATGAACTGGAAAAAATAATTCTTTCCGATAGACCAGCTTGGGGAATTGAACTTTTAGTAGAAACTGGTTTAATAAAATATATTATTCCCGAACTTTATGATACAATCGGTGTACGACAAAATCGTCATCATTATCATGGACCATATAATACGGTCTACAAACATATGCTTGCAGCACTTAAAACCTGTCCATCAAAAAAACTTGAAGTTCGATTGGCATCTTTTTTCCACGACATTGGAAAACCAAAATCAAAAAGAGGAGAAGGTGAATTTTCTACATTTTACGGACACGAATATATTGGAGCAAAAATAACTAAAACAATTTTGGAAAGATTAAAATTTCCTCGCAAAACTATTGAAAAAACCGCACTTTTAGTTAAAAATCATATGTTTTATTACAATGTCGATGAAGTTGGAGAAAAAGGTGTGCGTAAAGTAATTAGCAAAGTTGGTTTGAAAAATATCAATGATTTAATTGATGTTCGCATTGGCGACAGACTTGGCAGTGGAGTAGCTAAGGCTGTACCCTATAAACTGCGACACTTTAAATATATGGTGGAAAAAGTTTCTCATGATCCAATTTCCGTCAAAGAATTAAAAATCGACGGAAACGACTTGGTAACAAAACTGAAAATAAATCCCGGACCAAAAATCGGGGCTATTTTAAATGTGTTATTAGCAGAAGTAATTGAAGAACCTAAAAGAAACACCAAAAAACTATTATTAAAACGCGCAAATAAATTACAATCTCAAAATTTAAAAGATTTAAAAAAGAAAGCTAAAAAAAAGATAACAGAAGAAAGAAAAGAAGATGAAAAAGAAATGAAAGGGAAATATTGGGTGAAATGATAAATGAATGAACAAATTATTTAATTAGGAAGCAAGTCATTAAAATTTTTTGTGTACCTTTTAAGATATCTTAAAAGGTACACATTTTTGAAAAAATAATAAGTATAAATAAATAACAAATAAATTCATAAAAAAATATGCAAATTAAAATTGAAAACATTAAGGAAAACCCTGTTAACTTATTAAGAAGAGCTGGTTATTCTTTTCAGCGTCACGCTGAAAATGATGAGATGAGTTTTATCCGTCCCTTAGCTCAGGCTGGTTATCCAAGATTTCATATGTATGCTAAAATTGAAAATTTTAATCTACTAATTAATATTCATCTTGATCAAAAAAAAGAGACTTATGGAAAAGATACTCGCCACCATGGTGAATATGAAAATAGCCTAGCACTTAAAGAAGAGGTATGTAGAATTGAGCTGATTATTGGCTAGCCAACATATCAATATTTTTGTTTTCTTTTTTTCACAGTTATAAATCACTTGACAACCTTTTATTTGTCATAACTTCTAATATATCATATCTCAGAAGGCTTATGAGACCCTCACTTAATACTAATCCTTATGCTAGTATTATTTTTCTCCAATTATTATAACTATATTTTCCTTGATTTCATTTTCAGGAAACTCTTTTGTTCTTTTTATTTCCAACTGTCCATATTTTTTTTCCAAAATTTCTCCAACTTTTTTAGCCTCTACCTCAAAACCGTCTTGATAATAAATAACTGTTTCATCCGCATATTCTCCTATTGCATTTTTTGCCTCAATATTTTCTATCAAACTATCAGTCGACACTATTAAATCTTTCATTTTGCCAGCTACGCCCACTTTCGTTCCACCGTTAAGAACTAAAATATTCGTTTTTGAAAAATCAGCCTCTTTAATTTTTTCCTCTATTATTGCAACTGGCTCTTCTTTTTCTTGCTGAATTACTGGTTCAGCAGGTACTTCGCATTCTTTAACAATAATTTTTTCTTTGTTTTCAACTGATAGTCTACCCACCATAAAAGCAACTCCAAAAATAATCATTGGCATTATCCCAAAAACCAAAAAAAACTTAATTTTATTTTTTTTCTTTTTTGGTAAAGGATCTTCCATTCTCTTTTTATCTTCATTTTCTTTTTCTTCTCCATATTCATTACTTCTTTCTTCTTTAATTAAATTGTTGCTGTTTTCTTCCTTATTCTTCTGAACATTTTCGTTTCTTTTCATCATTAAAGAATCAATATCTGTAGTTACTTCATCTTTCTGATAATCGTCCCACAGCGTTTCTGCTATACTTCCCTCATTTGCATCCGCAATATCGGCTTCAGACTTTTCAGAAAATTTATTTAGTTCATTATTATTGTTTACGCTATCATCTTCTTTAATAGTTGTATTTTTTTTATTATTTTTCATATTATTTTTTGTTTATTATTTTATTTATACTTATTATTATTTTTAGCAACCACATAAGCATCAGGTGTGATCTGCCCAGAAACTATTGCTTCACCCAACCCAAATCCAGCTTCAATAATCATTTGGTTTTCGTCTTCAGTGACCGGATGAACAGAAAAAGCAATACCTGATTTTTCAGAATTGACCATTTTTTGAATAACCACCGCCACTGAAATATTACTGTTTTGCAAACCTTTCTCAAATTGATAGAAAATTGCTCGTGGAGTGAAAAGAGACGCCCAACATTTTTGAACTGATTCTATCAAATTTTTTTCTGTCACATTCAAAAAAGAATCAAGTTGTCCCGCCCAAGCATACTCAAGTCCATCTTCAGCGGTAGCTGAACTCCGAACAGCAACGAATTTTGTATCAAGCTTTTCAAACTCTTTTTTGATCTCTTTTTGAATATTACTCGACACTTGAATATTCAAAATCAATCCCTGGATATTTTTCGAAGCTTTTTCAACCGTATGCATTTTATTATTATCCACATCATTCAATTCAGAACGAATGTCAGCTCGTAAATCGGCTTCATCCAGAAATTTTTCAAAAGCTTCTGTCAAAATCACAAAACCGGACGGAACCGAGATTCCAGCTCCTGTCATCTCACCCAAAGAAGCTCCTTTGCCCCCGGCAATATTAGTATCTGATTTTTTTAACTGTTGAAATGTTTTTGTTAGCATAATAGTTGTTTTAATTTCCTTGTGTATCTTTAAAGATACACATCACAAAATTATCTTATTTGCCTTTCGTTAAATTATACCATAAAAAAAGACTATTCTTTATTTTTTTCCATTTTTTTCTCATACTTTTTATTTAGAGTCTTCTAAAATCTTAACCACCCCCTCATCCGCATCCACTTCCACCAAATCACCGTCTTTCAAAACTTGAGTGGCAATTTACTTACTAAATAATATAAAATATTTAATTTTTTCGCTCCAATTTAAAGTTTTCACTATTATCTACATCTATTGAAATTGTTTCACAATTTCCTAGCTCATGCTCTCCAAAGTATTCATTTAAGGCATGACCCATATAGTTTTCATGACCAAAAGCCATTATTTTTATATTTTTATCGTGACCTGAGGCCTCTATTTTTTTCTGAGCAAATTCGGTTAATTTTAACAGCTTTTTAAACGAATGTTCATGTTCATTCCTGGATGATTGGATTTCTGGAAAGATTTTTTGAATAACCTCTGAATGCTTAAAAAAATTAGCTCCCCATGTTCCTTGGTCATCAGCTTCAATGATTTTTCTTGCTTCATTCCATTTTGCTTTAGTCTCCTCATCTACTGTATTCATTTCAGGCACATTAAGATAATCTGTCGGATTAAATACAGTCCCCGTTAGTGTATTTTTAATCTTTAAAGAAATACCTTCAATTGCTCTAATATTATCATCTGCCATTTTTCTAGCCATGCCTACTTTTGCGTCTTTATTTTTTTCACTATGCGGAATGATAACTTCAAAACCTTTTTTCTCTGCAATCTCTTTATAAATCTTAGCTGTTTCAAAAGCTCTCATTTCTTTGCTAGACGCAAAAAATAAAGCATCTGTCTTTGAATCCATAGCATCAAAAAGCTTTTCGGCCTTTTCTTTAGCTAGCTCAATGCCAGCTTCCGTTAAATCATTCTCAAGTTGATTATTTGGGTCATGTACTGCTTGCGGATTCTCTGAGTTTGCGGTTTTTACATAAGTTCCATATTTGGCAACGCTATGCCTAGTAAACAACACTTCTCTTTTTTTATCATCATTGTTTGATGGTCTCTCTATAGTCTCTTTCATATTTTTAGCTTTAAGTTAATTAGTGTTTTTTCTTCTTTTTATAATCCTAACCACTCCCTCATCAGCATCCACCTCTACCAAGTCACCCGTTTTTATCTTCTCAGTCGCATTTCCAGTTCCTACTATACAGGGGACTTTCATTTCTCGAGAAATAATTGCCGCATGAGACATCATTCCTCCTTGATTTGTAACTATAGCACTAGCCTTATTGCAGGCCAGCATAATTTCTGGGGATGTAGTTTCAGCTACCAAGACCTCTCCATCACGCATTGATTCTACTATTTTTTTTGATGCATCAAACTCATCAATTCCGTAATAAAAAATTCTGGCCTTAGCTTTTATTTTTCCTTTCACTGCAGTCTCTCCTACCACATCTTCACTTTTATTATTTTTCAAAAAAATCTCTATAGATTTTTCAGCAATTTGACCATCAACAGTATCATTTTCCCTGAATACAAAACTTCTCTCTCTATCTGCAATAATAGTTTTGTTCAACTTTTTTTCATTAAATAATTCCAATATTTCCTTATAGCCATAGAAATTTAATTCTTTATTTTTAATATTAAACTCTCTTGAAATTTTATTTAAAACTGAATTTAAAAAACTGTCTTTTTCTAAAAAATTCTTGTTTATAAACTCCCTGTTTTGGGCTTTAAAATCTCCAAAGGTTCTGAAATTCTCCTTAATTGTTTTGTTTTTACTTTGCGCATAATATGCTTTATCTGTATATATAAATTCTGTCTTCGAATAATATTTTATATTACCTACGATGGTTTTGAAAAATTTTTCAATATCGGTTTTTAATAAATGTTCTGAGCTATTAATTTTAATATATTTTTTTTCCGTACTTCTTTTATTTTTATCAAAATCATTTTTATATTTATTAAATTTATTTTTATTTCCATAAAGCAAAATTCCATCTTCTAGTGTTTTTTTGTAAATTTTTTTTGGTATATAAGAGTACCAACCTTCATGATTATTAGTAACAAGGGCTTTTAGTAATTTATAATGCTCCATAAAAAATGATGTAATCAAAAAACTTTGCTTTTTCCATTTAAACATTCGTTGATAGTCTGATAAAGTCCCCAAATAGAAAGTGCCTTGGTTTAAAATCCTCACCACCCCCTCATCTGCATCCACCTCAACCAAATCCCCATCTTTCAAAACTTGAGTGGCGATTTTTGTTCCGATGATGCATGGAATTCCCAGCTCTCTCGCTACAATAGCAGCGTGGGATGTAATTCCGCCTTCGTCAGTGATTATAGCTAACAAATTACTATATATTGGCGAATATTCAGGTGTTACCGCCGGTGTAACTAATATATCTCCTTCATTAATTTTTCTAATTTCTCTTTTATTTTGAACAATAATTATTTTCCCTTTTAATATTTTTTTTGTTTTAAAGCAAGTCAAACCCTTAATATCTTTTCCTTTCTGACTATCTCTCCTAATTACTTGTTTCTCAAGCTCCCAATCTCTTTTTTTTAAATAATCTTCTAAAGAGACATCCCAAATTTTTCCCCCAGCTAACAGGTAATATTTAACTCTACTTTGCAATTTTTTATTCAAATTATTCACTTCGCCCCTAGAAACTTTTCCAGACAACACCTTTTTTACTTCTTCAATTGTTAAAAATTTCCCAAATTTTTTTTCTATTGAAATTCTCTTTAGAGCTTCAGTTCCGAACTTTATTGCTAGCTTGTCTGTCGCAGGACCAACTATTTTATCCCATTTGCCTCTAGTCTCAACGCAAAGATCAATTTCCTTTCTAAACTTACTTTCAAGGTTGCCGTCTTTTTCAAACTGCATTGGAAAAAATTGTATAATCAACAATTTAGGTCCTATTGTCACCATTTTAGCAACATAATCATCAAATTTCCTGCTAAGATTCTTTTTAGAAAGACTACTAAATTTCTTAATCATCAACTCATTGAAAAATTTGTCTATTTCTTGAACTTCTTCAAGTGCTTTCTTATTTAAGTCTGCTATAAAAAATTTGTCTTTTTTTACTTTAGAGACAACAAGCTCCAATATGCCTCTTTTTTGCTCACCTTTATCTCTATAAGCAATTGTCTTCTGCCCATCCCATAAATAGATAGCATCCGTTAATCGCCACTGAAATTGTTTTTTAAATTCCTTTGTAAACATTAAATGACTTATTTCACAGAGGATAACAGACCAATCTCTGAAAATTATTGGAACGAAACAAAGTTTTCTTGATTTTTTCTTCATTCTATTTTAAAATGTTTAAATATTAAAATTTTTTCCTCTATAAATCAATGTTGAACTCTTATCATATTCTTCTACTCTAACTATTTCAGTTTCGCTAATTGTTTCTCCGTCTTGTCTTATGTCATCAAAATTACTTTCCGTTATTTTTTTATCGTTGATCAAGGAAGCCATAAAAGCATCTAATTCATACTCATGAGCAACCATAAAATTAACAATGCCTTTATTTTCAGGAAAAATATGTTTAATAAAGTCATTCGCTCGTTTAATTGCTAACCTATAATTTTTCGCTACTACTTCTGGATCTGGACCAATTTGCTGATTACCAACAAATCCTCGATCCTCGATCCATTTTTTCATAAATTCATTTTTGTCTTCTTTAAAAAGGTTTATTCTATTTGCAACATATGTGCCCAATTCATGTTTTCCGCTATTTTCATCCCACCTATCCCAAGATTTATCATGAAACTGTTTAATTCTAAGAGGAAATAAAGCAATCAATCTTGTCTGAGAATTACTTTTAAGAATTTGATTAATTTCGCTAATAACCTTTCTAAAGCTCAAATTGCCTTTTTGCTTCTTAATGCTTACGATTGACTCCTCATTAAAAACTAAATATTTCATTTCTTTTTTTTCTAAACTACCAGAAGTTTTTTCCGTTGGGTAAGAAAAAATGGTCACTTCCCCTTTTTCTTTTAATTGATCTATTATTTCCTCTCCGTAAATTTTTATAGTTGAACGTGTTCTTGGTAAATCTGATACTCCAGAAAAGACAATGATACTCCCTTCTTCTGACTGCTCTATTATTGGAAGGAATTCTTTTACTTTTTGTTTTGCTAGCTCAACTCCTTTTTCAGATAAACCTGGATATTCCTCAGACTCAAAATCTTCTATAGTTGACTTTAAGGAATGG
>Ga0209344_10005891_pt1 | contig 10342 bp, 6 predicted proteins | sample Cruoilmetagenom6_FD_187293 | JGI IMG/M metagenome (GOLD analysis project Ga0209344, IMG submission 187293) | Oil polluted marine microbial communities from Coal Oil Point, Santa Barbara, California, USA - Santa Barbara Oil Seep Sample 6 (SPAdes)... | ecosystem: Environmental > Aquatic > Marine >...
CCAGCTTTTCCAAAATTTACAGTTGGTAATTGTGCTATGATATCTTTAAATTCTGGTATACCAGAAATCATGTATAACGAAGAAATAGGATTGGTTTCATGTGCAACGAATTCAAAATAATAACTGAATCCAACAGATAGAATAACAATCCACATTGGCGCAGGTATAAGCTGTAAATACTTGTTTCTAATTTTAGGATAGAACACCATAATAATTAAACTTAAAATACCTGCAGCTGCAGCATAAATTAAACCGGTTTTATTATAATGAAGTGCATCGTTTATGGTAAATGGAATTTCTATAAGATAATCTATAGTATCTGCACGCTTAATTTTGTGAGCGAGCATAATATGAAATTGTTTTCCTAATATAATAAGTCCGATTGCAGCAAGCATACCTTGTATAGCAGAAGAAGGGAAAAAATCAGCTAGTTTTCCCATTCTTAAAAATCCTAATACAGCTAAAAGAATTCCAGAACAAATAATAGCAGCATAAGCACTCTCTAAACCTAAGGTTGTTATTGCTACTAAAAGAACACCAACCAATCCGTTACCAGGACCAGTGATGGTAACATTACTTCCACCAAAAATAGAGACAACTATACCTCCAACTACTGCAGCTATAATACCTGCTATAGGTGGAGCTTCACTTGCCATTGCCAAGCCTAAACCTAATGGTAATGCAATAAGACTTACCACAAAACCCGAAAAAATGTTTTTAGGTAATGCCTTAAAAAATGGTTTTAATTTATTTGGTTTTGGGCTCATTGAATAATTAAAACGTCTGTTGGTAGTTCTGTTAATATGTGTTCAATATCGCGAGGGAAAAGACGATCCCAAAAAGTCATTTTACTAGGTGAATTCATAATTAATAAGTCGGCTCTTGCAATTTGAGCGTAATGACCAATGGAATACCCTTTTTTACCAAAAATAGGTTGAGATTTTATAATAACATCTTTTGTGTGATTCTCCGGAATATCCGCAATTATGGCTTTTACTCGCGCATTTTCTCTAAGTTTAATACGTTCTTTAACAATATTTGCCATTCTTAGAGATTTATCATCTTCTACTTTTATGGCTAATTCATCTTGTGTTATTTCTTCAACAATTGTCACCTTATTAACACTTAAAGCATTTGCAACATAAAATGCAGAAGCAATAGTTTCTTTAGTTTTTGGGTCTTTTAATCCGTTAACTACAATATGCTCACAAGGAATTCTTTCTACCGACGGTTTTATAAGCAATAAGATAGAACATTTAGCTTGTCGTGTAATTTTTCTGGCAATAGAGCCTACATAGTATTTTAAGAAATTTTCCCGCTGTAGCGCGCCTAAAATCAGTAAGTCAATATGTTTTTCTTCTGAAGTTGATAGTATAACATTAACTGGATCACCTGGCTTAAATACAATTTCTACGTCTAAATTATCATTTAAAAAAGGTTCTAAAATAGCATTGAATTTAGCTTGCTTTTCAGAGGATTTATCACCAACATGAATTAAAACCAAACGCGTTTTAAGCATTTGCGATAACCTTGCAGCTTCATAAATATTAGCTTTGAGATTTGGTGAGAAAGTGACACCAATTCCTATGGTATTGAATGGTTTTAAAGGCAATTTATATTTTAATAATTAGTTAGTTCGTTTTGAAAGATAAGGTATTTTAAAAAAGCGGAAAGTTAATAAAGGAATTAAGCACTCTTTTTTAAAAAGAATTATTTAGTATTTTCACAAAAAAAAGAAAATAGATGTTAGAATTAGCAGGAATCATTATACTAGGCATATTGGCGCAATGGGTGGCATGGAAGTTTAAAATTCCAGCGATTTTACCTTTAATCTTAATTGGATTATTAGTTGGGCCTATTGCAGCAGAATTTTTAAGTGAAGATGGCACTAAATGGATAGAGCCTATTTGGAATGGCACTAAAGGTTTATTTCCTGGGGAAAGCCTTTATTATTTTGTATCTCTCGCCATTAGTATTATTCTTTTTGAAGGTGGTCTAACACTTAAACGTTCTGAGATAAAAAATGTAGGTCCAGTAATTACAAAACTAATCACGGTAGGTTCTGCTATTACCTTTTTTGGTGCAGGTGTTGTAGCGCATTATATTTTTAGCCTTAGTTGGGATCTATCTTTCTTATTTTCTGGGTTAATAATTGTAACAGGTCCTACGGTTATAACCCCAATTTTAAGAAATATTCCACTAAAAAAAGATGTATCTGCAGTATTAAAATGGGAAGGTATTCTTATCGATCCTATCGGAGCGTTAGTTGCCGTTTTGGTCTTTGAGTTTATCAGCGTTGGTGGTGATAGTGGCTTTACTAAAACAGCCTTAATGGAGTTTGGTAAAATTGTATTGTTTGGAACGACCTTTGGTTTTACGTTTGCACACGCATTAGCTTTTGCAATTAATAAAAAATTAATTCCTCATTATTTATTGAATGTAGTATCGCTATCAACAGTTTTACTCGTTTTTGTGGAATCTGAACTATTTGCTCACGAATCTGGTTTACTAGCTGTAGTGGTAATGGGCATGGTATTAGGAAATAGCAAACTAGACAATCTTAAAGAACTGCTTTATTTTAAAGAGTCTCTTAGTGTACTATTAATTTCAATTTTATTTATTCTATTAGCTGCCAATATTAATATTGAAGATCTATTACTGCTTTATACTTGGGATACGGCTATACTTTTTGCGATCGTTGTTTTTATTATTAGACCATTAGCGGTTTTTGTGAGTACACATGGATCTAAATTGAATTTGAACGAAAAATTATTTATAAGTTGGGTTGGTCCACGTGGTATTGTAGCAGCAGGTATTGCGTCTCTTTTTGGTAGTAAATTAATGCGACAAGGTGTAGAAGGAGCAGAGTATATTACTCCTTTGGTATTTATGATTGTATTAGGAACCGTTTTATTAAATGCAACCACAGCTCGTTTATTTGCTAGGTTAGTAGGTGTGTTTTTAACAAAATCTAATGGTATTTTAATAGTCGGAGCTTCAAAATTATCAAGATTATTAGGTCATTATTTAGAATCTAATGGAAGACATGTTGTGCTCATCGATAGCAATCAAAATAATATAGATAAAGCAGAAGAATTAGGGCTTGAGGCCTTAAATACCAATATCTATTCTGATACACTTTCAGATAATATTGAGTTAAATGACGTTGGTTACATAATGGCAATGACAGGTAACTCTGATATTAATGCTTATGTAATTGATAAATTTGGTAAAGAATTTGGCGAAAATGGTTCTTACAGATTAGTAACGGCAGATGAAATGAATAACCTTGAAAAAAGCCCTGAAGAAGGTTTGTTCTCGCCAACGGATGATTATATTAATTTATTAGAAGTAACTCGAAAATATCCTGCAATACAAGAAATTGAATTAGATAACAAGGAACATTATGAAAACCTAATAGAAATGACTAGGAAAGATAAATATAAGATTCCTTTGTTTGTGAAGGATGATGAAGGAGAACTTCACATTATATCTTCATTTAATTCTAAAACTGAAAATATAGGAGATGGTTTTAAACTGGTATATTTAGGTAAACCATTTGATGTTGAAAAAGTGGTTAAAGATGATGTTTAGTAGATGAATTCTAATTCAAAATTACGTGTAGATTATTCTAAATATCAAGTTGATGAGGTTTCAGAAACTATTGCTGATGCACTATTTTTTCCTCTGTATATAGGTAAAGTATTAGGCATCAATCTTGTTATATTTTGGGCTTTACTTACGCTTTTTTGTATATTTTTTATTGATAATACTTTTTTAAGTGTTTTATTTTGGATAATTACCTTTATAGTGTCAATTCCATCTATTTTACTTTTCTCTATTATTAGATTATTTAGCACTATAAAAAATGATATTGATAATATCTTTAAAATCACTTTAGAAACTACAAAGCATGTTTATGAAGATGCTGACTTATTAAAACAACAGCGCGAAGCAGATTTACCATTAAAAGCCACATTCTCTGATGTTTTTAGAGGTGTTGCTATGTATGTTATTAGACCTTCTCTTAAAAAAGTGTTAGAAAAACGGATCAAGTATTTTGCTTGGCCACTTACTTTTTTAATAGATATAATTTTTAAAAAGACTGTAATAAATTCTTCAACTGAAATAGGAGTAGAGTTAGATAATGAAGATCATATTGTGTTAGAAGAAAACACCACGTTAGATAAAATTAATAAAGGAGGAGAAAAGACTACATCAGTTACTTTTTCTGTTGTAAAATTTCCATTTCGATTGGCATTAATAATTTATGGATTATTAAACTATACTTTAGTTTATCTCTTGTATTTGTTATTCAGATAAACTAAAGTATATTAATGAACTAATTTAATCATTCAATTTCAACACAGCCATAAACGCTTGTTGAGGTATTTCTACATTACCTACCTGTCTCATACGTTTCTTTCCTTTTTTCTGCTTCTCAAGCAACTTACGTTTACGAGAAATATCACCACCATAACATTTTGCGGTAACATCTTTACGAAGTGCTTTTACCGTTTCACGAGCAATAATTTTTGCACCAATTGCAGCCTGAATAGGAATATCAAATTGTTGTCTTGGAATTAATTCCTTCAATTTCTCACACATCTTTTTACCAATGTTGTGCGCGTTGTCTGCATGTATTAAAGCTGAAAGGGCATCTACAGGTTGTGCATTTAATAAGACATCTAATCTTACTAATTTTGAGGCTCTCATACCTATTGGATGATAATCGAAAGAAGCATAACCTTTAGATACTGTTTTTAAACGATCGTAAAAATCAAAAACAATTTCGGCTAATGGCATTTCAAAAATCAACTCTACACGTTCTGTCGTTAAGTAGGTCTGATTAACAATCATTCCACGTTTTTCTATACACAGACTCATAACATTACCAACAAAATCTGCCTTTGTAATAATAGTTGCTTTAATATATGGCTCTTCAACACGATTAACAGTGGTTGGTTCTGGTAAATCACTTGGATTGTTTACAATAAAAGCCTCGTCTGGATTTTTGTTAGTATAGGCATGATACGATACATTAGGAACCGTTGTAATAACCGTCATATCAAATTCGCGTTCTAAGCGTTCTTGAATAATCTCCATGTGTAGCATTCCCAAGAATCCACAACGGAAACCAAACCCTAAAGCAGCAGAACTTTCTGGTTGAAATACTAAGGATGCATCATTAAGCTGCAGTTTTTCCATTGAGTTTCTCAACTCTTCATAATCTTCAGTATCTACAGGATATATACCTGCAAAAACCATTGGTTTTACATCTTCAAAACCTTCAATAATATTTGTTGTTGGGTTGGCAAAATCAGTAATGGTATCACCAACTTTTACTTCTTTAGCCGTTTTTATACCTGTAATTAAATAACCAACATCACCAGCTTTTACACTTTGTTTAGCTACTTGAGTTAGTTTTAAAGTTCCAACTTCATCTGCAAAATATTCTTTACCTGTAGCAACGAATTTAATTTTCTGACCTTTTTTAATTTCCCCATTAAAAACCCTAAAATACGTTTCAATACCTCTAAACGTATTATAAACAGAGTCAAAAATTAAAGCTTGAAGTGGTTCATCCACGTTGCCTTTTGGTGCAGGAATGCGTTCAATAATGGCTTTTAAAATATTTTCAACTCCAAAACCTGTTTTTCCACTGGCATGAATCACTTCTTCTGGGTCACAGCCTAAAAGATCAACAATATCATCTGTAACTTCCTCAGGATTTGCACTTGGTAAATCGACTTTATTTAATACCGGAATAATTTCTAAATCATTCTCTAGTGCTAAATATAAATTAGAAATGGTTTGTGCTTGGATACTTTGTGCTGCATCTACAATTAACAATGCTCCTTCACAAGCTGCAATAGAACGTGACACTTCATAAGAGAAGTCAACATGGCCAGGAGTATCTATAAGATTAAGAACATATTTTTCACCTTCATATTCATAATCCATTTGTATCGCATGCGATTTTATGGTAATACCACGTTCGCGTTCCAAATCCATACTATCCAAAAGTTGAGCTTGTTGTTCGCGAGCAGTTACGGAACCTGTAAAATCTAATAAGCGATCAGCTAATGTACTTTTCCCGTGGTCAATATGTGCAATAATGCAAAAATTACGTATATTCTTCATGTCTTTTTCTAAGGCAATGAACTTAATTGTATCAGTTCAATATGTAATTTGCAAATATAATTGATTTCTTGCGCATTAGTGTATCTAATAATTTGTTTTATAAAAACGTCTTTACTGCGGAAAAACCACAGTGACAAGTTAAAAACAATTCATATCTTGCAATATAAACCTAATTTAGTGATTACTAACCTACGATATTTTTTAAGTGTCATTCTTTTCATGCTCAGTCTTGTCGCATTTTCGCAAGAAGTTTCAGTTTCTGGGCAAGTAGTAAACTTAAATGATGAACCCATTGCGTTATCAAATGTAGTTTTGTTAGCGGAAGATGGTAGTACCTTTTTTAAAGGAACATCAACAGATGATATTGGTTATTTTAAGGTTAATGATATTCCGTTAGCTACATATTTCCTTAAAATTAGTTTTATTGGTTTTCAAGAATTTTCTCAAAAAATTATTTTAAGAGGGCATTTAGATCTCAAAAAAATACAGCTTAATGAAATTCCAGAGAGCTTAGACGAAGTTACTGTTATTGCAAAAAAACCGACTATAACGCGTAAGCCAGATCGGCTTATTTTTAATGTAGAAAATACAGCGTTGTCAGAAGGTTCAACTCTTGGAGTTTTAAAAAATACACCTGGAATTATTGTATCTGAAGGGAGTATAAATATTAAAAGTTCTCCAGCAACGGTTTTTATTAATAACCGTAAAGTACAGTTGACGAATGAGGAACTTATTACGTTGTTAGAAAGCGCGCCAGCAAATAGTATAAAATCAGTTGAGGTCATTACAAATCCACCAGCAAGTTACGATGCAGATTCTGGTTCTGTAATTAATATTATAATGAGTAAAAACCTAGTAACAGGTTATAGAGGAAGTATGTTTGCAAATTATACGCAAGGTGTTTTTCCGAGATATAATGCTGGTACAAGTCATTATTTTAAAAACAATAAAATTAATCTAAATCTTAATTACAGCTTTACTAAGAAGAAAATTAATAGAGATCAGGATGATACGGTTAATTTTTTGGAGAATCCAGATCCATTACAGGAAGATGTTTATGAGATTTATGAAATATGGGAATCTAATACCAACAGAAATACCTGGTCAGAAACGCACAATCTAAATCTTAGTTTCGATTATTATTTAGATGATAAAAATACGTTGAGTCTTACAAGTACAGGTTTATATACACCATATTTTAAATATCAATTAAAAAACAATACTACTATTAACGATGAAAATTCGGTGTTTCAAGGGAGTTATACATCAGATAATATCTCCAGAGATAATAAGTACAATATTGGTACAGATCTAATTTTTAGACACGATTTTGAAAATAATGCGAACCTTACATTTAATGCGCATTATACCATTTATGATTATGAGCGTCATCAAAATGTATTCACTAACAATTTTGATGCTAATAATGATTTTCAGAATAATTCAGAATTTAACACTATCGCAAATCAGAAGACTAATATAATTACAGGTAAAATAGATTATAGTTTACCTACTAATGAAACCTCTAGTTTAGATTTAGGAGTAAAATATTCTAATATAAATACGGATAGCGATATTGTAAGATTAGATGTTATTGGTGGTTCGGAAGTTATAAATACAGATAATACAGATGCTTTTATGTACGATGAAAAGGTATTTGCAGCTTTTGGTAATTACAGCACATCTTGGGATAAATGGGATTTAAGTTTGGGATTAAGAGTAGAGCAATCCAATATAGAGGGTAAATCTATTTCAGTTGGTGAAACAAACACTCAAGATTATTTTGGTTGGTTTCCTAACGCAAGTTTATCGCATCAGGTATTAGAAGACGTAATTATTTACGGAAATTATAAACGTAGTATTACAAGACCAAGTTATACAAGTTTAAATCCATTTTCATTCTTTTTAAATGAAAACACCATTGTTTTAGGTAATCCTAATTTAGTACCAACGTATAGAGATCATTTTGTAGTTGGAACTAATTTTTTAGAGTATTTTACAGTGGAAGGTTATTATATGAATTATGATGGAGATATTGTAGAGTTACTTAGGCAAAATAACCAAACAAACATTGTTGAAATTACACCCACAAATCTAGATAAGAAAGTAGAGTACGGCTTTGATTTTCTATTTAACTATGATATAACGAGCACTTGGAATGTGTATGCCGTTACTTCTTTTTATAATAGTACTGAAGAAGCTAATTTTGGTGAAGGTTTTGTGAAATTTAATCAGTGGTCTAATTACAGTGCTTTACAGAATAATATTGCAATGTTAGAAGATCAAAGTTTAAATGTAAATTTAACGTTTCAATGGGTTGGTAAAAATCTTCAACAACTTCAAAATGTTGAAGATAGATTATTTTCAGAGCTTAGTATAACAAAGTCAGTACTCAATAAAAAAGGTGTGATTTCGCTTACAGTAGAAGATTTATTTAATTTACAGAACCAAGAGACTTCACTTGAGTACTTAAATCAGTCTAGTAATAGTTTTGTTAACATAGACAACCGCTACATTAAACTCGGTTTTCGTTACAAATTTGGTAACACAAAACTTAGTACCAACGAGCGTACTACTAGTGAAGAAGAGCGCCAAAGATTAAATGACATGCAATAACGGATTTGTTAATCTTGCCACTCAGCAATAAACAAGTTAGTATCACGTCCTCCACCATTATTTCTATTAGAAGAAAACGCTAAATATTTACCATCATTAGAAAACACAGGAAAGGCATCAAACGTTTCACCATGTGTAACACGTTTTAAATTTTTTCCATCAATATCAATTAAATATAAATTGAAAGGAAAACCACGTTCTGCTTCAAAATTAGAAGAGAATAAAATTTTCTCGCCAGAAGGGTGAAAAAATGGACTCCAATTGGCATTACCCAAATCGGTTAATTGTCTTAATTCAGAGCCATCAGCATTACAAATATAAAGTTCCATATCCGTTGGTTCAACTAAACCTTCGGCCAATAGGTCTTTATATTCTTTTATTTCTTGCTCAGTTTTAGGACGTGATGAACGGAAGATTAATTTACTACCATCAGGAGAAAAGAATGCACCTCCATCATAACCCAATTCATGTGTAATTTGTTTTACATCAGAACCATCAATATTCATGGTGTATAATTCTAAATCACCACTTCTAGTTGAAGTAAATACAATTTTATCACCCTTTGGTGATACCGTTGGTTCTGCATCGTAACCCACTTCGTTAGTTAATTGGTTTACAATATTTCCTTCTAAATCAGCTACAAAAATATCGTAGGTATCATAAATAGGCCAAATGTATTTTCCGTTTTTTCTAAGTGGAGTATCAGGACACTCTTCACCTCCAAGATGTGTAGAAGCATAAATAATATGTTTGTTATCTGGCAAGAAATAAGCACAAGTAGTTCTACCTTTTCCTGTACTTATCATAGGTGGAGCAATACTATCTGTAAAGGTTTCGTTGGCATTCATTAAAAACATTTGATCGCAACCAACATTCCATTTCGCGTTATTAGATTGAAATACTAATTGCTTATCATCAAAACTCCAATAGGCTTCTGCATTATCACCACCATAAGTGACTTGTCTCATGGATTTAAAATGTGTTTCTTCAGGATAGATTAATGTATCGTATTTCTTCGTAGCACCTGCGCTAGCATCTGTGGTTTTTGAAGCGTCATTTTTACAAGATGAAAAGGTAACGAGTAGAATTAAAATAGCGATTATTCTGTTCATAGTAAAGTATTATAATAAGTGGCATTTAATGCCTAATTTTGTGCAAAAGTAAGACTTAATGATGAAATGTACCACGAAATACTTCTGATAAATATTTCAGTAATTACTTGTAAAATACGTTTAAATTATAAATTTAAAAATAGATTTCGAAATGAAAAAAGTATTGATTTTATTAGTTTTAATAGGTTTTCTATCATGTAAAAATGAACCTAAAATTGTAGAAAACAATATTAAAGACGATGTTACATTTTTAGCTGACGATAAATTAGAAGGTCGTCAAACAGGCACAGAAGGAGAGGTTTTAGCATCAGAATATCTTATAAAACGTTTTAAAGAAATTGGCGTGCAACCAAAAGGAACAGATGTTTTTTTACAATCGTTTTCTTTTAAGCCTAAAACAGATCCACATAGCGAAGTAGAATTTACCACAAATGCAGACAGTACCATAACGGGCCATAACGTCGTTGGTT
>Ga0209344_10005892_pt1 | contig 10342 bp, 7 predicted proteins | sample Cruoilmetagenom6_FD_187293 | JGI IMG/M metagenome (GOLD analysis project Ga0209344, IMG submission 187293) | Oil polluted marine microbial communities from Coal Oil Point, Santa Barbara, California, USA - Santa Barbara Oil Seep Sample 6 (SPAdes)... | ecosystem: Environmental > Aquatic > Marine >...
TGCCACTAACTGGCCTTTCTTTCGTATGTGCGACTCTGGCCGTTGAGTAATTTACTCTCGTCCGCGGTCGCGATGTTTAATACTTACAGCTACTCCGGGCAGACCACTCAGAATAACTGACAACTCTTCGGCAATCGCGACGGAGCGATGTTTGCCCCCCGTGCATCCGATTGCGATCGTTGCATGTCGCTTGTTTTCCCGCTGGTAGCCGGCGAAAACTGGCTCAAGCGCTTTAGCGTACTCCGTTACGAACTCTTGAGCCCCGGTAGCCCCCACGACGTGGGCGCGGACTCTTTCATCGAGTCCATCTAACGCTTTGAGCTCAGGAACCCAGAAAGGGTTGGGTAAGAACCGACAATCAGCGACCATATCCGCGTCTGCTGGCAGTCCGTACTTGAAACCAAAGCTCTCAATAGTAATACGTAATCCCGCGTCGTTTTCCGCCGAGAATTTCTCGATTATCGTCGTCGCTAGTTGGTGAATATTGAGATCAGTTGTGTCGATGACGATGTCACTGCTTGAGCGAATCTCTGCCATGCGCGCACGTTCCGCAGCAATCCCATCGAGCGGCGTCCCGTCTTCTTGCAACGGGTGTGGCCGACGCACTTGCTCGAACCGCCGAACGAGCGCCGCGTCCTCAGCGTCTAAAAAGAGAACTCGAAGCGAAGTCGAGCCTCGCAGGGTTTCAATCGCTTGCTGGGCATCGGTGAATAGCTTGCCGCCACGCACGTCGATCACGGCGGCTACACGCGGAAGGGAGTCACCAGCTCGATGGGCAAGATCCACGAGAGGGAGCAACATTTGCGGTGGGAGGTTGTCGACGACATACCAGCCCAAATCTTCGAGAGCGTTGCCCACAGTGGACCGACCGGCACCGGACATTCCGGTCACGATGAGCATTTCTTGCTGTTCTGGGGCAGGATTCATGGTGACTTCAGACTACCCGAGGCCAGGGGTGCGAAGTGAGGCCACGATAGCTTCGGCAGTCGTTTTTCCCACCCCAGGCACCTCCATAATCTGCTCGGGGCTTGCAGCGCGCAATCGAGCGACAGAACCAAAATGCTGCAGAAGTTTTTTTATCCTCGCGGGGCCAAGCCCCGGTACGGTCGCGAGAACAGATGCAACATCTTTCGATCGGCGCTGGCGCTGGTGAGCTATCGCAAAGCGATGCGCTTCATCTCGCAGTCGCTGGATCAAGAAGAGAGCGTCACTATTGCGCGGCAAGATTACCGGGTAGGGAGAATCAGGAAGCCATATCTCTTCTAACCTCTTTGCGATGCCCGCAAGTTGGATGCCCGACACACCAGACTCCTCGAGCGCACGTTGGGCCGCGGCTACCTGTGGCTGCCCACCGTCAACCACAAGCAGTTGAGGAGGATAAGAGAATTTTTTGGATGTGTCGGAAGGTTCGCCGGTTCCTTCCTCGGCCGACGACCCTGCAGGCACTGACTCCCCTGCAGGCACTGACTTGCCCGCCACGAGATAAGCCAATCGGCGCGTCACTACTTGGTAAATCGAGTCCGTGTCGTCGGTAGTCTCCGAAATATTGAAGCGTCTATAGTGCTGTTTCTTGGGCAGCCCGTCTTCGAAGACCACCATCGACGCTACGACATTCGTGCCACTCAGGTGTGATACGTCGAAACACTCCATGCGGAGCGGCGCTTCATCCATGTTCAGAGCTTCTTGGATGTCGGCGAGGGCTTGCGATCGTGCAACGAAATCGCCACTTCGTTTGGATTTGTAGAGTTTGAGCGCGTTCTTAGCATTCGCAGCAACGGTCTCCGCGAGGGCGGCTTTATCGCCGCGCTGCGCGACCCGAAGGCGTACCCGTGCGCCTAATCCTCGGCGTTGGGCCAGCCACTCCTCAAGCGGGCCGCTGTCGTCAGGCAGCGCAGGAACGAGAATCTCCCGCGGCGGAGACGCGTCCTCGTATGCGTTCTGCAGCACGGACTCGATGAGGCCAGAGAGCTCGACGTCAAGTTCTTTGTCGACAACCCAGCCACGCACGCCGCGAATACGGCCGCCTCGCACCATGAACTGCTGAACGGCCGCCGCAAGCTCATCGTGATCGATTCCAAAGAAATCGGCATCGACATCGTCGTCGAGCACGATCTGGTTCTTCGCGAGAGCAGTTTCGAGTGCACCAATTTGATCGCGGTAGCGGGCAGCGGACTCGTAGTCTTGGGCTTCTGCGGCACGCGCCATATTTGCTCGGATCGAATCGATCATGCGGGAATCGTTGCCTGCCATAAACGACGCAAAATCGAGCGCAATCGATTTGTGATCTTCGAGGGAGACTCTGCCGACACAGGGCGCAGCACATTTGCCAATATCACCGAGCAAACAGGGCCTGCCGGTTTGCTCGGCCCTCTTGTACACGGAGGGCGAACAGCTGCGCATAGGGAACGCTTTGAGCATCACGTCGACCGTGTCGCGGATGGCCCACGCTCGTGAGTATGGTCCGAAGTACCGGGCATTGGGCAACGATCGGTTTCGAGTCACCAGCACTCGGGGAACGGCGTCGCCCATCGTTATGGCAAGGTACGGATAGGTCTTGTCGTCTTTGTACTGAACGTTGAACGGCGGATCGAACTCTTTGATCCACGTGTACTCAAGTTGAAGCGCCTCGAAGTCGTTGCCAACGATCGTCCACTCGACCGTATTAGCGGAGAGCACCATGCGCCGGGTGCGCTCGTGAAGAGTTGACAGCGGTGCAAAATAGTTGCTGAGCCGGGCACGAAGATTCTTCGCCTTGCCGACGTACAGCACGCGTTTACGCTCGTCGATGAAGCGATAAACTCCAGGCTCTGTCGGGATATCGCCGGCGCGAGGCCGCCAACTGACGGTATTCGCCATGGTGCCTCTCTCCTCCCGCTACGCGCGGACTCCGCTGAGCACTTCGGCAAGGAACAAGCCCGTGTGCGACCCCTTAACCTTCGCGACCTTCTCTGGTGTACCGGTCGAAAGCAATTCGCCGCCGCCTGCACCACCCTCAGGTCCGAGATCAATGAGCCAGTCTGCTGACTTGATGACATCGAGATTGTGCTCGATAACGATGACCGTGTTTCCTTTGTCTACGAGGCCGTTCAGCACAAGAAGGAGCTTTCGAACATCCTCGAAATGTAATCCGGTTGTGGGCTCATCGAGGACGTAGACGCTGCGGCCCATCGAGCGTCGCTGAAGCTCCGTTGCCAACTTCACTCGCTGCGCTTCTCCGCCTGAGAGCGTTGTGGCGCTCTGTCCTAGGCGAACATAGCCGAGGCCCACCTCTTCGAGAGTTTTGAGGTAACGGTGGATGCTCGTAATTGCCTCGAAGAATTCTGCGGCTTCACTGATCGGCATATCGAGAACTTCAGCGACGTTCTTCGATTTGTACTTGACGGCCAAAGTATCCCGGTTGTAGCGCGCTCCCCCACACACCTCGCACGCTACATACACGTCGGGAAGGAAGTTCATCTCGATCTTGATCGTTCCATCTCCGCTGCAATTTTCGCAGCGGCCGCCCTTGACGTTGAAGCTAAAGCGCCCTGGTAAGTAACCGCGGGCTTTGGCATCCGCGGTTTCTGAGAACAACGTTCGAATCTTGTCGAACACGCCGGTATACGTTGCGGGGTTAGAGCGTGGGGTGCGACCGATTGGGTTCTGATCGACGTGAACAACCTTGTCGAGATTCTCTAAGCCGGTCACTCTGGTGTGCTTTCCCGGAATTTGACGTGCACCGTTGAGTTCGTTCGCTAACACTTTGTAGAGGATGTCGTTGACGAGACTCGACTTGCCGGAGCCACTCACTCCAGTGACGGCGGTAAAGGTGCCCAGAGGAAACTTCACCGTAACGTTCTTGAGGTTGTTCGCTTTCGCCCCCTCAACCACAATCTGCCGGTCTGGATCTACACGACGTCGCTTCTTTGGCGTCTCAATGGCTTTGCGCCCAGAAAGGTAATCCGCCGTGATCGACCTCGTATTGGTGAGCAGCTCGTCGTACGACCCGGAGTGAACAACTTCTCCCCCGTGCTCGCCAGCACCTGGGCCGATATCGACAACCCAGTCGGCAGTGCGAATAGTGTCTTCATCGTGCTCCACAACAATCAGTGTGTTGCCAAGATTCTTGAGTTTGACCAGAGTCTCGATTAGCCGTCGATTGTCCCTCTGGTGCAATCCGATGCTCGGTTCATCCAGCACGTAAAGCACGCCGGTTAGCCCTGAACCGATCTGAGTAGCCAAACGGATTCTCTGCGCCTCGCCTCCGCTCAGAGTTGCCGCGGCGCGAGCCAGATTGAGATAGCTCAGCCCGACCTCGACCAGAAATTCGAGCCGCAGACGAATTTCTCGTAAGACCTGTGCGGCTATTCGAGCGTCGCGTTCACTCAGAACAAGGGCGTTCACAAACGCGTACGCATCGCTCAAACTTAGTTCGCAAATATCTGAAATGCTGTTGCCCGCGACCGTGACAGCCAGCACCTCGGGTTTAAGACGCTTGCCGTGACAAACAGGACAAGGGATCTCCCTCAGGTAGGCCGCATAGCGCTGGCGTTGAACATCAGTCTCTGCTTCGAGATACTTGCGCTCAATGTACGGAATCACGCCCTCGAAGCCGGTCGAATATTTCATCTCTCTGCCGTAGCGGTTCTTCCACTTGACCGAGACCTTGAAGTTATTGCCGGTGAGCACTGCATCGCGCACGTCTTCAGACAATTCGCCCCACGGGGTATCGAGAGAGAAATCAAGATCACGTGACAGGCCATCGAGGAGTTTTTCGAAATAGTTGTAGAGACCTTTGCCCGAGTTCGTCCACGGCAGGATTGCGCCCTCTGAGAGGCTCACCGAATCGTCCGCAACCAGCAGGTCGGCATCAATAGACATACGCGTACCGAGCCCGGAGCACTCCGGGCACGCCCCGAACGGCGCATTAAACGAGAATGTGCGCGGTTCGATCTCGGTTAGCTGGATGGGGTGGTTATTGGGGCAAGAGAGCTTCTCAGAGAAAGAACGCCACGCGGCGTCACCCTCCTCATCGACAAAGTTGATGGCCACGACGCCATCTGTGAGGCGCAGTGCGGTCTCAAGAGAGTCCGTTAGGCGGGTCAACACATCATCATTCGCAACCAATCGGTCGACCACTACCGAGATGTCGTGTTTGTACTGCTTCTTAAGCTTGGGAGGCTCACTCAGCTGGATGACTTCACCATCGACAATTGCGCGCGAATAGCCGCTTGACGCCAACTCAGCGAAGAGATCGACGAACTCGCCCTTCTTCTGCGATACCACCGGACTCACAATTTGATAGCGCGTGCCCGCGTCAAGCTTCATGAGCTGATCAGCTATCTGCTGCACAGACTGACGTTCGATCTTCTCGCCGCAAATGGCACAGTGGGGCACGCCAATACGAGCCCACAACAAACGCATGTAGTCATAAATCTCAGTGATCGTGCCTACGGTCGAGCGAGGGTTGCGATTCGTCGACTTCTGGTCGATCGACACCGCGGGACTGAGGCCCTCAATAAAATCTACGTCTGGTCGGTCGACTTGTCCGAGAAATTGGCGGGCATACGCGGAGAGCGACTCTACGTAGCGGCGTTGTCCCTCAGCGAAGATTGTGTCGAACGCCAAGCTCGACTTGCCCGAGCCAGAAAGCCCTGTAAACACAACCAGTGAATCGCGGGGAATCTCAAGGTCAACGTTCTTGAGGTTGTGTACTCGAGCGCCGCGGACACTGAGCTGAGAATTAGGAGTGGGCTGAGCTGTAGTCACTCTTACTATTCTACGGAGACCACTGACATCCGGCGACCGCTCGGGTAACCAACGATAATGAAGTCATGCATATTGCGCACGTCACCAGTTTCTACGATGCGCCAGCGCTGTCGCCATCCAGCGCTGTCAGGATGCGCGGTAGCAGCTATCTCGCCGCTGGTCACGAGTTCTCCGTTATCGTTCCCGGAAAAGAATCCTCCATCGTCTGGGCCGACTACGGCACGGTCGTCACCGTCCCTGCCCGCGGAGCAGCCTTGCGACGCGGGTTTGTCCCGATCACGCATGCCATTCAGAGTGCACTCGAACGCCTCTTGGTCGACCGCGTCGAGGTCGCTGACAGGCTGAGCTACCGGCGGCTAGGTGGCTGGGCGCACACCGCCAACGTCGGATCGATTTTGCTTGCTGATGAAAGTCACGTCGACCCCTTCGACGAAGTCGCAACGCGGGGATACGACCGAGTGGTGAGCAGCCTTGTCACCGCAGATCATGAGCGCAGAGACGCACAACTTCACTCTGGACACGACGGAGTCGACGTGGAGCGCTTCTCACCGTTGCGCCACAATCAGGCGCTTCGGAGAACCAGCGGGGCCGAACTAATCGTGGCCTGTGCCACGCCGTTCACGTCACTGGGAGGAGCAGCCTTAGCGCTCGACACCCTGGGGGCGCTTGCAGCAGCGGGGGTGGACGTGCATTTTGTGTTGATCGGTGACGGACCGCTGAAGGGGCGTCTAGAACGCCTAGCTCAGGGTCTGCCGGTGCAGTTCCTCAGCGCTCAGAACGTCACTCTAGACGAGCGAGCGGAAGTCTTCGCCACGTCTGACGTTGCGCTCATTACTTCACAAGACAAGAGTGCGAAGCTCATCGCCCTCGAAGCGCTGGCTTGTGGCACGCCGACGGTGATCGCTGATGGAGCACGTTTGGGCCTGTCCTTCGCCGAGGGCGCGGGGCTTACAACCGCTCCGGTCGCTTCTCAACTCGCCCATGCCGTGCGAATCCTGGCTAAGGAACCCGTAGAACGACGACGTGTGGCAGCGCGTCGGACGTCACTTGACTATGACGCGCTTCCGCTCAACCGCGCGATGCTCGAATTGCATCTCTCGATCGACTAACGTCGCGGCCGCAAGACCCGTCTAACGCAGGTGTCCGGCCTGCTCCATCTGACGAAGTTCCTTTTTGAGCTCTTGCACTTCGTCGCGCAAGCGAGCTGCAAGCTCAAACTTCAATTCGGATGCCGCCTGAAGCATTTGCTCGTTGAGGTCCGAAATGATCTGTTCGAGATCGTTGCCGCCTGCCGCCGCAATGCCCTCACGTGCGAGATTTGGTGTCGGTGCGCGCTTCTTGCCATCGCGATTGCGAGTCGCCAAGAGCTCCGCCGTGTCGGCACCTTCGCGAAGCAGGGCATCCGTAATGTCGGCAATCTTCTTTCGCAGCGGCTGCGGGTCGATTCCATGTTCACGGTTGTATTCGATTTGTTTATCTCGGCGACGATCAGTCTCTTCGATAGCAAACTTCATGGACGCGGTAATGACATCGGCATACATGTGCACTTCACCCGAGACGTTTCTCGCGGCACGACCTATCGTTTGGATGAGTGAGGTTGAGGATCTCAAGAACCCTTCCTTGTCGGCATCGAGAATAGCGACAAGGGAAACTTCTGGCAGGTCGAGCCCCTCACGGAGCAGGTTGATGCCGACAAGAACGTCATAGACGCCTTGACGAAGCTCCGTTAGCAGCTCAACTCGGCGAAGGGTATCTACGTCCGAGTGGAGATAGCGGACGCGTACTCCGTTCTCAGACAGGAACTCGGTGAGCTCCTCTGCCATCTTCTTCGTGAGAGTGGTCACAAGCACGCGCTCGTTGCGTTCTACCCTGGTGGTGATCTGTTCGAGCAAATCGTCGATCTGACCCTGAGAGGGCTTGACGACGATCTGCGGATCAATCAGACCGGTGGGGCGAATGACCTGTTCGACAATGGAATCTGTAATACCCATTTCGTACCGACCAGGCGTTGCCGAGAGGTAGATCTTTTGCCCTACGCGGTCAAGAAACTCTTCCCAGCGCAATGGACGGTTGTCGAGGGCGCTAGGCAGGCGGAAGCCGTGCTCCACAAGCGTGCGCTTGCGTGACGCATCGCCCTCATACATCGCCCCAATTTGAGGAACGGTTACGTGCGACTCATCGATTACGACAAGGAAATCTTCGGGGAAATAGTCGAGCAGGCAACTAGGTGGTTCCCCTGGTTGCCGACCATCCATATGAAGCGAATAGTTCTCGATTCCATTGCAGAAACCGATCTGCTCCATCATCTCGATATCGAAAGTCGTTCGCATACGCAGGCGCTGCGCTTCGAGCAGCTTGCCCTGGCGCTCAAGAACTTCGAGCCGCTCGGTAAGCTCCTGCTGAATGGAGACGATTGCGCGTTTGATTGTTTCGGGACTGGCCGAGTAGTGGGTGCCAGGGAAGACTGAGACGGCATCCATCTTTTTCACGACCTCACCGGTAAGCGGGTGGAGCGAATAGAGCGCTTCAATCTCATCACCGAACATTTCGATGCGAATCGCCAACTCTTCGTAGACCGGGATGATTTCGATCGTGTCGCCCCGCACTCGAAAGTTGCCGCGCGAAAAGTCGTAGTCGTTGCGCTGGTATTGCATGCCGACAAATTTTCGGATGAGGGTCTCACGGTCAATTCGCATGCCGACTTGGAGCGCAATCATCGCCTCAAGATATGACTCTGCTGCGCCGAGGCCGTAAATGCTGGACACCGTTGACACGACGACAGTGTCTCGTCTACTCAGCAGCGAATTGGTCGTGGAGTGCCGGAGTCGCTCGACCTCGGCATTGATCGAGGAGTCCTTCTCAATAAAGGTGTCGGTCTGAGGAATGTAAGCCTCTGGTTGGTAATAATCGTAATAGGAGACGAAATATTCGACCGCGTTGTTTGGCATCAGATCGCGAAATTCATTGGCCAGCTGCGCAGCCAGTGTCTTGTTGTGCGACATGATCAGAGTCGGGCGCTGAACCTGTTCGATGAGCCAAGCCGTCGTCGCCGACTTTCCCGTGCCGGTCGCGCCCAAAAGCACGACATCCGTCTCGCCCGCATTAATGCGTTGAGCAAGTTCATGAATTGCTTGCGGCTGATCACCCGACGGCGAATACTCACTAATCACCTCAAACGGACGCACTGAGCGAGTAGGTTCCATACCTCCAGTGTAGGCAGCGCCCCTGACAATCACATGGCGCTACTGAGGGATCCCTAGGAGCACATTGTGCAGTTCGAGCCAGATCTGATCGGCACGACTCAAGGTCTGCTCAATGGTGCCGTTGGACTCCACCACGAAGTCCGCTATCGCTCGACGCTGCTGGGAGGATGCTTGAGACGCGACGCGAGACTCCGCCTCGGCTCGCTCCATACCTCGGTGTGCGATCAGGCGTTCCACTTGAACCTCTGCCCCCGCTTCGACGGTAACGATCTTGTCAAACCGGTCGAGAGATTGCCGGGACTCCACCAAGAGCGGTACGTCATACACAATCAGAGCATCCGCATCTTCGGCCGCGGCTTCGTCGAACCGAGACTGAGCCAAACGTCCGATAGCCGGATGAGTAATCGCGTTGAGGCTCTCGCGTGCGGCTGCATTCTCAAAAATCAGCGCGCCAAGGGCCGAACGATTCAAACTGCCATCACTCGAAATCATGTCGCTACCCCAGCGCGACTCAATCTCAGCAAGCGCAGGGCTGCCGGGCTCAACGACTTCACGAGCCAGAGCATCCGCGTCGACCACCACGGCACCGTGGTGCGCCCAGCGCTGCGAGACCGTCGATTTTCCTGAGGCGATGCCGCCAGTGAGCGCTATTAGGTGCATTCACCAATGCTAACCTCAGCGTGTCGAAAGGACCTCAGCATGTTCGAGCTTCTCACGGGTACTGGGCTTGCCGTAGCGGCCGGGCTCAACGCGTATATTCCCTTACTTGTTCTGGGCGTCGCCGGCCGGTTGCTGGATTTTGTTGAGCTGCCTGCCGCCTGGGCATGGCTGGAAAACCCGTGGGTGATCGCCGCACTCTCTGTTCTGCTCGTTATCGAGATCATCGCCGACAAGGTGCCCGTCGTCGACTCCATCAACGACTGGCTTCAGACCATTATTCGTCCAGCAGCGGGAGGAATAGCCTTTGGCACTGGTGCAGCGGCGGAAACTGCAGTCGTGAGCGATCCCGAAGCATTTTTCTCCTCAAATGCGTGGGTACCGGTCGTTGTCGGAATCCTTCTAGCGCTCGGCACGCACGCGACGAAAATGCTTGCTCGCCCAGCGCTCAACGCGGCAACAGCAGGGACCGCAGCGCCGATTGTGAGCGCAGCCGAGGACTTCAGCAGTGTTTTCTTGAGCGTCCTTGCTCTGCTCATCCCTGCGTTGGGAATCGCTGTGATCGCCGGGCTCATCCTGCTTGTCATATCTCGTATGCGACATTCGCGACGTCGTGCACGCGCGACGTCGGCTGTGGGCTGAGCGGAGGCACTGTCGCGGCTAAGTCGGGGAAATCGACTGCCAGAACGTTCTCCTCCGAGTGGCACGCACGTTCCCTGCGAGAACAACCGCCC
>Ga0209344_10005894_pt1 | contig 10338 bp, 7 predicted proteins | sample Cruoilmetagenom6_FD_187293 | JGI IMG/M metagenome (GOLD analysis project Ga0209344, IMG submission 187293) | Oil polluted marine microbial communities from Coal Oil Point, Santa Barbara, California, USA - Santa Barbara Oil Seep Sample 6 (SPAdes)... | ecosystem: Environmental > Aquatic > Marine >...
CGAAGAGACATTCTGGCCATTTTCATCCTTTGAAAATCACTACAAAGCCAGAATGCTAAATGAAAACCGCTTAAAATAATAAGCTGATTGAGAACGCCCCCTGACAATATCGCCTTATTTATTTGCGAATGAGGCAAGAATTTTTAATCTATATAAATCGTATGGCATTGAAGGTACGTTATTGATTCAGTCTCAAGGTCATGAAATAGAACATAGGCACAATTCGAAGAAGGTTGACCTAGGTTACATTCCTGCTTCAACATTTAAAATCCCAAATACATTAATTGTAGTGTTCTAATAAAACCGGACACCAACACAGGTGGTAAAATTGCCACCAGAGAGATGTTCCATGAAAAGACAAGGTCGATCATTTTCGACAGATTTCAAACATGAGGCAGCATGCCTGGTAGTAGACCAGGGATATTCGATTTCTGAGGCCAGTCGATCGCTTGGCGCGGGAGAGACAGCGTTTCGACGCCGGGTCCAGCAGTTAAAGCTTGAGCGTGGCGGCGGGACGCCAGTCAGCAAGGCGCTGACCGTGGAGCAAAAGCGTATTCAGGAGTTAGAAGCCCGGGTGAACCGGCTGGAGCGGGAGAAAACCATATTAAAAAAGGCTACCGCCTTCTTTTTACGTCCTGGCTCTATGCGGTTGAATCTGCGCGTTATTGTGCCGGGCTGCGCATGGCACAATAAATTCCGGACGAAACCACGATTGTCCATATATGCGCGCTGACTCTCACCGTCTGAATGGGCATACCGATCAAAGGGGCTAAACTTCCGGTCGAATTCAGCAATAATCCCGTCTCACCTCAGTGTGAAAAACTCTACGGTTTCGGTGAGATGCACGGTCTGATCGCTCAAGGCGGCAAAGGCAGTGGAGTTCTCCTGAGCCAGGGTGCTATTCTCCTGGGTCAGGGTGTTAATATCGGCCACGGCAGAGGCCACCTGCTCGGCAGCGCTTTTTTGGCTTTCTGCCGCTTGCGCAATCTCGTTCACCCGTTGATTTACTTCATCAATGCCCTTGAGGATCAAGGCAAAGGACTGAGCGCTTTTGCCCGACAGGGCGCTGCCCTCGCTCATCAATTCGACAGTCTGGTTGATAAGGTTTCTGATCTCCCTGGAATTGGCGGCACTGGATTGCGCCAGACGCCGCACCTCCTGAGCCACCACCGCGAATCCGCGTCCGTGTTCGCCGGCATAGATCAGCCGGGCTCCTTCCTCGGCAAATACTTTCATTTTCTCCAGCCAGAGCGCTCTCTATGTAATGTTGATCCTGAGCCTTGAACTCCGGCGGGGTGATATGGGCCCAGCCGAAATTCGGCTCGAGCAACTTCTCTTTGCTGTACCCGAGAAGATCAGCGAAAGCGTCATTTATATCATGGTGCACGCCATCGGCACTGAACTCGACGAGACCCTCGGTAAAGCTGTCCAAAATATCATGGCGATACTGCTCCGCTTGAGCTACCGCAGCCTCCTTTTCCTTTATCATAATGATATTCGGGAAGGTGGCAACTTCGACCTCGATGGGAGAGATTTCCCAGAGCAGATATCGCATGTCCCCTTGGCTTAGGCATGACGCCGCCACGCTGAAAGTCCGCTCTTGCCCATCTATGCCACGCAACTGCAGAATTTGATTCGCAACAGGTGCATTGCCAGCACAGGCATGCTCTGCCAGATCCATCAGCCGACGCCGATCCATATCGGAGGCGATCCGATCAAAAATCACGGCACCTTCCTGATGTTCGCCCAAATACCCAACGAGATTATCGTTCCAGGCTACCATCCGACCCTGGGGATCTGTAATGCTGATGGCCATACGGATTTGAGCAAATAATTGGTTAACGTCAAACGGCCCGAACTTCTTGGCTTTGAGGTGACCGCTTTGCGGCATTTCTCATATCTCCTTTATGGTGGAAACACGAATGGATTATCCTGGGAGGCTTCTTACACTGGGGGCTAAAATCTACCTTAGGGAACCTCTGAACAAATCTGGGCGAAGCTCAGGCGTGGTTCATTATGTTCAGATTCTCGGGATAAATTGCGCGGGTTAGCAGGGCTATTGCGAAGATTGTCAACGATGAAGCTGAGCATAAGGGACGCAAAAACCGAGTTCATGACTTGTTCAGAGGATCCTTAAGTAACCCGTTGCTCTGCCATGCTTCTAATCAGCAGCCTTGCACTACCAGGCTATGGTCTTGCAGACAACTCCAAGGGTGCTGGCTGCGTATAGAGGATGTATTATATCTCAGAACTGGAATGTCCTGCCAAGGAGGATTAACATTTCAAAGCTTTTCGATTAGTCTGCTTCGCTTGAAGCTTAGTCAACGGGTTTTTAACTATGTCAAGAAATCCATGAGGGCGCACGGGTAAAAGTCCTGTACAGGCATAACCGTTTCTTCTGCCGTGGCATAGCGGCGCCGGAGCCATGGGCTTTTGGTCTGGTATTGGAGGGACGGCTATCCCGGACTATGCCAACTGCCCGTGACGGCATGCTGCACAAGATATAATCCGGCAGTGTGCCGAGAAGAAGTGGAGGTGATTGCGCGGCTTCGGCTACCTGCCGCAAGTGCTTGCAATGCCGTACTTTTGCCAAAGGCTTAGGATATCTTTATTTGTTGGGCTAGCAGACTCTGGCTATACTCCAGGTATATTGTGGCAACCATGAATCCCAGTCGAAGCATATTTAAAGCTTATGAAAAAATGTTTGTTTGAGCTGGAGGATGATTTGACATATGAATTATTTGGCACTAAGATTCACTAAAATACTTAAGCGGATTTAGATATCCGGCGCTGGAATAATATCAACGAACACCTAAGGATGGGTTAATGAATAGAGCATACTGCCTGTTCAGTATGGCGGTTGCATGCGTGTCAAGCTGTTTGCAACCTGCATGGGGAGAAACACTTGATCAGGCTTGGGAGCGTGCCCTGGCGGCCAACGAAGGATTGCGTGCCGCTGAGAAACAAGTCGATTCGGCGCGGCATGGATTAAAATCCGCCAAAGCTGCCCGTTTTCCAGTCTTTCAACTGAGCGGTGGTTACGTGGCTCTTGATAAAGAACCCACCATCGATATAGAGGAAGGGCTGGGAATGTCCTTTCCGGAATCATCTCGCCTTAATATCACCAATCCTGTGACTGGCGCAGCATTTGATCTGTCGCAATTTTCCAATTTTGAACTCGGGCAGGACACGCTGGGCACGGCGCAGTTTTCCGCAGCATTGCCACTGTATGCAGGCGGTCAAATTTCGGGCTTGATCAAAGTTGCCGACGCCGGTCTTGAGGGTTTGCAATGGCAGCGGGATAGGGTTGAAAAAGAACTGAAGCTCACTGTGGGGCAGGCTTACGTCAACGTTTTGCGCGCCCAGCAGGCTGTCAATATTTCTGAAGATGAATTGCGCACACTGCGGGCGCATGTTCAAGATGTAGAGAACCTGTTCGATCAGGGTCTGGTGGCACGCAATGATTTGCTGGCGGTGCGGGTGGCGGAGCTGGAATCGCAGCAAAGAAGCATCATGATCAATAATATGCTCGAACTGGCTCGTTCATTTTATAATCGTTTGATGGATCGCCCCATGGATGCGCCTGTTAATCTCGATGAGCTTATAGTTCCGGGGGCGCCCCTTGCGCTTGAGTATTATGCCGAGAAGGCGAAGACTCAACGCCCAGAGCTCAAAGCACTTGATGCGCAGGTGAGAGCACTTAAAAGCACCGCGAAGGTGGTGCTTGCCGGAATGATGCCGCAGGTCGGGTTGGTTGGCGGTTACATGTACCTGGATATGGATGCGCTGCAAGACAAGGGTTTTGGTTATGGCGGTGTGGCTATGAGCTGGAATCTGTTTGATTTTGGTGCTACTCGCAACCAGGCGGATTCGGTTGTCGCAACCGCCGAGTCGTATTGGGAGCAGTTTCAGGAAGCCGATGAAATGATTGGCTTGCAGGTTCGGCAGGTCTGGCTCAGTTATAAAGAAAGCCTGAGTCGTGTCGATGTGACCAAACAAGCGCTTGCAAGCGCGGATGAAAATCTGGAAGTAGCGCGTGACCGTTACCGTCATGGTTTCGGCACCAATACAGAAGTACTCGACGCTGAGGTGCGGCGAACGGCGGCTTATGCCAACAACAATAACGCGGTATATGATGCCGTATACAATCGCTTGCGCCTGCTTCAGGTAACGGGTGAAATCTAAAACAACAGGGATGTGTAGGGATTTCCATGAGAAAGTCAGTATTAATTTCAGTTATCATCGTGGTCGTTGGTGGTTTGGGAAGCTTGATCGTGTGGGATCGCATTCGTCATGCGCCGCTACCCGAGGGCCTTTTGCAAGGCAATGGCAGGATTGAGGGAGACACTATATCGGTCGCTGGCAAGTATCCGGGTAAGGTAAAAGAGCGTTTGGTTGATGAAGGCGCTCAAGTCGAGAAAGACGACCTGATTCTGCGTCTCGACTCCGAAGAGGTGGAGGCCAAGATCAAACAGGCAGATGCCGTTGTCAAGGCTTTGGAGGCTCAGTATGAGGCAGCGCGGCTTGGTCTGGATATTCTGCGCCGACAGGTACCGCTTGGAGAGAAGATGGCGGTAGCGCAGGTAAAAGCGCGGGAAGCTGGAGTGGAAGTCGCTACAGCCGCAGAGGCGCAGTTGCGTAAGGACAGAGACCGATTGAAAGCTTTGGCGGATAAGGGGAGCGTGGATCAGCATCGCAGCGAAGAAGTACAGTTGCGCTGGAAAGCGACTACCGCTGAATTGACAGGCGCGAAATCTGGCTTGGAAGCGGCGAGAAGGCAACTGGATCAGGCGATGTTGGGCTACGATCAGATCGTAGCAAAGGAAACAGAATTGGGGGCGTTGGCTGCGCAGCTTGAACGTGCGCAAGCCGGCAGGGAAGAGGCGCAGGTCGCCTTGGATAATCTCTCCCTCTATGCGCCTGCAACCGGAACAGTTATCGCCAAACTGGTCGAACCCGGCGAAGTGGTGGCAGCGGGAACGCCTGTTGTCGAGTTGGTCAATATGAATAGTCTCTACCTGAAAGTTTACATTGCGGGGAAACATCTGGGTAAATTAAAATTGAACCTGCCCGCCCGGATTTATATCGACGCTTATCCTGATCGCCCATTCCATGCCAAAGTTGGTTATATTGCCAGGCGGGCTGAGTTTACACCCAAGGAAGTACAGACGCAGGAAGAGCGCACCAAGCAGGTTTATGCGGTCAAGCTTTATTTCAAGGATGAAGAAGACAGCGCCAGTTTGACGCCCGGAATGCCGGCGGATGCAGTGATTCGCTGGAATGATTCGGTGCCGTGGCAAAAACCCAAATGGTAAAGGCTGATCTGTGATTCATGAAAAAGGGTGATGCGCATGGTTACAAAAACATATCCAGCCGTTCAAATCTCAAAACTGTTGAAGCGGTATGGAGATGTGGAGGCGGTTCGTAATATCGATCTCTCTATTCCCCATGGCTCTCTTTTCGGTTTGATTGGTCCTGACGGGGCGGGTAAAAGCAGCTTGATGAAGTCCGTCGCTGGGGTTATGAGTTATGAAGGCGGAAAAATAGAGGTTTTGGGGCAACCAATCACTTCAGAAGCAGAAGCAGAGAAGGTAAAGATCAAACTTGGTTTTATGCCGCAGGGATTGGGTCAGAATCTCTATCCAGATCTCTCTATCGATGAAAATATCGAGTTTTTTGCTCGTCTTCGGCTTGTTGGGAGCAAGGAACTCAAGGAGCGGAGAGATCGTCTGCTCGATTTGACGCGACTGATTTCTTTCCGTGACAGGGCCATGAAGAATCTCTCGGGGGGGATGAAGCAAAAGCTCGGCCTGGTATGCACCTTGATACACGAACCAGAGTTTATCATTCTTGATGAGCCCACCACTGGGGTTGACCCTGTGTCAAGAAGGGATTTCTGGGCAATTCTGGCCGAACTTCTCGGAGAGAAAGGGATTACGGCCCTGGTTTCGTCCGCTTATATGGACGAGGCATCCCGCTTTGACTCGACAGCTTTGATGCATGAAGGGAGCATCATTGCGCAAGGTACGCCGCAAGAATTGGTGAATCTGATCCCGGGTATTTCCATGCTTATTCGAGTTCGGCAACAGCTTGAGGCCCTGCAGCGGTTGCGGGACAATTACCCTCAGGTTCTGGGTATGGGTGAATGGCTGCGCGTATTTGCACCTGGAGATACAGCTCAAGAAGCAAAAATCAAGGTGCAGGAGTTGCTTCATGATCTGGATCTCGGTGAGATTATTGTCGTAGCGCCGGAGTTGGAAGAAGTGGTCGTTGAACAGCTTGAAACGCATCATGGTAGCGCAGGATCGCGCTCGGTGATACAAAAGGCTCCGGAACTGACCCGGCATGTAGGTAGTATGCAGACCACGGGGTTCGCGATTGAAGCCAAGGATCTGGTGCGTGAGTTCGGCGCTTTTCGTGCAGTTGATGGCGTTAGCTTCCAGGTTCCACCAGGTGAAATATTTGGCCTGCTTGGCGCCAACGGTGCGGGAAAGACCACGGTCATCAAAATGCTAACAGGTATTTTAGCGCCAACCGCCGGCAACGGAAATGTAGCGGGTGCGGATATGCACCATTCCGGTCGTAAAATCAAGGAACGGATTGGCTATATGTCTCAAGCTTTCTCACTGTATCAGGATTTGACGGCAGAACAGAATATCCGCTTATATGCCGGTATATACGGAGTCCATTCATCGGATATTGCCAAGCGGATCAGTTGGATTATGGATGTTACCAGTCTGCAAGGACATGAGCGCCATCTCGCCGGTTCACTGCCTATGGGCATGAGACAACGGCTGGCGTTGGGATGTGCCTTGATTCACAGTCCAGGCATATTGTTTCTCGATGAACCGACATCCGGAGTCGATCCGATAGGCAGGAGGCACTTTTGGGATATGATTTTCCAGATATCTCGTAACGAAGGTGTTGCATTGCTGGTAACAACCCACTACATGAGTGAGGCGGAACATTGCGATCACATTGCCTTGATGCATGCCGGCAAGGTTGTGGCGGATGATACGCCTGAAGGTTTGAAACGTTCGGTGGAAGAACGTTTTGGTCATTTGCTGGAAGTGGAAACCAATGAGCCTTATGTTGCACAGCGGCTTCTACGCAATAATGGGTTTGAAGATGCCAATCTGTACGGTCGGTTGATTCATTTGCTGGCCAATGACCCGGTTAGTGCTGAACAGCGTATCCGGGAGGTCTTGCAACAAAATGGTCTCGAATGCACCCGGGTAGAGCGTCAACCTGTCACTATGGAAGACGTCTTTATTCATAATGTGCTTGAGATGGAGCGACAAATAGCGAGACAGGCGGCATGAACACCGAACGAATAATGGCGACCATGACCAAGGAAGTGAATGAAATCCTGCGGGATCGCCTTTTTATGACCCTGGCGTTTATTTCACCTGTGCTCATGATGCTTTTGATGGGTTACGGAATGAATCTGGATGTGGAAAATATCCCGATTGTTATCCTTGATTACGATGATACTCCCGCCAGTCGAGATTACGCTTATCGGTACGTTGATTCGCGTTATTTTGACTTCAAGGGATTCGTTACCAACGAACATGAGCTGGAAAAACTGATCATGGCAGCCAAAGTGCGTGGGGGAATTATCATTCCTGAGCATTTTGGCGCGCGCCTTGCCTCCGGGCAGGGCGTTGAGGTTCAGACTTTAATTGAAGGTGTTATTCCATTGCGCGCCAATATGACTAAAGGTTATGTCATTGCAATTAACGCCTATGTCAATCAGGAGAATCTGACTGGTTTTCTCTCACGTTTGCAGGGTATTCCAAGAGAGCGGGCGGCAGATACGATCAACAGTATTCGGCTGGAATCACGATACCTTTACAATCAGGCTGTTAAAAGCGTTTGGTCGCTTGCCCCGAAACTCATCATGCTCATACTTATGATGACACCGCCTTTTTTAACGTCAGTTAGCGTAGTCAGGGAGAAAGAGCGAGGTTCGATTCTCAATATTTATGCTTCTACCGTATCGCGGGCTGAATACATTATCGGTAAATTGGGGCCTTATGCTGTGATCGCCCTGTTTAACGGAGTTTTGTTGTGGGTTCTGGCGACTCAATTGTTTTTGGCGCCCTTTAAGGGTTCGTTTTTGTTCTTTCTTCTGTGTACATCGGTTTATGCTATTTGTACGACAGGGTTAGGATTGTTGGTGTCAATATTCGTACGCACGCAAATAGCAGCCATTGTGGTTACCATGATGGTGACCGTGGTGCCAGCCATGCTTTACTCCGGCATCCTGATTCCACTGAGTTCGCTTGGTACATTGCCCAAATTGCTGGCATATCTTGCTCCAGCGATGCATTATTCGATGATTATCGATGGCACTTTTCTTAAAGGGGAAGGGTTTGCTACTTTGTGGATACATTTTATGAATCTGGTGATTTACACCACTGTTCTTTTCGCACTAAGTTATAGTCTGTTCACAAAGAGACCAAAATCATGATGGCAAAGCAGAACTTCATTAGTGAGGATTGGATGGTGGCATGGCAACGTATACGCGTGATGACCAGAAAGGAGGTTCTGCAGTTGCTGAGGGATGGAATCCTGATGGGTTTTGTTCTTTATGCCTTCACTGGTGATATTTTCGTGGCCGGCAGCGGCATGAAGATGGAATTAAGCAATGCTAAAATGATTGTACTTGATGCCGATCAGTCGCCAGTATCCAGAGAACTCATTTCCCGATTTCATGGCCCGGAATTCAATGTAATCGGTTCTGCAAATTCGCCGGAACATGCCCTTCAGTTGCTTGACCATGGGAAAGCCATGATTCTGATAGATATCCCCTCCGGGTTTCAGGATGACCTGATCAAGGGTCGGCAGGCGTCAATACAGCTACAAACAGATTCCAGTAATTCGGTACTTGGTACTTGGGCGAACAGTTACGCCGCCCAGATTGTCGGTGGGTTTGCGCTTGAGCAGAGTCTTGGGGCATTGGGTATTGGTGGGGATGGAAGTGGGCCCATGCCTGTGCCAATGGTGGATGATCGGCACAGGGTGTGGTTTAATCCGAACAGCGTCGATAAGTGGTTTATCCCGGTGGTAGAGATGATGACGATGGTGACTATGCTATCGGTGATGCTTCCGGCAGCAGCCATGGTCAGGGAAAAGGAACGCGGAACCATCGAGCAGTTGCTGGTTTCGCCATTGACGCCGATGCAAATTCTTTTCCCCAAGGTTATCTCTATGACCATTGTCATTATGATTGGTATTACCCTTGCGTTGTTTGTCGTGTTACGACCTGCGTTCGACTTGCCTATCAGGGGGAACCTGTTTCTATTTTATTTCCTCTCTGCGATATACGTGTTCACCATGTCGGGAGTGGGTATGGCTTTATCCACTGTGGTGAATAATATGGCACAGGTGGGTATGATGGTAATACTGTTTTTGGCGCCTATGCTGATGCTTTCCGGCACATTTGTGCCTTATGAAGGTATGGCCCCGGCAATTCGCTGGATTATGTTTGTTTCTCCACTGCATTATTATGTTGAAATTACCTTGGGGATTTTGCTCAGAGGCGCGGGTATAGATATTCTTTGGCCAAATATTATCCCCATGACCGGGATAGGAGCTGTTGTCTTCACTCTCAGTCTGCTCAGATTTAGAAGGCAGTTTAATTAAGCAGCCTTTGATTAATTCTGGACGAAGGTGATTGTAGTCCCTTATCGCACGCAACAGTAGGGCTATTGCGAAGATTTACAATGATGAAGCCGGGCATAAGGGACGCAAGCGGGTTCGACTTCGCTCATCGCAGGCACCGAGTTCATGAATGGATCAGAGCTTCTCTGCATTTCGACACCATGTCTTCAAACTTGTTGTTCTGATGATAGGAAACAGCCTTCGGTATTGTGACCTTGTTTATCCGATGCACCGTAAAACCCCGTCGTTAAGGGCGGGGATATAAGGCGCGGGTTTAGTCTGGCGTCTATAATAGAACCTATGAAACAACTCAAGGCTTTTAAGTTCCAACTCAAGACCAACGAAGCAGAGGCGGCACAATTGCGCCGTTTCGCGGGGTGTTGCCGCTTGGTTTGGAACAAAGCGCTAGCCATGCAAAAGGAACGGCTTGACAGTAAGCAAAGCATACTCAACTATCCGAAGTTGGCGGCTGAACTCATTAAGTGGAAATATGCGCCCGAAATCAGCTTTTTAAGTGAAGCTCCTGCGCAACCGTTGCAACAAACGCTTAAGAACCTTGATAGGGCGTTGCGGGATGCGTTCAACAAGAAAAGCCCTAAACGCTTCCCACGCTTCAAGAAAAAAGGCACGGGCGACAGTTTCCGCTATCCGCAAGGCTTCAAGATAGACGAA
>Ga0209344_10005895_pt1 | contig 10337 bp, 10 predicted proteins | sample Cruoilmetagenom6_FD_187293 | JGI IMG/M metagenome (GOLD analysis project Ga0209344, IMG submission 187293) | Oil polluted marine microbial communities from Coal Oil Point, Santa Barbara, California, USA - Santa Barbara Oil Seep Sample 6 (SPAdes)... | ecosystem: Environmental > Aquatic > Marine...
CCCACAAAACAAAGAAGCCTCTGAATCGCAGATCAGGCGCTATCCCGTAAGTGTGGGGGCGGCGCACCGCTTACGATTAACTTACGACGCAGGTCACTTTTATCCACATCAAAATGCAGTTGTCGGTGGCAGTTGGGGCAGCAAGCGGCCGCGTTATCTGTTGTATCTGGCCCCCCTTCGCCGAGCGGCCGTACGTGGTGTACCTCCAAAAAAGGTTCGCCATCCCTTTTCACAAAGGGGGCCGCCTTTCCACAATTCTCGCAGATGCCAGCGGCCTTTTCCAAGACCCATGCAATAACTTCTGGATCCCGAACAAATCGGTCTGTTCTTCCAAGAATTCTGGGAGCTACCTTTTGCCCATTTGGAGGGGGTGATTTGGATTTGCGAATGCGTCTACGTGCGCGTGCTACACGCACATTCAGTTCCTTCTGATCGGCGGTAGGCTCTTCCAGAGAACCGGGCCGTGAAAGTAACTCCGCTATGCTCTGCTCCGAAAATCTGGACGCATCAAGCCAGCCCATGCGTAGTCTGAGCTTCTTCGTTGGATTGCCGCCACTCGGCTTAACTCTTTTGTAGGCGGCGCTGGCACGTCCGATTGCCAACCTTAGTTGCTCGAAGTCAGAAATCACTCGCAGATCGAGCGGTAGAGAATAGTCTTGCGGGAAAATCCGGCGCTCATGTTCAGGGAATTTCAGGGCTCGGCTGCTGTCAACATGCAAGTCTTCTAAAATCATGCCAAGTTCTGACATCCTGCGAAGATGTAGAGTAAGAGCCTTAGCGTAGTCGGTATTCCTGGGTGGTCTACCGCCAGTCGATCCTCCCTGCGACTCAATGATTAGATCGAATCCACCGCTTGTGGCCTCAATTGAATACTTCGCGTCGAGCTCTAAGCCGTCGTCATCGAAGGGATTGTACACCCGCTATTCGCCTTCACTTACCTTGTTGCAGAGCCTACTTTGCCGCTTAACCCGGTTAGCGCAACCTCCAAGTAAGCAAATTCTCTCCGGATGCCGGCCGGCTTTCGGATGCAGTGAATGACGACTTCGAAGATGCTGCAACGTAGCAGTCAGGGGGCGTCGCAATGGCGGCTTCGGGCCATTCCTACTTATCTGAATTATTTACTTTCCTAACTTCCCAAACACCTGCGCTCCTAGACTTCGGGTTGTATTGGTGGCTTTGTCAGGCAATCCGAGAGCGTTTCGAATTTCGAGCAGATACTGCCGGGCTGGCATGGGTTCGCCGCCGACAAGAGCCGTAAACGAGCCACTGGTGTGTTTTCTGATAACAACATTGTCTTCTACATGAGTGGCAATCACGTCGCCTACTTCAAATTTTTGCGCCGATGGCTGCTTGTTTGGGAAGGTCATGGAACCACGTCCGAGCCTCAGCGATCCTCGATAGGGAGCGGCGCTGTCTGCCAAAAATTTTTCAACGCTTGCATCATATGCAACGTGGACGCCGATTTCGTCCTCATTCGTGTCAAGCCAAACAACTATAATTCGATCGACAAGATCAAGTGTGCTTTCCTTCAGGCTAACGCCCGTAGATGTTGTTATTGTTTTTACGGAAACGCGTAACCCGTCTGCGTCGATGAGGTCATATCCGCGCTGATTGTTTTCAGTCGTTAGCTTCACACCAAGATAATCGGCCACGAACGCCTCACCGATCACACCGGTGTGCGCGCGAAGCTCTTGCGGAGCGATTCCTGATTCAATGCCAGCGATGTAGGCCGCTCGACTTATAGCGATATAGGTTCTGTAAGACATTCGGCTCAATTCCAATCAACATGGCGGTCATTTAGCAGCAATGGCGCTGGGGCCCAAGGTCAGCTTTGGCGAGCTGCAGTGTAGCTACAATCGATAGGCCCGAAAGGCAGCTGTGGGCCGTTCAAATTGTTGCCTTTATTCGAATTTTCTCTGCCAGCTGGTCCGCCTCTACCATGAGGCGGAAGATTTCGGTACGAATTTGTAAAAATTGGCGAAGCTCCTGAGGGGCTTTGCTCTGAATGACTTCGTAATCATCAGGAGCTGCATGGGCATGAAGAAATCGTTCCATTCGATTGATACGTAGATCTTTGTCTTCCGGGTTCAGGAGTTCTAAGAACGTTTTCCAATGCTTCTTTCCCTTCCGCTCGTTGCACGTTCTACAGCACGGAACCAGATTTCGAATGCGATGCCCATGGCCCGAAAATTCGCCATTCTCAACGCGGTTAAACACATGATCCCATGTTGCGGCTTCTTTCTCGCAATACACGCAATAGAGATCTTTGGTTGGATCTTGGTCAAGGTCACTGATTGCCTCCGCGACTGCAGATTCTGAATATGGATCATAAGGAGCAAGCGCTGATGCGAATGCGTTTGAAAAAGTGCTTTTTCGTCCCTGAATTGTGCTCGGCTTCAAGTATTTCTTAATGCTGGTTGCCTTCAAATCAACCTCCCAAACCATTTCCACCAAGACCGTAGGGCCCGGTGTTGCTTCTTGCAATCGTACCATCCCTTCAGTCGAGGCCGGAGTATGCTTGAAAGGCAGTCGGTGAAGTAGCTCCGCTCACCTCCAAGGGTTTTCCCGAGATCAATGACTGCTTTGAGGTGACATCGGCCTTCCGCTGCGCCTGACACGAAGGTCAAGGCCTGCGAGTTTCAACAAGCTCGCCGTGAACCCGGTCGTCTGTCGAAGCGCCATGCCAAACAGGACTTTGATCGTGAGGCACGCCTGGATGGCAGCATCGCTATAGGTCTGCTGGCGGCCACGTTTGCCGGAGGGCGCTGCCTCCCACACCATCGCCGGATCGAACCAGACGGTCAGCGAACCACGTTGTCTCAGTGCTCGATTGTAGTCATGCCAGTTCATGGTCTTGTAGATCGTCTTTTCGGGTATGCTCATCCACGTAAGCTATCACATTGGATTCCTGTCGTGAATCCTACTCAGTCTTTGCGCAACAAGGCCCGTTTCTGTGGTCCAATTTGTCTCCGGGATTCACACGCGGACAAAATCCCGAGGTTTTTCCCTTTAAACTGCAAAAATTGCATCTATACTTGGCTATGATAAGCAATGGGGAGGAAGATCAAGTGGTACGCGTTTTTTTAGGGTTTATTCTTTACATAATTGCATCAGCAACGAATGCGGCCACGATTGTTTCGCCAGTTAGCGCTTCTGCAGTGTCCGCCTCGACTGGTGAAAGTGCAAACGGTGTAAGCGCTCTGTACATCCCAGGAATGTACAATCAGTCGCAGCTTTCAAATAGCTTCGTAAGTGGCGTCACAGATTTTGATGACTACCTCTTGCTCAATCCAACCCACGGCGGAAGTGTGCCTTATGTGAATACAATGTGGGCGAGTTGGGGGAACTTTAATCGGCCAACGCTTAGCTATAACCTTATTCCCGATCCAATTGTAACCTTTGACCTTGGAGACGTATATTCGCTGAGCGCCTTTAAATGGTGGAATGCTAGTTATATCAGAACTATGGAAATGGAAGTCTCCGTCGATGGTACATACTATCAATCTGTCGGTGGTTTGCCAGACTACGATGATGCACTAGGCTACTTGCCGATGTCGCCGAAAAATGCGCAGTTCATTCGCATGACGCTAGTCTGCAGCCCTCATTGTTCTATCGGTGAAGTTGCATTCGCAGCTGATCCGGCAGAAACTGTTGTGCCTCTCCCAGCGAGCGCAGCGTTGCTCTTATCGGCTTTATTTGGATCATCGTTGGTAATACGACGAAAGAGGCGTTCACTGAATCTTTGACGGCCAATGGGCTTTGTTGCACAAATCAGTTGAAGTTCGTTCTTCCCCTTACCCCAGACGGATTTAGCCTACGGGTTCAGTGATAGGTATGCCAAGAGCAGTGTAGCGGTTCAGAACGGCAATGCGAATTTGGATTTCCGCGACTTGGCTTTCGAAGTCCCGCGCCATCAACGATTAGCCAAGTAGTTTCATACAGTGCATCTTCGTTTCGACCCGACTTCGGCGCTGGTATCCACTCCAGCGTCGCCACACCGTGCGGCCCAGATATCGTTGCGCATTGACCGCATTGTTACGGGCAATCGCTCCGTCGCTCGTAGGCTTCCAGGTTTTTGCATTCTTACGTGGCGGGATTACCGCGTGGGCATCGCGGGCAGCAATCACCTCATGGCATTTACGGGTGTCATACGCCCCATCTGCGGTAACGCTGCCGATGTCCTGATCGCGCGGAATTTGGTTCAGGAGTACGGACAGCATGGGAGCATCACCGATGTTGCTGCTGGTGACTTCGACTGCCCGAACTTCCAGCGTCTCCTCGTCGATACCAATGTGTATCTTGCGCCAGATGCGGCGTTTGGAGCCGCCATGCTTGCGCGCATTCCACTCGCCTTCACCTTCTGCTTTGATGCCTGTGCTATCGATGAGCAGGTTCAATGGCCCTTTGGAACCGCGGAACGGCAAACTCACGTTCAGTGTTTGCTGGTGACGGCATAAGGTGCTGAAGTCCGGCACTGCCCAGTCCAATCCGACCAACCGCAAAAGGCTTTGGACAAACCCAGTTGTTTGCCGAAGCGGCATGCCAAACAAGACCTTCAGCGTCAGACAGGTTTGAATGGCGGCGTCACTGAACTGCTGCTGCCGACCGCGCTTACCACTTGGCGGTGGTGTCCAAACCATCTCTGGATCAAACCAGATCGACAACGGTCCGCGTTGCTTCAATCCGTCATTGTAAGACGACCAATTCTTGGTCTTGTACTTCGTGGGGGCCCAACTGCTCATGCCTTGAGCTATCACGCTGGATTCATGCAGTGAATCCCATCAATCGATTTGTGCAACAAAGCCGGTTTGAGGGGCCACAGTGCGGCATCTTTAGTTGTGGTTGAAGGTCCGCAAAGGGCCGTTTCTGTCGGTCTACACGATTGGGGGCATCCCCAGATCCGCTTAGACGATCTCCTGCCGCTGAACTTCACGCCGTCAAGCTGATCCTGAGTGGGGCGCAGACGACGCTTGCATCTGACATGACCGCCTCCAAAATGGATTATTGCGATCCCACCTTGGCACAGCAGATGCCGTCGGGGGGCGGTTACATCATCAGAGCCTCTACTATCCAAAGACACCGCTAAGCTCCTCAGGCCGCATAAATACCTGAAATCAATTGGAAACGACGAGGCACCCCTCCAACCACTCTTTGATGGAGCTCTCGCGCCAGCCTATGGCGCGAAGCCCAAGTTTTTGAGGCGGGGGGAAATCACCACGGTTAATCATCCGGTAAATGGTAGAGCGGCTCAAGCCAATGATCTCCTGAACCTCTCGGCAACGTAGTATCCTGTCCGTCATTGAAATTCCTTCTTCAAATGATTGACAAGAACTTAACGGAACAAGGTTTCGGAAAAATTTATTTTTACGATCATGCCTTTGGGGCTGCCTTATTGGCAGCTTTTCCGGTGACGTAATCCCCCCATCTGGCCATGAGCGGGCGGCGAAGTTCGAGATAGTCGGTCCGGTTGTAGGCGCGCGAGACCTTGTTGCCGGTGACATGCGCCAATGCTGCTTCTGCTACATCCTCCGGTGTGACCGTTTTCTCTGCGCACCATGTTCGAAAGCTCGTTCGGAAGCCATGTGGCCGCGCCTCCAAGCCCCGGCGCTCCATCAAGGCACTCATGGTTGCATCAGAGATCACGCCCCTCCTCACGCCGGGAAATAGGAAGCCATCTCGAGATAGCGGCTTTGCTTGCTCGATCACGGCCAAAGCTTCTTCGGAAAGAGGGACACGAAAATCCTGCTCGTAGCCCTTTTTAGCTTTCATGTTTTCGGCGGGCACGGTCCAGACATCCCCCTCCATCTGGTCCAGACGGCAGAAACGAATGGGCTTCGACCGCAAGGCCGTCAAGATCAGCAAGCGAAGCGCCAGGTGCGCAACCGTGCATTCAGACAAACTTTGATAGAATGCAGGGACATCCTGCCAGGTCAGTGCCGGCATGGACTTGGGCTTATGCCGGGTTTTGCCCAAGAGTGCCTTTGCTTTCTGGGTCGCTTGCGTATCGACATCCAGCCCCATGGCAGCAGCGTGTTGAAGCACGATATTCAACCGGTTCATTGCCTTTCGGGCCGTATCCGCCTTGATGTGCCAAATTGGCTCCAAAGTATTTTTGATGTCTCTCTGATCGAGGTCTTCAACCGGGACTTTCCCGAGCTTGGGAAGGACGTGCAATTTGAGGGGCGAAAGCCACCGCCCAGCTTTGCCATCTTCTCTGAGCTGAGATTTGCGAGCTTCGAACGCTTCTGCCGCCACGAAGGCCAGTGAGTGGTCTTTGCGAGCAGCCTGTCGCCTTTCTCGCTCACGCTCTTTGATTGGATCCTTGCCGTCTCGCACTACGGCGCGCCAACGCTCGGCTGCCTCTCTCGCTTTCTTCAGGCTGACACTTTGAAGATTGCCCAGCCCCATCTCTCTCCGCCGACCGTGTACGGTTACGCGCAGAACCCATTGCGCACCGCCGTCCTGGCGCTTGTACAGCCAGAGGCCGCCGCCGTCGCAGTAGCGGCCCGGACCTGCATTCTTCACCTTCGCGGCAGACAGCACATTCAGAGCGCCCAAATCCTATCCCCCTCTCAATCCACCCCAAGATGTAGCATACTATGGGATCGGATGCAACATCCTGAAACAATCGAATTGTTTGTTTTCAGATGCTTACGGAATATTCGAAACGCACCGATACGCAATGAAACACAAATTGGATTCCTATCACCGGCACCACTAAAACTGCCACGCAGTTGGATGCCCCGTGACCTCGTTCGCAGAGATGGACAATCACCATCGCAGTGACAGCGATACGGGCAAACGCCGCACACCCGCCCTGAACAATCCCCACTTTCGCCCACTGTCACGGCGGCTTGGCTGACATCCTACATCCTGGACCCCGGCATTTTCGCAGAGCGCTCCGAATCCCGTTGCAATCTTGGCGATTGCGGCTATTTCTGGGTCACTTCGGTCCGGACGGTTCGCCGTTCGGTGAAAAGGGAACACGGTGAGGTGTCACACGCAGGCACCAATTCCGCGACTGCCCCCGCAACTGTAAGCGGAGAGCGAAGCCGGACATGTCACTGCCGCAGGGAAACTGCGATGGGAAGACCCGGCCAAGCCCTGACCCGCAAGCCAGGAGACCTGCCGAAGTGATCACCCTGTCCATACGCGGGGCGCGTTATGGGCAACGGTTCTTTCCGTAGTGGTGGCGATTTCACCGTCTGCGGGGACTCTCATGTCTTCCAATGACTATTGCAGTACATTGCATCCCGAAAGGATGCACGGAGGACATCTCGATGACCCGCCAACATTCCGTTATTTTCGCGACCGCAACCGCCATGCTCGCCGCCCCGGCACTGGCTGAAGAGGTCTATGACCTCGGCACGATCGTCGTCTCAGGCAGCCTTTCACCGACCGAGCGCAGCCATACGGGCGCCACGGTCGAGGTGCTGCAAGGCGAGGATGCCGGCAGCAAAGACACCTCGGTCATCGGTCGGCTCGACCGGCTGCCCGGCGTGAACTCGGCCTCGAATGGCGGGCTTGGAGGCGCGACAGCGATCCAGATCCGTGGCCTGCCGGCGAAATATGTCGGCGTGCGAATCAACGGCATCGACATGGCTGACCCGTCAGGCACGCAGACCCAGTTCGATTTTGGCGGGCTGACCGCATCCGGTATCGGGCGGATCGAAGTGCTGAAAGGATCGCAGTCCGCGCTCTACGGCTCCGAAGCAATCGCAGGCGTGGTGAGCATCACCACCTTTCAGCCGGAAGAATTGGGTTTCTCCGGGCAGGCAACGACAGAAGCGGGCAGTTTCGGCACTTATTCCGGTTCGCTGAGCCTGGGCTATAGGTCCGAGCGCGGCTTTGTCGCGTTCAGCTATGGCCGGATTGAGACCGACGGCATTTCAGCGCAGAGCTTCAACACTGAAAAGGACGGGTTCGAACAGAGCACCACCACCCTCAGCGGCGAATATGACATTTCCGATACCGTCACCATCGGCGGCGCGCTGATCCGTCGCGATGGCAAGGTCGAGATCGACCGGGCGCGACCGGGGCCGTTCGTCGCTGCGGATGCAACAGGGGCCAATGATTTCACCGAAACCGGCGCGCGGGTTTTCTCGACCATTCATACAGGTGCAATCAGCCATACGCTCACCTTCGATTTCTTTGATATCGACCGCAAGGACCCAACCGACCCATATACCATCGCCTTCAGCGGTGAACGGCGCGGGATCTCCTATCTTGGCACTGCCGAGCTGACCGGCAGGACAACGCTCAATTTCGGGATTTCACACACCGAAGAGAAATACGGCACATTGCCCGGCCCCAACCCCTTTGCCGATCCGGCGGCCAGCGGCTCCGAGGACACCACCTCGGTGAATGCCGAACTGCTGTTCGCCCCGACCGACACGTTGGATATTTCGGCGGCCCTGCGCTACGATGACAACTCCAGCTTTGGCGGCAAGACAACCGGACGACTGGCCGCCGTGTGGCGACCGGTCGAAGATCTTGCCTTTCGCGCCTCTGTCGGCAGCGGCTATCGCGCGCCGTCGCTCTACGAGCGTTTCGGACAGTACGGAGATCCGACCATCCAGCCCGAGGAAAGCATCAGCTATGATTTTGGCGTCGAAAAGTCGTTCGGCGCAGCGGGCTATGTCAAGGCGATGGTCTTCTATGCCGATATCGACGACCTGATCGACTTCGACGGCACCTCTCTGGCCTGCGGCAACCCGTTCCCCGGTTGCTACAATCAGGTTCCCGGCACGACGACATCAAAGGGGATCGAACTGTCTGGTGAGTATCTGCTGACCGGCGCGCTGACCCTGTACGGCGCCTACACCTACACCGATGCCAGCACCGACGGAAAACGCCTGGCACGCGTGCCCAAGCACGATATCACCCTGGGCCTGACCAACGACTTCACCGACCGGTTTTCGGGCTATGTCGACGTGCGCCATGTGGCCGATGTCGTGCCCAGCGCCGCTGCGCGCCCGACGGACAAGGTGGGCGATTACACTCTGGTTGGCGCCGGCGTCTCCTATGATGTGACCGCCAGCACCGCGATTTATCTGCGCATAGAGAACCTCTTTGACGAAGATTACGAAACGGCGGGCGGATACAACCAGCCCGGCCGCGCCGCCTATGTTGGGCTCCGTGCGAATTTCTGACCGCATAAGACACATCATGGCGCGCGCCGTTCTGGTGGGCGCCATGATGACAGTGGGCATTGCCCACGCCGATCCACCCGCGCGGGTCGTATCCATGAACCTGTGCACCGATCAGTTGGCGATGATGTTGGCAGGCGCGGGGCAACTTCTCTCGGTCTCGCAACTGGCAAGCGATCCGCATTCCTCGGCCATGGCGACAGAGGCACGGGCCTATCCCGCCAATCAAGGACTGGCCGAAGAAATCTATCTGATGCAGCCCGATCTCGTGCTGGCCGGGACCTATTCAAAACGTGCCACAGTCTCCATGCTGCAACGTCTCGGCATTCCGGTGGTGCTGTTCGATCCGGCCAATTCGCTGGCGGATGTGCGCGCCCGGATCAAACAGATGGGCGCGGTGCTGGGCCAGCCCGCCCGCGCAGACGCAGCCCTGGCCGCGTTTGACCAGAGGCTGGCCGCGCTGCACGAAGATGTGCAGACCCGCCCGGATGCCGCGCTCTACTACGCCAACAGCTACACGTCCGGAAGCCAGACTCTGGCCGGGCATATCCTGCTCGCCGCCGGGTTCGCCAATGCCGCGGATCGCGCAGGCTACGCGGCAGGCATGAAAATGCCGCTGGAGGTGCTGGCGCTGATCGCGCCCGATCTCGTGATCACCGGACAGCGTTATCCCGGTGCCTCGCGTTCCGAAGAAGTGCTGGACCATCCCGTGGTCGCCACCTTTCGCCAGACCGGCGCGACAGCAGCCATCACCGACCGTGACTGGATCTGCGGCACGCCGCATGTGTTGAACGCGATCAAGGATCTGGGCCAGACCCGCCGCGCGCTGGAAGGAGTCCGCGAATGATGCGCGTCCATGCCTGTCTTGCCGGGCTGGTTCTGGCGCTCTTTGCAGGCTCGCTGCTGGTCGGCCCTGCCGGGATCGGCCTGCGCGACAGCCTGTCGGCGCTGATCTTCGGTGACTCCGGTCCCATGACGCTGGTGATGCGTGAAATCCGCCTGCCGCGCGCTTTGCTGGCCATGATGATCGGGGCCAGCCTGGGGCTGGCCGGTGCCGCGATGCAGGGCTATCTGCGCAACCCGCTGGCCGAACCGGGGCTGATCGGCGTATCGGGCTCCGCCGCTCTGGGGGCGGTGCTGGCCATCCAGACCGGGCTGGCGGCCAGCTTTGCGCTCGCGCTGCCGCTG
>Ga0209344_10005897_pt1 | contig 10336 bp, 10 predicted proteins | sample Cruoilmetagenom6_FD_187293 | JGI IMG/M metagenome (GOLD analysis project Ga0209344, IMG submission 187293) | Oil polluted marine microbial communities from Coal Oil Point, Santa Barbara, California, USA - Santa Barbara Oil Seep Sample 6 (SPAdes)... | ecosystem: Environmental > Aquatic > Marine...
GCTCAAGCAGTGGACCATCCGCGATGCCCAGGGCAAGGACACGTCGGTGATGATCTTCAATGTCCAAACCGGGGTCAAATTCGCCAGCAGCGTGTTCAAGGTTCCCTATGAGGAGGTTCACAAGAAACAGCGCGGCGGCTGATCAAAGCCGCTTTTCAAGCTGATGATTGTGGATGAAGCTGCAAGGTGATCTGTCGCAGGGAGGATCGGGTTGCCCCGTTCTGGCTTATCGGCCAGAAAAGGGGGCGTTCCTCTCCGACAAGGCGATTTGATTTTGGCATTTTCCGTTTCCACCTGGAATATCAACTCGGTTCGGCTGCGGCTGCCGCTGGTGCAGCATTTTCTCGAGACTGCCGCGCCGGATGTGCTGTGCCTGCAGGAAACCAAATGCCCCAATGACGCGTTTCCAAGCGCCGCCTTTCGCAAGATGGGCTATGAGCATATGGCGATCCATGGACAGAAGGGCTATCATGGGGTGGCCATCATCTCGCGGTTGCCGCTGTCGGATGATCGCCGGCAAACCTATTGCGACATTGATCACACCCGCAACGTTTCGGCCATTGTCGAAGCGCCAGGCTCGCGGCGGATCCGGATTCACAATTTCTATGTGCCTGCGGGGGGCGATGAACCGGACCGCGAGATCAATGAGAAATTTGCGCACAAGCTCGATTTTGTCGAGGAAATGAAACTGCTTCACGCCGAAGCCGAACGGGCCGATGGTGTGTCTTCAATTCTCGTTGGTGATCTCAACATCGCGCCGCTGGAAACCGATGTCTGGTCGCACAAGCAATTGCTCAAGGTAGTCAGCCACACCCCGATCGAGACCGAGAGCTTTCTGGCGATGCAGAAAGCGGGCGCCTGGGTCGACCTGATACGGGCGCATATCCCGCCGGAAGAGAAGATCTTCACCTGGTGGAGCTACCGGGCCAAGGACTGGGAGGCGGCTGACCGTGGCCGGCGGCTCGATCATGTCTGGTCTTCGGCCGATCTGGCGCCATCGCTGTCGCGCATCGACGTGCTGCGTGAGGCGCGTGGCTGGGAACGGCCGTCCGACCATGTGCCGGTGACAGCGCATTTCGATTTTTGAGGGGCCGCCGCAGCTTCTGTCTCTGGCTATCTGTACCGGCTAATCGGCGAAGCGGCCGGCGATCCTGTCGAGCCCGGCATTGATTTCAGCCAGGTTGACGGCAATGCGCTCGCGGACGATGTCGGCGATCTCCGGATATTCCTCCAGCATTCGCCGGAACAGCGGCCGGTTGATGCGAATCACCTCGGCATCGTCGAGGGCGATGGCGGTCATCGAACGATCGACGGATGTGACCATCGCCAGTTCGCCGAGCAGGGTCCCGCGTTCGGCGGTACCGATGGTTTGGGAATGACCGTTGCGGCCCGCGCGGGTCAGTTCGAAGCGCCCGCTGGCCACCACGAAGGCGCAATCAGCCGGGGTGTTTTGGCGAAACAGCATCTGCCCGGGCTGGAGCTTGCGCCGCTCCGCGCCAAAGGCAATCAGCCGCAGCTTGTCCTCACCGATCTCGTGGAACAGCGCTACGGTCGAAAGCAGGGCGATGTCGTCATTCAGCGCCACGGGTGCGCTCCTGTGACCGGGTCAAGGGATGATCTTGTAGCCACCGCTTTCGGTGACCAGAATCTCGGCATTGGACGGATCCGCCTCGATCTTCTGCCGCAGGCGGTAGACGTGGGTTTCCAGCGTGTGGGTGGTGACACCCGAATTGTAGCCCCAGACCTCTTCCAGCAGAACATCGCGGGTGACCACTTTCTGATCGGCACGGTAGAGATAGCGGATGATCGCCGCTTCCTTTTCGGTCAGGCGGATCTTGCCGCCCTTCTCATCGAGCAGCACCTTCTGGCTGGGCTTGAAGGTGTAGGGACCGACGGTAAAGGTGGCATCCTCACTCTGTTCATGCTGGCGCAATTGCGCGCGGATGCGGGCCAGCAGCACGGCAAACCGGAATGGTTTGGTGACGTAATCGTTGGCGCCGGCCTCAAGCCCGAGAATGGTGTCGGAATCGGTGTCATGGCCGGTCAGCATGATGATCGGCGCCTTGAAGCCACCCTTGCGCAGAAGCTTGACCGCTTCGCGCCCGTCCATGTCCGGCAGGCCTACATCCATGATCAACAGGTCGATATGGTTGTTCCTGGCCGCCTGCACGCCCTTGGTGGCGGAGGCCTCCTGGAGGATCGAGAATTCTTCATAGAGCGAAAGTTGCTCAACGAGGGTCTCCCTGAGATCGTTGTCGTCATCTACCAGCAGGATCGAGCGAGCTGTCATTGCGGTTTTCCCTCTTCATGTGTGCGTCTGCGGCGCTGGCCGCGGCATGTGATGGTGTCAAATGACATTGCGTTCCTGTTTAGGCACTTTCGCGGCAACGGCAAAGTGCTAAATACCATTGAGAAGCCACGGATGGAGCACTTGATCGTGAGATTGGCGTTACACAAACCCCGATCGGAGCCGGTTTCGCCGCGCACGGTGATGGTGCGACGCTCGCCGCTGAACCCGTTGCGGGCGGTGGTGCGATTCGGACCACTGTGCTTTCCGGCAGCCCTTGGCCGCGGCGGGGTGCGCAGCTTCAAGCACGAGGGCGATGGCGCCACGCCACGTGGCTCGATGCCGGTGGTTTCCGGGTTTCGCACCGGCTGCAAACGTTTCGCGGTGGCGTCGCCGGTTGCGTTGCGGCGGGTGGGCCGCCGCGATGGCTGGTGCGATGCACCGGCGCATGCAGCCTACAACCGCGCAGTCAGGCTGCCATTTGCCGCGAGCCACGAGACGCTGATCCGCACCGATGCGCTCTATGATGCGGTGCTGGTGCTGGACTGGAATTACCAAAGCCGGGCGCGCGGGCGCGGCAGCGCAATTTTCATGCATGTGGCCCGGCCCGGCTATACACCAACTGAAGGCTGCGTTGCGCTGAAATGGCTGGATCTGGTGCGGCTGCTCAAGGTGATTCGCCGCGGCGATGTGGTGCGGGTGGTGTAAGCGCGCCATCTGGCGCGGTGGCTTATGCCGGTTCGGCCGGAACCTGCCAGACCGATGTGCGCTTGATTTCGCTGTCCTCCAATGCCCGGCTGACTGGCACTTGGTAGGTGGTGAGCAAAATGAGTCCCTCGCGCGGACAATAGGCCCGGCCCGGGTCGCCGATGAGCACCAGCGCGCCGCGGGCTGCCAATTGCTGAAACCACGGCCAGACCAGCGCGGCGAAGGCGCGGTCGTAAAATACGTCGCCGGCAAGCACCACATCCCTGTTCTCGTAGCTGCCGATCAGGTCGGTTTGGCGAACATCGAAGGTCACCTGGTTTTCGCCGGCGTTGAGCCTTGCTGCCACCGCCGCCCAGGGATCGATATCGACGGCCATGACCTCGGTCGCGCCGGCCTTGATGGCGGCAATTGCCACCAGGCCGGAACCGGTGGCAAAATCGAGGATCTTGCGGTCCGCCACCAGACCGGGGTTGTCGAGGATGTGGCGGGCAAGGCCTTGCCCGCCGGCCCAGGCAAAGGCCCAGAAAGGCGGCGGCAGGCCCAGCGCGTCGAGTTCCTCCTCGGTCTTGAGCCACAGGTCATGCGCCTCGTCTGCCAGATGCAGACGGATTTCGGGCACATGCGGCGGCGCCGACAGCGCGGTGTTGGCGCGGATGACGCTCTCCGGGTCGGTTTTCATGGACCGAAAGCGCGTCCGCCCGTCACGCGGGAGAGCGCGGCGGGTTGTCGAGCCCGCCCATCCGGCAGACCTCGAGGTATTCCGCTTCGCTGACCGGCTGCACCGACAACCGCATCGAGGTGACCAGGCTCATCTGGCTGAGCACCGGATTGGCCTTGACGTCCTTGAGGGTGACCGGCTTGGGCATGTCGCAGACGGCGCGGATATCGACACATTCCCAACGCGGATCGTCGATGGTGGTGTCGGGATGAATGAGCTTGCAGATCTCGGCGATGCCGACCACTTCAAGCCCTTCATTGGAGTGATAGAAGAAGGCTTTTTCGCCAAGTTTCATCTCCCGCATGTTGTTGCGGGCCTGATAGTTGCGAATGCCGTCCCATTGCTCGCCGGCGTCGCCGCGGGCCTTCTGCATTTCCCAGGACCATTTGAAGGGTTCGGATTTGAACAGCCAGTAGGCCATATCAAGCCTCCGGATTCTTGAACACCCAATTGAAGGCGCGGATTTCCACATCAGCGAACAGACCGGCCTTGGCGTAAGGATCGCGAGCGGCGATGGTTTCTGCTTCAGCCTTGTCGGCGGCCGAGATCAGTACCAGGCTGCCGATCGGCTTTTCATCGTCGCCAAGCAATGGGCCGGCCATTTTCAGCACGCCCTGGGCGTCAAGGTCCTTGAGAAATTCGACATGGGCGGGGCGAACCTCCATGCGGGTGGCGAGAGCGCCGGGCTTGTCCTTGCACATGAGAGCGTAAAGCATGAAATCTCCATCGGGTAAGAGCGGGTTGAAAGGATTGGCCAATGCTATGCCCCGGTACGGCTTCCGATTCAATCCTTGGACAGGTGAAGGGGGCTCAGGCCTTGGCGCCGCGTTTGCCGTGACCGATTACCGCCGTTGCGTTCTGATCGAGCGGCCAGCGCGAGCGTGGAGCCAGATCGAGCTGATCAGCGGGCAGGCCTGCCGCCAGCCGCTCGGCGCCGGCCCAGGCGATCATGGCGGCGTTATCGGTGCACAGATTGAGCGGTGGGGCGATGAACCGGAAACCCGATTGATCGGCGCGGGCCTGCAACGTAGCGCGAATCGCCTTGTTGGCGGCGACACCGCCGGCCACCACCAGCGCCGGCGCTTTGACATCGGGAAAGCGCTCGGAAAACCGGGTCAGCGCCATCGTCAGCCTGTCGTCAAGGCTGAGGGTTACCGAGGTCTGGAACGCCAGACACAGATCGGCGATGGTCTGACGTGACAGTGGCGCCTGCTCCTGGGCCATCTGCCGCACCGCCGTCTTCAGGCCGGAAAAGGAAAAATCCATTCGCGGGTCGCGGCGCATCGGCACCGGCAGTCGGAATTTCTTGGCTTGGCCTTCAAGGGCTGCCTGTTCGACTGCAGGGCCGCCGGGGTAGGTCAGCCCCAGCAATTTGGCGGTCTTGTCGAAGGCTTCGCCGAGCGCGTCGTCGATGGTGCTGCCCCAGCGCTCATACTCATTGACGCCCTTGATGAGAACAATCTGGGTGTGGCCGCCCGACACCAGCAGCAGCAGATAGGGAAAGGCGACGCCGTCGGTCAGCCGCGCGGTCAGGGCGTGGCCTTCCAAATGGTTGATTCCGAAAAACGGCTTGCCGGTGGCCATGGCGATTGCCTTGCCGGTCATCAGGCCAACCATCAGCCCGCCGATCAGGCCCGGCCCGGAGGTGACCGCGATCGCATCGATATCATCGAGCGCCACGCCGCTGTCATCCAGCGCCTGGGCGATGAGGTGATCAAGGGCTGAAACATGCGAGCGGGCGGCGAGCTCGGGCACCACCCCGCCAAAGGCTGCATGTAGATCAAGCTGGCTCAGAACGACATCGGAGAGGATCTGGCCGGAGCCATCGGGCAGCCGGCGGACCACGGCGGCGGCGGTTTCGTCGCAGCTCGTTTCTATTCCCAAAATGTCGAGGCTGGTCTTGGTCATGTCCGGCTCTGATGTTGCGCTCGGGAAACGATCCCGGTACCTGTGCGTCGGTAACAACGGATCGGATATCTTGCAAATGAAACCTTATCGCATCGGCACCCGCGGCAGTCCGCTTGCGCTGGCGCAAGCCTTGGAAACGCGCGATCTACTGATGGCGGCGCATGCCTTGCCGGAAGACGCTTTCGAGATCGTGGTGCTGTCGACCAAGGGTGACAGGGTCACCGACCGGTCGCTGGCCGACATCGGTGGCAAGGGGCTGTTCACCGAGGAGATTGAGGAGCAGTTGAGCGACGGCCGGCTGGATCTCGCGGTGCATTCGTCCAAGGACATGCCGACAAAGTTGCCCGACGGGCTCGACCTGGTTGCCTTTCTTAAGCGCGAGGATGTGCGTGACGCCTTTATCGGCCGCACGGCCGCGCGGCTCGAGGACCTGCCGCTCAACGCGGTGGTCGGATCCGCCTCGCTGCGGCGGCAGGCGCTGATCAAGCGCCTCAGGCCCGATCTGTCGGTGATCACCTTTCGTGGCCAGGTGGAAACACGGCTGCGAAAACTCGATGAAGGACAGGCCGATGCCACCTTGCTGGCCCATGCCGGGTTGAAACGGCTTGGCAATACCGAGGTCATTACCGAACTTCTCGACGCGGAACGGTTTCCGCCGGCGCCGGGCCAGGGCGCGATCTGCATCGAGGCGCGAATCGGCGATGACCATATTTCCGACCTGCTTGCGCCGATCAATCATGTCGACACTCATGTGGCGCTTATATGTGAACGGGCCTTTCTGGGTGCGCTCGACGGTTCCTGCCGGACGCCGATCGCGGCTCATGCGACGATTGAGAATGGGCGGCTGTCGTTTTACGGCATGGCGCTGACACCGGACGGCTCGGTCTGGCACGATATTCGCACCGAAGGGCCAGCCGCTGACGCGGCCCAGATTGGCGCTGATGCCGGCGCCGATATTCGCGGTCGTGCGGGGCCCGCGTTTTTCGAGAGCTGGGTTTAAGGCTGCGGCGATGCGCGTGTTGCTGATACGGCCTGAACCGGGTGCGACACAAACCGCGGTGCGGCTTGAGGCACTGGGCCATGAAGCGGTGAAGATGCCGCTCTATGAGGCAGCGGTGACAGCGCGCATTGAAGATCTGCCACAGGCCGTCGCCATTCGTGGGCTTATTGCCACCAGCGCCCGGGCCTTCACCTTGTTTGGTGATGCTGGCGCATTGCCAGAAGGCTATGCGCGGTTGCCGGTCCATGTGGTCGGTCCGGCCACTGCCGCTGCCGCACGGGCTGGGGGATTTTCCGAAATTTTTGAGGGAGCGGGCACCGCCGCCGACTTGGCCGAAACACTGGCAGGAACGGTACTGGCCGGGCCCGAAACTCCGGATCGGGCCGGTTTGGCAAAGCCATGGCTCTATCTGGCGGGCGCTCCGCGTACCACGGTTATCGAGGACGCGATGGCGGTTGCCAAGGCGCCGGTCAGGGTCATTCAAGCCTATCAAATGACCGAAATAAGTTATCCAACTGACATTGATATTCTAGCCCTTTTGTCGCCCTCTCCCGATACCGTCGTGCTTTATTCACCCAATGCGGCGCGGCGGTTTTCGAGCCTGATTACAAGCAAAGACCTTGGTAAATTCGTCGAATCGACCCGTTTTATGTGTCTTTCACCGGCAATTTCCATGACGTTGCCGCAGGCTTGGCAGGCGCGGGCACTCGCGGCTGATCATCCCGATGAAGACAGTCTGCTTGCATCGCTCGCCCGGTTGGGCTGATTTGCCGGAACCAAGGCGCTGTATGAAGCATTGCGATCACGATACGCGGCTAGAACAGCTTCGCCCCAACCCGATACGCAGGAGACGTCATGAGCAAGGGCCCTACCCCGCGCCACTCCAAAGCACCTGAACCGGTCACGATCGACCTCGACGCCACCGATGTGACGCCAAAGGACGAACCTGGTACCGCCAAGAAGCCGACGGTGGATCAAGCTACAGCAAAAGCCGTGGAGACAGCCGGCGGTGGCAAAACCGATGCGACGAAAGCGGAATCGAAGCCATCTACGACGCCTTCCATAAAGAAGTCGGCGCAGAGCGCGGGTTCGGGTGCCGGCGAGGCCAGTGGCTACAAGCCCAAGGACGCGGCGAGCGGGAGCGACAAGTCTGCTGATGTTAAATCAGGCAATGACAAGCCGAAGTCGGCCACAAGCTCTTCTGCCGCAGCCTCTAGCGCATCGGCGCAGTCATCAACGGCGCGGCCCGGTTCAAGCCCGTCAGGCTCTGCCAAACAAGCAGACACCGGGCGCAAGCGCGGCGGTAGTGTCGGCATGGTCGCTGCCGGGGTGATTGGCGCCGTGATCGCACTTGGAGGTGCTTACGCGCTGCAATCGGCTGGTGTGTTGCCGGTTCCCGGCGGCAGCGACGATCAGACACAGGCGCTGGTCACCAGGGTCGACGGGCTTGCCGGCAATGTCGAGGCGTTGTCGGAGAAGCTTGCTTCGCAAACAGCCGATGGTCCGGCTGCGCAATTGCTGGCGCGGGTCGGAAGCCTCGAGTCGGCACTGAGCCAGATGGACGCTGGCGCAGGCGGCGGCAGTGCCGAGCAGGTCGACGCGCTCGTCAGCCGACTGGGCGAGATCGAGGGCCGGATTGAAGCGCTCAGTGCATCGGGTGGCGAAGGGACCGATCCGGCACTGGCTGCTACCGTGCAGGAACTCAGCGCGGGCCAGTCTGGCGTCACCACGTCCTTGAGCGAACTCCAGCAGCAGGCCACGGCGCTGTCTGAAAAGATCGCGACGCTGGAACAGGGCCAGGCCGAGCTGTCCAAGCAATTGCAAGACCGGCTGGCGACGCTGGAAACACGGCTCGACGAGCCGGCGCAGCAGGTTGACCTGGCCCGCGCCATCGCTGCAGCCGGCCTGAAGTCAGCGATCGACCGCGGTGGTTCCTTCGTGTCCGAACTTGAAGCCTTCGCCTCGGTGGCGCCGGATGACCCGGCGGTGCCTGAACTTCGGGATCTGGCGGCAAGCGGTGTGCCGAGCCGGTCGGATCTGATCGAACGCTTTGGCGATGCCGCCAATCGGGCCATTGCTGCGGCCGAGCCGGCGGATCCGAATGCAGGGCTGGTTGACCGACTGATGTCGAGCGCGCTGTCGGTGGTCAAGGTGCGCAAGGTGGGCGAAGTCGAGGGCGATAGTGCCGAGGCGATCGCCGCACGCGCTGAAGCGCGGCTGGTCAACGGTGATCTCGCGGGTGCGTTGGCTGAATGGAATGCGTTGCCCGAAACCGCACAGCTGGCCGCCGCCGATTTTGGCGCAGCGCTGGCGGCGCGGGTCCAGGCGGAAAAGCTGATCGCGGCGGCACTCACCCCTGCCAAGGCGACACCGACGCCGCAAACCTCATCCGACGCCTCAACCGAATCAGACACGCCGTCTGACGCCCCGGCGAACTAGGAGATCGATGATGATCCGCTTGTTATTCTTCGTCGCGCTGGTGCTCGTTCTGGGCTTCGGGTTTGCTTGGCTTGCCGACCGTCCGGGCGATCTGTCGATCGTCTGGCAGGATCGCCGCATCGAAATGTCCTTGATGACCGCGGTTACGGTGGTGGCATCGCTGGTTGCGGCGATCATGATCAGCTGGTGGCTGATTCGAACGATCTGGCTATCGCCAAGGCTGGTGTCGCGCTATTTCCGCGCCAACAAGCGCGACCGCGGCTATCAGGCGCTGTCAACCGGGCTGCTTGCCGCCGGCGCCGGCGATGCGGCCATGGCGCGCAAGATGAACAAGCGCACCAAGGGCTTGTTGAGCGCCGATCAGGAGCCCCTTATTCACTTGCTTGATGTTCAGGCGGCGCTGATCGAAGGCCGCAACGATGAAGCGCGCAAGCTCTTCGAAGCAATGGCCGAGGATCCCGAAACCCGATTGCTGGGCCTGCGCGGTCTCTATCTCGAAGCGCAGCGACAGGGCGCGAATGATGCAGCCCGGCATTATGCCGAAACCGCCGCCGAACAGGCGCCTCATCTGCCATGGGCAGGCGCTGCCGCGTTGTCCTATCGCACCCAGGAAGGCAAATGGGACGAAGCGCTGCACCTGCTTGATCGCCAGCGTCATGCCGGCACCATCGAAGCGGCAGCGGCCGACCGCAAGAAGGCGGTGCTGTTGACCGCGCGTGCCCGGGAGCGGCTTGACGCCGATCCGTCGTCTGCCCGTGATGATGCGCTGGCGGCACTGAAACTGGCGCCGGCTTTCCCGCCGGCGGCGATTGTCGCCACCAAGGCGCTTTTGCGGCAGGACAATCTGCGCAAGGCGGCGAAGATCCTGGAAGCCGCATGGAAGGCCAACCCGCATCCCGAGATTGCCGAGGCCTATGTCCGGGCGCGGGTCGGCGACACGGCCATCGATCGGCTCAAACGCGCCGAGCGGCTGGAAAAGCTCAGGCCGATGCACCCGCAATCGTTCGATGCGGTGGCGCGTGCGGCGCTGGATGCGCGGCGATTCGATCTGGCCCGCGAAAAGGCCGAGGCTGCGGCGCGGCTGAGGCCTTGCGAAGGCATCTATCTGTTGCTCGCCGATATCGAGGAAGCCGAAACCGGCGATCAGGGTCGCATCCGGCATTGGCTGTCGCAGGCCGTGCGCGCGCCGCGTGATCCGGCATGGACCGCCGATGGCTACGTCTCGGAAAACTGGGAACCGGTATCGCCGGTGACCGGCAAGCTCGACGCTTTCGAG
>Ga0209344_10005899_pt1 | contig 10333 bp, 10 predicted proteins | sample Cruoilmetagenom6_FD_187293 | JGI IMG/M metagenome (GOLD analysis project Ga0209344, IMG submission 187293) | Oil polluted marine microbial communities from Coal Oil Point, Santa Barbara, California, USA - Santa Barbara Oil Seep Sample 6 (SPAdes)... | ecosystem: Environmental > Aquatic > Marine...
GCCGCCATTGCCGCCGCGCGCGAGCACGAGCTTTTGCCCCGGGCGCGTCAGATCGCCAAGCAGTGTTTCATTGTCTTCGGCAAAGATCTGCGTGCCGGGCGGAACCTGGAGGATTTTATCATCGCCCGCAGCGCCAGAACGGTTCTTGCCCATCCCGTGGATGCCTTTTTCGGCCTTGAAATGCTGCTGGTAGCGAAAATCAATGAGCGTATTGAGATTGTCGACGCAGAGCGCGATAACATCGCCGCCACGGCCACCATTTCCGCCATCGGGTCCGCCGAATTCGATATAGCGCTCTTTGCGGAAACTGGTGCAGCCGGCCCCGCCGTCACCGGAGATGACAAAGACGCGGGCCTGATCGAGAAACTTCATGACATTGCTCTGGTCTTAAAGACTTTCATCATTGCGTTATTGCTGTCTATCGGCGCGCCAGACGCGGCGCAAGCAGCACCGTTTGTTTTGGTGAAGCGAGGGTCGGTGCTCATCGCGCGCCCCACCGCTTCAGGCTCGCCCATACGGAGCGCTCCAGCGCGAATACTTCCACAGGAACCGGCCCGCTCAAAACCGCACTGTCGCACATTCCTGAACCGGCAAACTGGAAACCGCATTTCATCAGCACCCGGCGGGATGGGGTATTGGTAACACGGCAGCGGCCATAGAGCTGCTCCAGCTGCTGGGTGGCGAATATATGGTCGATGATGGCCTGCGCCGCCTCGGTTGCATATCCGAAAGCCCAGAAGGGCTCGCCAATCCAGAAGCCGATCTCCTTCTCGTTCTCATCCATGGACCCGCACCCGGTTGCGCCAAGGATTTTATCATCGCCCTTGCGGGTCACGAGGAAAGTGCATTCTTCGCCCGTAACCATCATTTCAATCCAGCGTTCCGCGTCGGCGATACTATAGGGGTGCGGCATGCGGCGTGTTTGTTCAGCAATGCGGCGGTTGTTGGCAATCTGCGTGATGGCGTGCGAATCTTCCGCATGCGGGCAGCGCAGGATCAAACGTTTCGTCGTCAATATGATTGCGCTAGCGCAGTTTTGGCCGCTGTGGGGGGTGCATTCTCCAAATTGCTCGTTCATCGGACCGCTCCAAGATCATAGAAAAAGGGGAAGATGGCACCCCATCTTCCCCTTATTTGACCTTTAGCGATCCTCCGGTTCGACAGAATGCCGGCGGATCATCTAATTGCGATACGCCGTTATTTGGTAGCCATCGGGTCGACCGAGACATAAACGCGTCCCTTGGCCTTTGTGGCGAAGCTCACATTGCCTTCGCGCTTGGCGAAGATCGTATGATCTTTGCCCATGCCGACACCTGTCCCGGGATGCCATTTGGTGCCGCGCTGGCGGAGAATGATGTTTCCGGGGATCACGTTCTCGCCACCATATTTTTTAATGCCAAGGCGGCGTCCGGCTGAGTCGCGTCCGTTGCGGGATGAACCGCCTGCTTTTTTATGAGCCATAATCTTTTCCTCTTAAGCGCCCCGTATACAGGGTCTTGCGCGCTAAGTCGTTACTTTTTCGCTGCCGGCTTTTTCGCTGCGGGTGTCTTTGCCGCTGGTTTCTTGGCTGAGGCCTTCTTTTCCGCCGTTTTAGTCTTGGCTTTGGCTTTGACCTCGGGCTTGGCGTCAGCCTTCTTGGCTTCTTTTTTTGCCGGAGCGGGCGCTGCGGCGGATTTTGAAGGCTTCTTGCCGCCGGTTAGAATCTCGGTGATGCGCACCGCCGTCAGATGCTGGCGGTGGCCTTTCTTGCGGCGGTAATTTTTGCGCCGCTTTTTCTTGAACACGATAATCTTGTCAGCGCGCTTCTGCTCGACGACCTGACCAGCAACGCTGGCGCCTGAAACGGTGGGCGCGCCTATTTGCGCCCCGCCTTCGCCGCCGACCATCAAAACATCTTCAAACTGGATGATTTCGCCTGCCTCGCCGGAGAGTTTCTCGACTTCGATAACGTCGTCGGGAGCAACACGATATTGTTTTCCGCCAGTGCGGATGACTGCATACATCGGATTTTATATCCTATCTTTACCGCGCCCTGTGGCGCCGCGAATAAACGCGGACTTTGCTCGGTTTTGAGAGCCATATTTTCAGGCTGAGCCTCGGGCAGCGCATTGACGCGCGAACCTTAGCAAGATTCACGCGTTTCGCGGCGCACTATAGTGATCGTGACGACCAAGTCAATTTGGCTTTTTCAAGCCTTGTTTCGAACGTCCCTGATCAAAACCAGAATGAGTCCTGACCCTAAGACTTCCTAGCGTCCAACAAACACCGAGCATTTGGCGTGGCGCACAATGCGGGCGGCAGTTGAGCCGAGCAAATAGTCCTGCAGACCCGGCTTGTGCGAGCTGACGATGATGAGGTCCGCTCCTCGTTCATCGGCAATATCGAGAATGGCGTTATGGGCGGAGCCCGACCTCACCTCAATATGAGGCTCGATGCCGGCGGCCACGGCCATTGCTTTTAACGCATCACCGGCGCTCTCGCGGGCTTTATTCAGGATTTCGTGCGGAACCTGCGCGGTGACATAGGCCGGGATGTCCTCGACCACATTGATCAGTATGATACGCGCACCCTTATCACCCATTAGCCGGGCAAGCTTGATCATGGGTTCACCCTTTTCAGAGTCAACCAGATCGATAGGCACCAGAATTGTCTTGTACATGATGTCCTCCGTTGGAAGGGCGGGGGTCGTTAACACGCTCTCACCCGAACAGCTTCAAATTCACGGACGGCCAAACGCGCCTGCCCGTCAGTAATTCAGCATCCGGAATTGCCGGAATGCCTCTTCGATCGCCGCGCGCTTCGATGGCGGGCAGCGAACAAGCCTTTCAGAGTTTCCACCGCGGGCACCCGAGCGAACAAGCAAACCGTTCAATTCCTTGCAGTGGGCAATCCAGCCCGTGTTGGGCGTCCAGCCGTAGCGCTCTTTTACCCAAGCAGCGATGTCCGAATAGGTCGCCAATGCCGTCCTCCTTGAATGAAAGTTATTTGTTATTGAGAATATTGACTTGAGGTAGATCAAATGCCGCTTAATGGGACGTTGATTTTTGGTCACTTTTCAAAACGAAGGGGATTGCCTGCTATGAAGGCGGTTTTGTTCCATGATTCATCGCATTTTTACAATATGTCTATTTGCGGAATGACTTTTTCTGCGATCTATTCGCTGCCCGCAATATGATCAAGAAATGCTCTAGCCCTTGAAATATTCAACCACTCCCGATATCGAGTGTTCAGTCTCAGGGCCACATTGAGAAAAACTTCTGCGGAGAGGTGCCAGAGTGGTTGAATGGGGCGGTCTCGAAAACCGTTGAGCGTGCAAACGTTCCGAGGGTTCGAATCCCTCTCTCTCCGCCATTCCTCATTGAAGCGGTTGAAATATCTCGTTCTTTTTCATACCAACATCCGGATGAGGCTTAGTCATGCGGTGCATAATCAAGCTCGACCCAGTAGGGTTGATGGTCCGACCCCTCAGCCGCGTTGCTCGTAGGGGGGGAGGGCAGAAAAAGTTATGAATTCATGATCGTCAATTCCAGCCAGGGTCCATGTATCGAGTAAGTCGGTTCGTGAAAGACCTCGTCCCGGATCAGCATCGCCCCGACTGGCCAAATGATCATATTCGGGGTCTTTGGCTTCCAGGTTGAAATCTCCCAGCAGAACAAAGTCTTCCGGCATCGGCGGCGGGGCGGCATCCTCTTTCCATAAATCATTGGCATGGCCGCTCGTCCATGCGCCCCCTTCAGCTGGCGCATTGCGAATGGTCTCACGAATGGATTTGATCTGCGCGATGCGATCACCGCGCGAACGTGCCCCCAGATTGGCGTTAAATATGCGCAAAGCGCCATCATGCTGCAGTTTGACGACCCCCTCGAAAACGCCAACGACCATATTATGGGTATCGCGCAAGTCCGATTTCGGCAGCGGGAATAGCCTGATGGTGAGGATTGGCGTTTTCGACAGGATCATATTGCCAAACTGACAGCGGACATTTTTTATCCTGCTGCCGGGCTCGGATATGCTCGCATCGACATCGAAATAAGGGCCATACGCCCAATAATATTTTGGGACGACATCGACGACAAGACACTTGCCGCGCAGTTGATGAAGGGGCAAACGGCGCAGTTCCTGTTGCACCGGACCTATGCCGTGAAACCAGGCGATACTATTCGTGTCCACGCCGCCGCTGGAGCGATGGGTCTCATTTTGTGCAGTTGGGGACGCGCTATCGGCGCAACGGTGATTGGCACCGCCAGCACGCCTGAAAAGACCGAGATCGCGCGCATTGCAGGGTGCCACCACCCTGTCGTGCGATCAAATGGGGATTTCGTTGCCAAATGCAGCGAGGGTACGGACGGCAAAGGTGTTGCGGTGGTTTATGAATCGATCGGAATGGACACACTGCAAAAATCTCTCGATTGTCTGCGGTATCTTGGCGTTAGCGCCGTCTATGGCCACGCTTCGGGCCCACCCGAGCCGGTTGACATCATCCAGGATCTTGGCGAGCGCGGCTCACTGTTCATTCCGCGGCCCGCTTTTCTGCATTACATGACCGAGCGGGAGCAGATGGTGGCAGCGGCCGAGGTTTTGTTTCAGACAATCCGGTCCAGCATCATCGAGCCCAACATCAATTACGAATATCCGCTGAAAGACTCAGTGATGGCGCATCAGGCAATCGAGAGCGGAACTGCGACCGGCACCAGTGTGTTGCTGGTTTAACCTGAAATCCGCATCTGCTGAGGTCGCCGTTGGATCATTCTCAGCTTATCCGATCGGGTGAAACAGTGCATGAGCGGGAGGTGGAGTATGTCATTTCAAGAACGCTCAGCCCCATATCTTGCCCTCTCTCACCGCCAAAATTTACAATTAACGATTGATCAAGCCCCCCGACCATATTCTTGCCGCGACGTTTAAAAGTGCGGCCTTGAATCTTGCAATGGGCATTAGGGGTTCATTTTGTGGACACTTTTCTTGACATAATGTTTTGAAACTAAGGATGTCTTGTGCATCTGAGCACTGAATCAAGAGGTTACAGCCTCCAGACCTTTGAGCGGGCGGGGCAGGGAACCGAGGGAATGCTGCGAAATCCGTATTACCTGTTTTGCCTGATGGCCGCCTTCATACTGGGCTTCGCCGCGGTATTAGTGCTGCCCGTTGGCGGGCCGGATATGCGCGGTACGATCGCCATGCAGACGCAAACCCAAAACTCCGGGCCACAAATCGCTGGTCTGGATCCTGGCGGCTCATCGGCTCATGCCAAAACATCTGCGCCTGTGTTCCTCGCATCCAGGGATCAACCCGCCATCAGTTCTGCTTTGCCACGTGAGGAGATTGAAAGTTATTCACGAGCTTACACTGCGCCCTCAAAATGGTCCGTGCCATCGCTGACGAAACTTGTCGCGCTGGAGTCTTCACCGTTCCCCTACAGGGGGTCAGAGCCGCGCACCAGCACGCCGTTCCTGAATTTCAAGGATGGAGTGCGAAAGGGGCGCATGACGCGCAGCGGCCGGGTTTACTGGGAGGACAAAACCTACAGTGACCCTCGTGTCCTGCTGCACATTCCGCGCGGTTTCGATGCCCGCAAACCCGGCGTGATCGTTCTGTTCTTCCATGGACACGGGGCGACGCTGGCGCGCGACGTGGTTCCTCGGCAGCGTCTTCCTGAGCAAATCTCCAACTCCGGTCTCAACGCCGTTCTGGTTGCACCGCAATTTGCCGTTGATGCCCGCGACTCCAGTGCCGGTAATTTCTGGAAACCGGGTGGCACGCGCCGTTTCCTCAATGAAGTGGCGCCGCAGCTTGCAAAATTGCTAGGCGACCAGAATGCAAAAGATATTTTTGCCAGCATGCCGGTCGTCATTGTCGGGTATTCTGGCGGCTATGTCCCCGCCGCGTGGACCCTGGCCAATGGCGGCATTGAAAACCGCGTGAAGGGCGTTGTTCTTCTGGACGGGCTTTATAGCGAGCTTGCCAAATTCGCCAAATGGATTGAACGCAAGAATTCGAGTTTTTTCCTGAGCGCCTATGCCAACTCGACGCGCAAGGGCAACGCCAAACTGCAACGCATGCTGAAGCAGCGCGGTATTGCTTACACCACGAAACTCGATTCCACGCTGAAACCCGGGAGCGTCACATTTCTCAAGGCCGTTGAAGGCCACCGGGACTATGTCACCCGCGCCTGGGCCGAAAACCCCGTTAGTGATCTGCTCGCCAGAATTCCGGGGATTGCGCCGCGCGTTATGCCGGCACGCTCCGCGTCCCTTCAGCCCGGTTTGATCAACTAAGCACTTTATTTTTGCATGCCCGGCCAAACCTCCAGTCCGCGCTTGCTTGCCATGGGTTCGCCAAGTAGTTTGGCGCTTCGAGTATCCTAAAGAGTGATCGTACGAGTAATGAGTAAGACGCGTGGCGTAGACCGCCCAGGCCAGCGCAAACTTGCTGGGATCACCACCTTTACCGCAAGTGCAATTGCCGTCGCCGACATGGTTGGTATCGGCGTCTTCACCAGCCTCGGATTTCAGGTGTCGGACATAACGTCCGCTTTTTCGGTCATCATGCTGTGGATTGTCGGTGGTGTGGTGGCGCTGTGCGGGGCCTTGTCCTACGGCGAGCTGGCGGCGGCGCTGCCGCGCTCGGGCGGTGAGTATAATTTCCTCTCGCGGGTTTATCACCCAGCGGTTGGCTTCATGGCCGGATGGCTGTCGATGACGGTTGGCTTCTCTGCGCCTATCGCTCTGGCGGCAATCGCGTTCGGGGCTTATTTTAATGGCGTCGTGCCGGGGCTTGCCTCGCCGCTCATGCTTGGTCTGGGCGTAGTATGGCTTATCTCGCTGGTTCATCTTACCGGACTGCGGCACTCCAGCCAGTTTCAGAACATTTCGACTGTTCTGAAAGTTCTGCTGATCGTCGCTTTTATTGTTGCTGGTTTCGTCTATGGAACGCCTCAGCCAATCTCGTTCGCGCCCTCATCTGTAGACCTCACCCATATTACGGGCGCGCCGTTCGCCATCGGCTTGGTGTTCGTCATGTATTCCTATTCGGGGTGGAACGCACAGACATATATCATGGGAGAAATCCGCGATCCACAGCACACGGTTCCGCGTTCGCTCTTCATCGCAACCTTCATTGTTTTGCTGCTCTATCTCGGGTTGAACACGCTGTTTCTCTACACGACGCCAATGGAAAAGATGGCCGGTCAGGTTGAAGTTGCGCTTGTCGCCGGGACACATATTTTCGGTAAAACTGGCGGCCAGATAGTTGGCGCTCTCATCTGCGCCGGGCTGATTTCAACGATCAGCGCCATGACGTGGATTGGGCCGCGCGTCACCAAGGTGATGGGTGAGGACGTGGCCCTGTTCGCCATTTTCGCGCGTGAAACCAAGAACGGGGCTCCGGCGGCAGCCATCGCCCTGCAACTCTTTATCGTGACCGCGATGATCCTTACTCAGAGTTTTGAACATGTGCTCAACTACATCCAGTTTTCACTCACCCTGTCATCGTTTCTTACCGTTTCCGGCGTGATGGTGCTGCGGCGCAATCAACCGGAGCTGGCGCGGCCTTACCGCACATGGGGCTATCCATTTACTCCGCTTATATTTCTTGCCGTCACGGCTTTCATGATGGCCTATCTGCTTGTGGAGCGACCCGTGCAGTCCTTCGCCGGACTGGCGACCCTGATGGCGGGACTGGCGATTTATTTTTTCTCACAATGGCGCAACGCCGAACCATTAAAGGAGTGACGCATGGTGAATAGGATTATTGCCCGCGCTCGAAGGATTGCTGCGATGTTAGCGCTGCTGCTTGTTGCTCACGTTCCGGCATATTCAGCCTCACCCGTCAGCCACAACGATACGGCGCGCTACCTTGCCGGGCTGATGCCATCGGCGGGTTCGCCGCTGGCGCGCCTGACACGCGAGGGAGGCTGGGTCCATCACGCCAGGATTTTGAACCAGGCATGGAAGCGCATTGAGAAGAACCAGCTCAAGCCCATCCGGGCATGGTCAAAAACGCATATTCCAGCATCGTCCAAACAAATGCTGTATATGTTCTCCGGGCCTGATTTTCTGTACGCCAATGCCTTTTATCCCAATGCCGAGACTTATGTGCTGAGCGCGTTGGAGCCGGTTGGTCCAATACCCAAAATGACCAGGCATTCACCCGGCGCTCGCGCGGGCGCGCTGCTGGAGCTCAGAAGCTCCATGGAAGCGGTCCTGAGCTACTCCTTCTTCATCACCAAGCATATGAAGTCGGACCTTAACTCGGGCAATATGCGCGGTGCACTGCCGGTGCTCTATGTGTTCCTTGCCCGCGCCGGCAACAGCATCAACAAGGTGGAGTTCATCGCCATGAACCCGGATGGGGCAATAGTCCCGCGCGGCAAGAAAAGGGCTAAAGGCTCATCGCCTGGCGTCAGGATTGCTTTCAGCGACAAAGGCGGTATCGCTCGCAAGCTCTATTATTTTCAGACTGACCTCTCAAATGGCGGCCTGAAAAGAAGCGGTTTTCGCGCTTTTTCCAAAGCGCTTGGTCCCGCTGACTCCTTGATAAAGAGCGCGTCATACCTGCTGCACAGCGGCAACTTTACTGTTGCTCGCGACTTTCTTTTTGAGCAGAGCAAGGTGATCGTTCAGGATGATTCCGGTATCCCGTTGCGGCATTTTTCAAAAAACACATGGACGCTTCAACCGTTTGGAAAATATATCGGGCCAATCAACGTCTTTCCCAAGCAATACCAGCGCGAGATGAAGCAGCTATTCTCGAGTGGACATGCCAAGCCGGTCAAATTCGGGATCGGGTATCGCTGGCGTACCCACGAGACCAATGTGCTGCTGGCGATAAAGAAGAAGCCGTAGGGCCAAAGCCTCTAAGCCTTTGCCTGGTCCAGGGGATTTTTCAGCAAAAATACCACCGGCATACAGATGAAGATGATCGCCGCCAGCAGGCGGAAGTCGATGATATAGGCGATGAGTTCCGCCTGCTTGTTGACCATTACATTGACCGCCTGAAGACCAGATATCGTATCCAGGTTCCACACCTCCGGCATCCTCACATGGCGAAGTGCGTCATTGAACGGCGTGATATGCGCGCTAAGAATTTCATGAGTAGCTTGGGTGTTGCGCGCCAGATAACTGGCGCACAGGGCAATGCCAAGAGTTCGGCCAATATTGTTGAGCAGGGAATAAAACGAGGTGCCCGCATCACGTTGCTCGGCGGGAAGAGAAGAAAAGGCGACCGTGTTTACCGGAATGATAAAGAAACTGAGTGCTATCCCTTGCGCAAAATTATTGGCAAGCGCGATATTGACACCGATGTCCTGGGTAAAGTTCGAAAATTCCCACATCGAATAAACCGAAAGAGCCATGCCGGACAGGATGACTTTTCTCGGATCGATATACTTCAGCAAGTAACCGGTAAATGTGGCCGCGAACATGGCCCCGGCGCCGCGTGATGCCATGATGAGTCCGCTGTCGATAACAGGATATCCACCTTGGTTTTGCAGGAAAGGCGGCACAAGCACGAGGCTGGAGAACAGGAACATGCCAAACAGAATACGCAGCACGATGCCGAGCACATAAAACCGGTTGCGGAAAATAGCCGGATCGACAAACGGGGTTTTCGAAGTCGAGGAATTTATAATGAACACCCATAATGCTCCGGCCCCTGCAAGAGTGAGGAGAATAATGGTTGGCGATGAAAACCATTCCATCCGCTCGCCGCGATCAAGCACGAACTGCACCGAAGCAACGGCGATCGCCAGCATGCAAAACCCCAGATAATTAAACGGGCGGCTCACCGTATTGCGCTGGCGCGGCACCAGCAGGGCGGTCATGGCAAAAGCAATCATACCAAGGGGGAGATTGAGATAGAACACCCAGCGCCAGTTGAAATATTCGGTCAGGTAGCCGCCGATCGTCGGCCCGAATACGGGCCCGAACATGATGCCGACACCCCACCAGCCCATGGCGATGGAAAAATCCTCGCGCCGGTAAACCGACAGCATGGAGGACTGGGAAATAGGAATGAGGGCGGCGCCGAACACGCCCTGGCAGAACCTGTAGACGAGTATTTCACTCAAGGAACCCGAAGTGCCCGACAACATTGAAAAGGTAACGAAACCAACGATTGAGAGTAGCAACAAGGGCTTGCGCCCGAAGATTGTGCTGATGGCGCCCCAGAAAGGTGTCATGACCGCCAGTGCGATCAGATATGATGTCAGCACCCAGGCCATCTGGTCCTGAGTGGCGGACAGCGACCCCTGCATCTGCCTGAGCGCAACGCTTAAAAGCGCGGTATCGAAAACCTGGATCAGCGGCGCCATGACAAGCGCGACGGTTATCAGCTT
>Ga0209344_10005901_pt1 | contig 10333 bp, 8 predicted proteins | sample Cruoilmetagenom6_FD_187293 | JGI IMG/M metagenome (GOLD analysis project Ga0209344, IMG submission 187293) | Oil polluted marine microbial communities from Coal Oil Point, Santa Barbara, California, USA - Santa Barbara Oil Seep Sample 6 (SPAdes)... | ecosystem: Environmental > Aquatic > Marine >...
CATACCGTGCCTGACCCTAAAATCCGTCTGGTGCATGCCGGCCGTACCGCAGGGGGGCGCGACTGGATCGGTCTGACCCCGCGCAACGCTTATATCACAACCGATATTACCAGCCGCCCCTTTTTACCCGCTTGGTTGATGTTATTGGCAATTGCGCTGTTGATTATTGGTGCGTGGCGGTTAGAAAGCCGCTAGAGGAACATCAGAAAAATCTTGTATATAGATCAAATTGGTAATATAAAATTACCAATTATTAAAATTGGGATTCGTGCAATGGAAATGCCACAACCAGATACACATGTACTGAACCGCAAAGCACATATTGTGCAACGCCTGCAAAAAGTGCTTCCCGAAAGTGCCGTCATTTTCGAAGAGCATGAGGTCCGCGCATATGAATGCGATGCTCTGACAGCATATCGTTGCCCACCGATGATCGCGGTTTTGCCCAGCTCTACCGCAGAAGTTTCAGCCATTTTGAAGATATGCCACGAAGAAAGTGTGCCTGTCGTGCCGCGTGGTTCCGGCACTTCGCTGGCCGGTGGGGCCTTACCCACCAGCGATTGCGTTATTTTGGGTGTGGCACGGATGAATGCCGTGCTGGAAACAAACTATGATGATCGCTACATACGGGTGCAATCGGGGCGCACAAATCTAAGCGTAACAGGCGCGGTTGAACAAAATGATTTCTTCTATGCCCCCGACCCGTCCAGCCAATTGGCCTGCGCCATCGCAGGGAATGTAGCAATGAATTCAGGTGGCGCACATTGCCTGAAATACGGTGTCACAACCAATAATCTGCTGGGCGTCACAATGGTGATGATGGACGGTGAAGTGGTTGAAATCGGCGGGGCTTATCTGGACAGTGCAGGCCTTGATTTGCTGGGGGTAATCTGCGGCTCTGAAGGGCAGTTGGGTGTAGTCACAGAAGCCACTTTGCGGATTTTGCGCAAACCCGAAGGCGCGCGACCCGTATTGATGGGCTTTGACAGCAACGAAGTTGCAGGGGCCTGTGTTTCCGACATTATCAAGGCAGGCGTTTTGCCTGTTGCTATCGAATTCATGGATAAGCCTTGCGTGGAAGCGGTCGAAGATTTTGCCAAAGCCGGTTACCCCGAAGCGGAAGCAGTGCTGATTGTCGAGGTTGAAGGCGCGGAAACAGAAATCAATGATCAGCTTGCAAAAATCAAAAAGATCGCGATGAAACACAAGCCCGTTGAATTGCGTGAAAGCAAGTCGGCAGAAGAGTCCGCTGCAATTTGGGCCGGACGTAAAGCCGCGTTCGGCGCGATGGGGCGGATCAGCGATTACATGTGTCTGGACGGCACAATCCCGGTCAATGAATTGCCTTTGGTACTGCGCCGTATTGGCGAGATGTCACAAAAATACGGGCTGAAAGTCGCTAATGTTTTTCATGCAGGTGACGGCAATATGCACCCCCTGATCCTGTTTGACGCCAATAAACCCGGCGATTTGGAACTGTGTGAAGCGTTTGGTGCGGAAGTGCTGAAACTTTGCGTAGAGGTTGGTGGTTGTCTGACAGGTGAACACGGTGTCGGTGTTGAAAAACGCGATCTGATGCTGACACAGTACAACCCAAAAGACCTAGATGCACAAATGGATGTAAAAGACGTTTTCGATCCAAAATGGTTACTGAATGCAGCCAAGGTTTTTCCACTTTCCAGTTCCGATGATCGGCGCGCAATATGAACCTGAAGACAGAAACGGACGTTGCTTCATATGTGGGTGATGCATATGCCGCTGGGCGCAAGTTGCGGATTGTGGGTGGTGGCACACGCCAATCTTTGGGCAATCCTTGCGAAAGCGACGCCGTGCTATCGACAACGGGCCTGAACGGCATTTCGCTTTATGAACCGGGTGCTTTAACGATCGTGGCGGGCAGTGGCACCCCGCTTGCGGATATTGAAACCGCACTGGCGGCAGAAGGTCAAAGACTGCCGTTTGAACCGATGGATCATCGCGGTCTGTTGGGCAGTTCCGGCACGCCGACAATTGGTGGGGTCGTGGCTTGTAACATATCGGGGCCGGCGCGTATTCAGGCAGGTGCCTGCCGTGACAGCCTGATCGGTGTACGGTTTGTTGATGGCGCAGGCACTGTAATCAAGAATGGCGGGCGTGTGATGAAAAACGTCACAGGCTACGATTTGGTTAAACTGATGGCAGGCAGCATGGGAACTTTAGGTGTTCTGACCGAAGTTGCCTTTAAGGTTCTGCCGGCACCTGAAACAAGTGCGACCGTGATTGTTAAAGGGTTAAGTGATGAACAAGCCATAACCGCAATATCATCTGCACTGACGGCCCCGTATGACGTGAACGGTGCGGCACATATCAGTAAAGATGCCACTACGTTAATCCGTGTCGAAGGATTTGAAAAATCAGTGGCATACCGTGCGGCACAACTTCAAACGTTGCTTAGCCAGCTCGGGGACACAGCGATTGTCAATGATGACAGCCTATGGCAAGCCGTCCGCGATGTGGAACCTTTTCATGCGATAGATACTGCCGTCTGGCGCATCTCTGTTGCTCCGTCTCACGGCCCGAATGTGGCTGCAGCATTACGACAAGTAAACAATGACATTCAGGTTGTCTATGATTGGGGTGGTGGCCTGTTATGGGTTTCAGCCCCGAACGATATGGATGTTCGCGCAGCATTGCCAAATCTTTCCGGTTATGCCGAATGCCTGCGTGGAACCGCCACAAAAAAAGTACCGCAAAATACGGCCATTGCGAAGATCGAACGGGGTTTGCGCACAAAATTCGATCCCAAAGGTATATTGAACACAGGGATAATGGGCTAGATCATGCAAACAAATTTTACAGACGCCCAACTGGCTGACCCGAAGATTGAACGCGCGAATGAGATTTTGCGCTCTTGTGTACATTGTGGCTTTTGCACTGCCACTTGCCCGACATACCAAGTTCTGGGGGATGAATTGGACAGCCCCCGCGGGCGGATTTATCTGATCAAGGATATGCTGGAAAACAGCCGTGTACCTGACGAAAAAACTGTAAAACATATTGATCGCTGCCTGTCGTGCCTTGCCTGCATGACCACATGCCCATCGGGTGTCCATTACATGCATCTGGTTGATCATGCTCGCGAATATATCGAAGAGAATTACAAACGCCCATTGTTTGATCGCGTTATGCGGGCCGTATTGGCGCAAGTCCTGCCCTATGAAAAACGTTTCCGGCTGGCGATGCGCGGCGCACAATTGTCAAAACCACTTGCCCCTATCATGCCTGCAAAAATCCGCAATATGGTGGAATTTGCCCCTGCAAAACTGCCCCCCCCCAGCCTGAATGATAAACCACAGGTTTTCCCGGCAGAAGGCAAGCGCATCAAACGGGTCGCTTTAATGACAGGCTGCGCACAAAAGGCGTTGGACACTGACATCAACGACGCCACAATACGCCTGCTGCGCCGCCATGGTTGCGAGGTTGTTGTCGCCCAAGGGGCCGGTTGTTGCGGTGCTTTGACCCACCATATGGGCAAAGCCAAACAAAGCCACGCAACTGCTGCCAAAAACATCCACGCATGGATGGCCGAAGTAAACGGCGACGGGCTGGATGCTATCGTGATAAATACGTCAGGCTGTGGTACCACCGTCAAAGATTACGGACATATGTTTCGCAACGATAATTTGGCAAAAGACGCAGCAGTTATTGCCGCATTGGCCAAAGATATATCCGAAGTGTTGGTTGACCTGAAACTCAATGTGACAACCCCCAAAGACATGCGCGTAGCTTACCATTCGGCCTGTTCACTGCAACACGGACAACAAATCAAAGCCCATCCGAAAACCCTGTTGAAAAATGCAGGCTTTACGGTGCTGGAGCCATCAGATCCGCATTTGTGCTGTGGCTCTGCTGGGACGTATAACCTGATGCAGCCGGAAATTTCCAAGCAATTGAAAGATCGTAAAGTCACAACACTGGAAGCGGTCAAGCCGCAGGTAATCGCGGCCGGTAACATCGGTTGTATGATGCAAATCGGATCGGGTACAGAAATTCCCATTGTGCATACAGTCGAATTGCTGGATTGGGCCACAGGCGGGCCAAAGCCACAGAAAATGACATAAAAAGTGTCGCCATCGGGTAACGGTTAAATGTTGTCACCGTCACGCTTTTGGCACAATTACTTGCCAACAACATGATTAGTTTTGTTACCGGGGGTACCGCGTGCGGTTTTTACTTTTCTTATTTATCGCTTTGAACGTTGCTGGCGCAGGCATTGCGCAACAAACACCGTTGCGCAAGCTTTTATCGGCTGATGAAGCCAAAACCTGGCAGGCAGTTGGCCGTATCAACATGAAAAATGCGGGATTTTGCACGGGCGCATTGATCGCACCCGACTTGGTGTTGACAGCAGCACATTGTATGTACAGCCCAAAAACCGGGGCTTTGATAGACCCAAACGATATAGAGTTTCTAGCGGGTTGGCGCAGTGGTCGGGCTGGGGCAGAACGAAAAGCCCGCCGTGTTGTCGTACATAAAAACTACGTGCCGGGGCGGAATGTAAAAGTTGAAAAAGTTGCAAACGACATTGCAATCATAGAGTTGGCACTTCCCATTACCGCCAATTTCATCAAAGCATTTGAGTATCACAAACGGCCCAAGTTAGGTGATGACGTCAAAGTGGTCTCTTACGCTCAAGACCGTGCGGAAGCGCCTTCGATCGAGGAGCCATGTCAGGTGATCGGGCTTGACCCACGCGCATTGATTTTAACGTGCAACGTGGATTACGGCGCATCAGGATCCCCTATTTTTATCGTTGACAATGGCGTGGCCAAGATAGCATCGGTTGTATCGGCCAAAGCAATTGTAAATGGCCGCAAAGTGGCACTTGGCGCATCTTTAGGGGCACCTTTGGAAGAGTTGCTAGCACAATTACGCAATAATCGGGGTGTTTTTCAGAGCATAAAACCGGGGCAACGATCATTGAGTGAACAATTGGGCAATACGCAAAGTGTTGCAAAAATCCTACGCCCTTGACGTTAGCGGAATAAATCCCATATAGTATTTACCGGATGCCCGAATGGGGTCCTGTAAATTGAAATGGCCTGTCCAATTGGAAGGCTGAAAAAACCAACGTATCGCTTCTATAGGAGGATGACGATTATGCGCAATTATGATTTTGCACCACTTTACCGTTCCACAGTAGGCTTTGACCGTCTGGCTAATATGCTGGACCGCGCCCTGACCGCAGATGTAGGAACAAATACTTACCCACCATACAATATAGAAAAATCGGGGGATGATACCTACCGTATTTCGGTCGCTGTCGCAGGTTTCAGCGAAGATGAGCTATCTGTTGAAATGCGTGATGGTCAATTGGTAATCTCTGCCAAGAAGGCAGAAGCCGAAGACCAAGAAACGCTTCAGTATCTGCACCGCGGCATTGCATCACGCGCGTTTGAAAAACGTTTCCAAATGGCCGACCATGTGCGCCCTGTCGCAGCTGAAACCAAGGACGGTTTGCTACATATTGACTTGGTGCGCGAAGTACCGGAAGCATTGAAGCCGCGCCGGATCGAGATCGCTTCTACAGGTGCGATTGACGCCAAACCGGTAAAAGCCAAAAAAGTCGCAAAAGAAGCCTAAGCTTCCTGAAAAATTGACCGCACCTATCCCTCCCAGTTAGTGCGGTTGACTTGCCTGAATGCGCGCCCTCCCCTCGTCGCATTTGGCATAGTTGCCACCCCTTTCAAACTGTCAGGGGTGGCTTTATTTTAATTCAATGATTGCGCAAGACGCATCAACTGGACTGCCTCGGTGCGATATCCGAACAAATCATCGCCTTTGCCTGCATTCGCCAGTGCAATATTTTGATCCCATGTCCAACTGTTTAAGTATTTCGATCCGGCCAAAAGCTGTCCGAAACCCGCGATAGAGGCCGCGAATTGGGCTTCTTGATTTGGTTGATCCGATACAGATGGAATTGCCGTTGTAATCAACGTGCTTTTTGCTTTTCCGGGTGCTTTATAGCGCAATTTCAGAAACCCGTATTCATCAGGCCCGTCACTGGAAACCGTTTTCGTTTGATAACGCAGCGCATCGTTTTTGATCGCAGGCGATCCCACAGGTGTAATTTCATAAATCGCCGTGACCGAATGGCCTGCACCGATTTCACCTGCATCCACCGCATCATTGTTGAAATCCTCACGGTTCAACTTGCGTGTTTCATAACCGATCAAACGATATTCAGCGACAAGTTCGGGGTTGAATTCCACCTGAATTTTCACGTCATTGGCAATCGGAAACAACGCACCTGATACTTGATCCACCATCACTTTTTGCGCTTCTGACAATGTATCTATATAGGCCGCAACCCCATTGCCGTTCTGTGCCAGCGTTTGCATCATATCATCGCGGTAATTGCCGTTGCCAAAGCCGAACACCGATAGGTAAACGCCTGTTTCGCGTTTTTCTTCGACAAAGCTTTTCAATTCTTCAGGGTCGGAAATTCCGACATTGAAATCACCGTCCGTGGCCAACAGAACACGCCCGATACTTTCATCCGACTGCATGGTTTCCGCCAAAGCATAGGCTTGGCGCAACCCTGCCTGACCTGCGGTAGACCCGCCTGCTTCCAACCGCTCCAGGCTGTTCAGGATTTTACTTTTCTCGCTTGCCGTCGTCGGTTCCAAAACCGTGCCAGCACTGCCCGCATAGGTCACAATCGCGATTTTATCGGTAGGGCGCAACGTGTTCAGCAACAAACGAAACGACTGTTTCAACAGCGGTAATTTATCTACATCCTGCATCGAGCCTGAGGTGTCGATTAAGAACACAAGGTTCAAAGGCGGGCGGCTATCGATAGCGGGCTTTGTACCTTGAATACCGATATGCAAAAGCTTCGTGTCGGGATTCCACGGGGTTTCGAATACCGAAACTTCCGTAGAGAACGGCGCCTTTGATACGTCAGAGGCTGTATAATCATAAGGGAAATAATTAATCATTTCCTCAATCCGCACGGATTCTACAGGCGGCAAGGTGCCACTTTCAATGGAACTGCGCACATAAGAATAAGATGCGGTGTCAACGTCGATTGAAAAGGTCGATACAGGTTCTTCGGTTACGATTTTCAGCGGGTTTGGGCTATCGTTAGAAAAGGTTTCATTTGATTCAGGCAGAATAACGGGCGCAGGGGCATCAGCCACGATGCCATTGCCGACATAACCGGAAACCGAACCAGCCCCAATGGATGAAACACTTTCATTTTCGCTTGCCATTTTCCGAAGCTTTGTTGCGCTTGGTTTCGATACAGGTGGCGGCGCTATTGGTTCTGCCATTGGCAACATTTGATCCAACACAACCAACTGCTCTTCTTTAGCTTTGCTTTCGGTCAGCTTTTGTTGCCTGACTTCCACAGGGTTCTCAGTGACTTCAACTGGAATTAACGGGCTGTCGGTAAGCGGTTGAATAACAATGATTGCCAAGCCGGCAACGCATAGCGCACTGGTTGCATAAAGCATGGGGCGCAAATTTATTGATCGAAACATGTCTTTTACTCCTGTCCAAATGCCAGACACGTTTTGTGCTGACTTATGGATAGGACGCACGGGGGTCACCGTTTCTTGGGCGGCATCGAAACTTTTTTGCGCCATTGCCAGAATTTCTGCCTTGCGGGCAGGGTTTGCAGCAGGCTTTTCCGCCTTCAGGGCCTTTGCCAATCTGTCTAGTTCATCAGTCATGGATACGCCTCCTCGGCTTGGGCCAAAGCCCGTAAATGTTTCTTGGCTTCACTTACCCGCCATGAAATGGTTCCCGCAGGCACGCCCAAAACCGCGCTCGCTTCTGCCTGTGTCATATCTTCAGCCAACGTCAGAACCAGAACTTCGCGCAAATCGATTGGCAAAGTTGCCATTGCCTGCGCCAACCACGCGCGATCATTGGCAGTCTGATTGTCATCGTGTTGTTGCATTTCAAACAAATCACCCCAACCTTGTTGCGCTGCACGGCGGGTTTTTTGTTTGCGCAAGCGATCTTTGGCAGCATTGATCGAAACCCGGGTTAGCCAAGTGGTAAACTTGGCGTCGCCCCGAAACGACCCCAGTTTTACAGGCAAGGCACAGCACACATCCTGTGCCAAATCTTCAGCCAAAGATTGCGCGCCCAGCATTCGGTAACCAAGCCGCAGGATCAGGTCGTAATGGCGTTCAAGCAATTGCCCAAACGCCTGCACATCACCCGATTGGGCGCGGTCAACCAATATCTCGTCGCTGGTTTCCATCCTCATAATGCTATTAGACGGGCGCGGCTTGTCAATTCTTGGAATTAAATTAAAAAATGTAATCGCGCCTAATCATGCCATGGTCCATTGACCTTTTCGCCGGGGTTATCAATCCGCTCAAACGTATGCGCACCAAAGTAATCCCGCAGGCCCTGGATCATATTGGCGGTGGAACGGCCTGTGCGGCGCATGTTGTGGTAATTCAAAGCCGCCGCAAAGGCGGGCACTGCATGTCCGTTTATCAGGCCAAAAGACGCTACCGCCTGTAATGCAGGGGCATTGATTTTCATGTGTTCCTGAAATACCGGCGACAATACCAAATGTTTTTCATCGCCCTTGTCAAACACATCCGCAATTTCATCCAGAAACACCGAACGGATAATACAGCCTGCCCGCCAAACCCGTGCAATGGCGGCCAAATTCAAATCCCATTCAAATTTTTCAGATGCACGGCTCAGCACTTCAAAGCCTTGCGCATAAGCACAGACTTTGGCGGCGATCATAGCTTGTTCAAGTGCTTCCAGCGCTTTTTTCTTTGGGGCCATTTCTTTGGGAATTGGTTTGGGTGATGCCCCGTACGCCGCTTCCATTTGCAATCGTGTTTCCAGATCAGCGGAAATATTGCGTGCTTCCACGGCAGCAGCCATCATGCTTGCAGGGGCACCCAAATGCAACGCTTCGATCACAGACCAGCGGCCCGTACCTTTTTGCCCCGCTCTGTCCAGAATAACATCCAGCATCGCGGCATCGGTTTTGGGATCTGTGGCCAAAGCAACCTCTGCCGCGATCTCAATCAGATACGAATTCAGTGGCCCGTCCATCCATCCCTGAAACACCTTGCCGATCTTTTTGGCACTCATGCCCAGGCCGTTTGACATCAGCCCGTAAGCTTCGGCAATCAGTTGCATATCGGCATATTCAATGCCGTTATGCAGCATCTTGATGAAATGCCCCGCCCCGCCCGGACCAAACCAGTCGCAACAGGGGTCACCCTCAAATTTTGCCGCACTATCTTGTAACGGCCCTTTGACACGCGCCCAACTTTCACGTGAACCACCTGCCATGATAGACGGGCCATTACGCGCACCCTCGGCTCCACCGGAAATACCCATGCCAAGAAACTGCAAGCCAACACTTTCCAGTGCAGCCACGCGCGTTTCCGTATCGGTGTAGTTGGAATTGCCCAAATCCGCGATCAAATCGCCCTTGTCCAGCATGGGTTTCAGCATATCGATCACGCTATCAAGCGGCCCGCCCGAAGGTACCAAAACCAAAACAGAACGCGGTGTGGGCATGGATTTCACGAAAGCATCGGCGTCAGCGCATGCAATCAAACGTCCCGCAAGCCCGTCACTTTCTGCCACCACTTTGGCCATTTTTTCGACACTGCGATCCAACAGGCTGACCGTATGGCCCTTTTCCGCAAGGTTCAACGCAAAGGCACCCCCCATTACACCGATACCAACCAATCCTAAATGTGCCATCAATTTTTCCTTGTAAAGCGTTCCAAGCTTTATCCTAGCTGAATGCGGGTACTTGTCTACCATTCGCGCAAAAGGTGAACTCACTTAACAGTGAAGCCGTTTGACGCTTATTCACGAATTCCATAAAGCTGAATGCAGATAAAGCGCATAGGGCGGTAGATGGCTATTAAAATTGAAATGCTGCGATATTTTGTTGAAGTGGCGAAAACCGGGAATTTAACCCAAGCTGCAGACCGTCTGGGCCGAACGCCTTCGGCGCTTTCAATGATGCTGAAGCAACTGGAAGAACACCTTGGCGCACCTTTGTTTGAAACAGATCGGAAATCCAAGCTGACCCTTTTGGGTGATTTTGTCTTGAAAGAATCTATACGTGATCTGGAACAACTGGATCGCACATTCACTTCGATCCAGCAATTCGCACGAACACCGTCCGGTCTTATCCGCGTTGCAGCTGTTCCGTCCGCCTCAACCAGTATCCTGCCACACTTGATCACCAGATTTCAGGCGGATTACCCAACTGTATCCATTGAATTAAGTGATGCAGATTCCATTTCCGTAATGGCTGACTTAACAGCGCAGAAAATCGACTTTGGCA
>Ga0209344_10005903_pt1 | contig 10329 bp, 6 predicted proteins | sample Cruoilmetagenom6_FD_187293 | JGI IMG/M metagenome (GOLD analysis project Ga0209344, IMG submission 187293) | Oil polluted marine microbial communities from Coal Oil Point, Santa Barbara, California, USA - Santa Barbara Oil Seep Sample 6 (SPAdes)... | ecosystem: Environmental > Aquatic > Marine >...
CCTGAACGTTATCCTCTTTATAAACCACAGCGTGGAAACGACGTGAGTTTAACAAGTGATCATACGAAATAGGCTGCGACGTATTTTTACGATTGAAAGCTTTGTTTTCATGCAATATGCCTCGTGCGCTTGGAAACCAGATCCAAAACAACTCAACCTTTGCATTCATTCCATCATCTTCAAAGGCTTTAGAACGTGCTTCACCAGCTACAGGACAAATACCTAACAAGCGATACTTAAGTTCACCTTGACGCTTGTCTAAGTACCAATATCCACGAATTCTCCATTCTTCAATATCTCCAGCATCTAGTGTAAACTCTCTAATATATTCAGCATCTACAAAACCTTCGGCATTAAATTGCTCAATACCAAGATCTGTTGTATCGCGATAAACTAAAGAAGCATCGATATCTCCAAGGGTACGTTTTTCAGTAAAATATGAATCTGCGTAAACATGCTCAATCTTTCCTTGCTTGATACCACGAACAAGTACATCGTACAATGAACGTCTATCTGAACCAATGTTGTTCGTATCAATAGGATAGTACAATGGGAAGTTCACACGCTCATCAAGATCGATGATCTCCCACGTTGTCTTAGACCAAAGTACGTCACGTTTGTCAACATAACCGTAAGGTAACGGCTCATCATTATCGTAGGCAATTTGATCTGCGGTCTTCTTGCCTATATCTTCTGGTGTTTTGGCGTTTAGCAGATTCACTTGTGCATTTGCACTCGCAAAACCGATCAACAGACCAAAAACACATAAAACAACATTCTTCAAATTCATATAGTAGGGTTTAATTCTAGTTCGTTAATTCAATAACTACAGGCGCGGTTCTCTTTAACTTAACACTGCTTCCTCCAATACTTGTATTAATATCGAAGATCTGAACCGTTTCGCCACGTTTTGCTCTACGTAGTGCACTTTTAGCTGAACCATCCAATTTGTTACCGTTCACACGTACAGTTGGCTGACCAGATACTTTAAAGCTAAATCCAGTAACTCTTAATTTTAAATCGAAGTCAAAATCATCTAACATAGATCCAACAGAAGAGATCTCTAATCCGTTACGATTCATTTTCACCATACCAGCTTCTCCACGAATGGTTCCTGTTGGTGCAGGGATGTCTTTAATTCTAAATTCACTTGAGCTACTTACGCGCTGACCATCTGGTAAAGTACCACTTGCCGTGATAGTAACTGTTCTACCAGCACCTGGGCTCATGTTGTATTTACTCCCTGACACTTTGTTAAGTCCAGCACCTGATGCTGTAACCTTATTGTCTGGAATTCCAGGAATAGAAACCGTCATTGGGTTAACTACACCACGATACACAACGTTCATCTTATCTGCAGCGATCACCGCAGCATTCGGTTTAGAAATTGTTGCAAAACCAGTATTTACTGGAACTTCAATTTCTTTTCCACCTTCACCATAGTAAAGGAATCCTTCTATCTTATGGTCACCAGGACTACCAGCTCCAACTTTAAGAACAATTCTACCACCTTGGATATCGTAATCTTTTCCTTTTTCAAGTTTTCTACCATCCAATTTAAGATCTTCTCTTTGTGGAACAGTACTCGCATCAGTTCTACCTAATAGAATAGCACCGTTAAAAGTTTCTCCAGGATAAAAAGCCGATTTTGGAACATCCATAAAGGTGTTGTAGTTACTTAATGAAAGCGCAGAAGCTTGTTGTCCTGCTAGCATTTTTTGTAACACCTCACTTTTGGTTGTTTTAATATCTGCTTGAATCTGTGTTAATTTGGTCAATGACGCAATTAAAGGAAATCCCTCGTAATTGTAATTTAACCAAGCACGGTTCTTTCCGTCACGATCTTTTACTTCCGCAGTAGAAAAATTCTGATTGATTGCCTTTTGCACATTTGGAAATGTACTATCTGGCAGCACAGCCATCATTTTAGTTCTGTATTCGTTCATTTTATCAATAAACTCTTGTCCTTCTGGCTTATAATTTTCACCAGTAAAAAACAAATTATTGAAGTGATCGGGTTTATCCATCACTTCGTAATCTGAAGGATCTTCAAGAGGGGCAATAGCTGCCGTTTTTAATGATTGAATGTATGCATCAAGGTCTGCTGAAATCTGAGATACTTTATCCGCATTTTCTTTAACCGCTGCATATTGCTCAGGCGAATCTGTTGCTTTTTCAGCTAAGTTTGCCATAAAGGCATCGTTACGTTCTGAAGTTGCTGTATTCGCTTCTGAGATCTTTTTATCTAACAGTCCGAAAGCAGATAATACTTCTTTCGACATGTTTAATGCTAACATTGCGATGAAAACCAGATACATCAGGTTAATCATCTTTTGTCTAGGGGATTGTCCTCCTGCCATTTTATTTTATTTTAGTAATTAATAAATAGGGTGAAAAACAATTCCTAGTTTCTTGTTGTCATTGCAGAAAGCATACCTCCATAAACACCGTTCAATGAAGAAAGGTTTGTAGCAAGGTGCTCCATTTGTGCTTTTAATTGTTCAGCATTTTCAGCAACACGCTCATTTACTTCCGTTTGACGGCTTGTAGACTCAACCTGTACTTTATATAAGCTATTTAATGATTCCATTTGTGCAGCGGCTAATGCCATTTCTTCACTGTATTTCTTAGTTGAATTCATTGCATCGGCTGTTGGGGCCATACCTTTTGCAGCGCCTTCAAAAGAACGAATGCTATCACTCAAGCTAGTCATTAATTCTGAATCGATTCTAGCATCTTTCAACATCTCATCCAATTTCTTAGATAAAATCCCTTTAGCATCTTCTGGCTCCTTCATCGCTTTCTTTGATCCAGCGGCACCTCCAGCAAGTTCTGGGTATACTAACGACCAATCTAAATCATCATCTACTGGCTCAAATGCCGAAATAGCAAAAATGATTGCTTCAGTAATCAAACCTACAGCAAGAAGAATCCCACCGTTAAGCGGACCTAATTCCCAGTGAAGAATTTTAAATAATGCACCTAAGATTACAATAGATGCTCCAAGCCCGTAGGCCATATTAAACAGTTTTTTGGATGATTTTGACTGTGCCATAATAATAAATAGTTTAGTTAAGTTAAGATTAAGTTTCTAGTTTAGTTTAGTTTTTTAAGAGGAGTGGCAATTAGCGTGCGTCCCCGAATTTTTCATTCAGAACAACATCAGTACCCATATAATCCTGAACGGTACGGAAACCAATGTAACTACGTGCTGAATCTGCATATTCATAATCACGCGTACTTACCTGTAAGAAGTAAGCAACATCTTTCCAAGACCCACCACGAACAACTTTACGCATATTGGTATCGTCATTTACATTCGGGTTCATGGTTGAAGTATACTCATAAGCGGCGGCATCATAAGATGAAGCTACCCATTCGGCTACGTTTCCAGCCATATTGTACAAGTTGAAGTCGTTTGGCTCATAGGCATTTGCCTCTACCGTATACAACGCTTGATCTGCGGCATAATCACCACGAAGCGGTTTAAAGTTTGCCATAAAACAACCACGATCATTTTTTGCATAAGGACCACCCCAAGGGAAGGTTGCAGATTCTAATCCACCACGTGCAGCGTATTCCCATTCTGCTTCACCAGGAAGACGGAAAGAATTTACATGCTGACGTTTTCTAGATTTCTGATAAGAATTCTTGTATAAAGTTCTCCATGCACAGAATGCTTTAGCTTGTTTCCAGCTAACACCCACAACTGGATAATCTCCATAAGCCTCATGCCAGAAATAATCATTATGCATAGGCTCATTGTAAGAATAATTGAAATCTCTAATCCATACTGTAGTATCTGGATAGATCTTAACTTCTTCTTTCTTTATAAAATCTTTTCTGTTTTTTGATTTATCTCGCGCAGCAGCTTGAATATCCATGTATGTATACTGGAACTTCAATTTATCTACATCAATTGTACGCTGACCATTGTATGCTTCCTCTGCAGGAATGTACATGCTATCCATTACTTCTGAATAATACTCATCTGGATACTCTGCCGTATCCCAAATTAGGTCTACGTCATTGTTGATCTTTCTACCCGCGTAGAAATCTTCACCCATTCCGTAGTAATTGTCATACATGTATTGATCATACGGAGTCATTTCTTCATTCTCTTGATCAACAAACGCATAATCTCCTATGCTGCTTTCGCCCTCTCCAGGAGTAGAACCTACTTCATCAGCAAGAATTGCGAGACGCAAGCGAACTGTTGAATCACGAACCCATTCTACGAATTGACGGTACTCGGCATTGGTAATTTCAGTCTCATCCATATAAAATGAACGAACCGTAACAGTTTTTGTTGGAGCGTCATTTACCGCAACAAAATCATCGTCAGATTTACCCATGATGAAAGATCCACCAGGGATTAAGGTCATTCCGTAAGGCTTTTCCGGATACCATTTTTTGCCCTTTGCCCCTACTAGTTCTCCTCTGTCTCCAGAGTTACAACTGTACATAAAGGCAACGACTGCAGCTAATGCAATAAACTTCTTCATAGGTATTTAGGTTAAATTTTCGAGATTCAAGGGCGTAAACCTATCTATAAATTATTAAAAAAACAACAATTTTTTTAAAAACCTTGAACGCTCGTTAGTCTTAGTTTGTTCGGTTATACTTCATTCTTTCGGCGGGCTTTAAGCCACCTTTCAGGAATTTCCTGATTTGTTGCACCCAAATAATCGCCATAAGTGCAAGGTAATAACGTTCTACTTTTTAATTTATTATTAACATTTGAAATAAATGGTAATTCTATCCACCAACGCCCCGTCTTATTGCTCTTTTTGAACACTAATACCGTGTCGTCAACAGGCACTCTGTAAGTAATGTGGTCGTTTTCGTTGTTAAAATCATCATCAGCCACACGAAAATTAACGCCTTCAATAAAATACCAAAGTACTTGAGCTATCAACATCGCCGCACTTTCAGCATCGTCGTAATTCTTCAATTCATAAACTCCAAAAGAGCTCACTTTATTACTAATTCCAGCATATCGTGCAATGGCACATATTTCTCTGCCGTCAAATCCGTTCGGACTTGCACTATTTCTATAACTTAATTCTGAACTTTTTATTGCCGTAACATCCATTGTTACAATATCTGCATCGCGCATGACAGGCTCGACAACAGTAACATCGGCAGTAACTTCACCCAAACGAAAAGCATCAAAGAATAGCTTTTCCATCAAGGCGATCTCTCCTGGCGGATTAAAATACGATTGGTATCCTAGCGTACTGTAATTAAAAAGATTATAAGGTTTATCAATAATCATTTTACCAATATATGATTTATTGGTAATCGCTTGTTCTGTATCCCCTAAGTCAAAATTGGTATCCACATTCACCATGTTCACCATCTTGCTTAGCTCATCATAAGCGCGATACTGCGCAAAGACCAGATCTTGGCAACCTCCTAGCAGAATCGGAATAATTTCTTTTTTAAGTAAAGCTGCGCAAACAGTTTTTAATGCAAAATATGAATCTTCTACTGTTGCTCCTTTTTCAATATCCCCTAAATCAACGATAACATGCTTCCAATTTCCAGGATACAAAGCATAAAACGCTTTTCGAACAGCATCAAAATTGATGTCGTTCCCCATATAATTTATATCGTTTCTATTTTCCTTGACCCCAACAATAGCAAATTTTACGTCTTTTAAATCGGGCAGATCGCCCAATACTCTATGGAGTTCAATATACTTCCCAAGTACACCCGCGGGTAAAATTTCACGATGGGCAACAAGCTGTTTGGATACCGGAGAGAGAAATTCTATCATGAGGAGTTAATAAATAATTGAATGATTGAATGAACAAATGATTTGATCCTACTTACCCAAAAATAATTACTTTTTAGCTGCTGGTTTCTTCTTCACTGCTTTCTTTTTTGCAGGTTTTTTCTTAGGCTTTTTCCTTTCAAAGATCGCCTCTGCTTCTTCTAGCGTCATCTTTACCGCCTCTGTCGTTTTTGGTAACTCGATCTTTGTTTTGCCTTTGATCAAGTTAAAACGACCCCACCGCGCCTTCTCCAAACGGATTCCGGCATCATCCCAGTTGTGAATCAATTTATCGATCTCTTTTTGTTTCTTGGTCTCGATAAGCTCAATAATATCGGCTTCACTTAAATCGTCAAAGTCGTATTTCTTGTTCACATTGATGAACATGTTATTCCACTTGATAAAAGGGCCAAATCGACCTGTTCCTTTTTGAACAGGTAAATCTTCATACACATAGATCGGCGCATCGGCCTTTTTCTTTTCTTCGATCAATTCTTTTGCAAAAGCCATATCTACTTCCAGTGGATCCATGCCCTTCGGAAGTGATACAAATGTTTTTCCGAAGCGAACATACGGACCGAAACGGCCATTGTTCACATCAACTTCTTCCCCTTCATAAATCCCTAAAGTCTTCGGAAGTTTAAATAAATCCATAACCTCTTCAAACGTCACCAAGTGTAATTGCTGGTCTGGACGAAGGCTGGCAAATTTCTTTTCCTCATCATCTGGAGCTCCAATTTGTGCCATCGGACCAAATTTCCCCAATCGAACAAGTACCGTGCGACCGCTCTCAGGATCTTCTCCCAAAATACGTTCACCACTTTCCCGCTCTGCATTCTCTTGAACATCTTCCACTCTAGGGTGAAACTTTCCGTAGAATTCTTTCAACATCTTCTTCCAGTCTTCATGACCTTCAGCAATTTCATCAAAATCCTCTTCTACTTTCGCTGTAAAATGGTAGTCTAAAATAGTTCCGAAATGCTCCACAAGAAAGTCATTTACGATCATTCCAATGTCGGTTGGCACAAGTTTACCTTTATCACTTCCCACCGTTTCCGTAAGGGTTTTATCAGCTACCGCATTAGACGCCAAAGTGAGTTGAAGATAATTTCTATCGGTACCTTCAACAGTTCCTTTTTCTACATAATTCCTATTGATAATGGTAGAAATAGTAGGTGCATACGTAGACGGTCTTCCAATACCCAACTCTTCCAATTGTTTCACCAAAGAAGCCTCTGTAAAGCGGTATGGCGGACGTGTAAATCGTTCTGTAGCGGTAATGTAGTTTGCTTCCAGATCGTCACCTGCGGTTAATTTAGGCAACATTCCCTCTTGCTCCTCTTCCTCAAAATCAGTTCCTTCAAGATATACTTTTAAGAAACCATCAAACTTGATCATTTCTCCATTGGCAGTAAACTGCTCTTTTACGGCTTCGGAAGCAGTAATTCCAATTTTTACATTGGTTCGCTCCAATTGCGCATCGCTCATTTGCGAGGCAAGTGTACGTTTCCAGATAAGATCATAGAGTCGTGCCTGATCACTGTCGCCCGTAATAGAATGTCTTGACATTTCGGTTGGACGAATGGCTTCGTGCGCTTCTTGCGCTCCTTTCGATTTTCCTTTGTAATCCCGTGGCTTACTGTATTCTTTACCGTAACTTTTTTCAATTTCTTTCTTTGCAGCCGTTTTTGCGTCATTCGACAAGTTCACACTGTCGGTTCTCATATAAGTGATCAAACCCGCTTCGTATAAACGCTGTGCGATCGTCATGGTTTTTCCTACCGAAAAATATAATTTTCGCGATGCTTCCTGCTGAAGCGTAGACGTAGTAAATGGCGCTGCTGGTGATTTTTTTGCTGGTTTCTTAGTTAAATCTGAGATCTTGTAAGAAGCTCCAATATTCTTCTGAAGAAAGGCGCGTGCCTGCTTTTCGGTTTCAAAGTTCTTCGGAAGTTTTGCTTTAAAAGTATTTCCTTCTTCCGTAGTAAATTCGGCATCAATTCGATACGAAGCAACCGCTGTAAAGGCTTCGATCTCACGTTCACGCTCTACAATAAGCCGAACCGCAACCGATTGCACCCGACCTGCACTCAAGCCTCCTTTGACCTTTCGCCATAAAACTGGAGAAAGCTCATAACCCACCAGGCGATCTAAAATACGACGCGCTTGCTGTGCATTTACTAGGTTATAATCTATTTTTCTTGGGTTCTCAATAGCCTTAAGAATGGCGCTTTTGGTGATTTCATGAAAAACAATACGCTTGGTATTCTCCTCTTTTAAATCTAGTGTTTCGGCCAAGTGCCATGCTATGGCCTCACCCTCTCGATCCTCATCACTCGCTAACCAAACCATCTCGGCCTTCTTAGCTTGTCTCTTTAAATCTGCAACGAGACTCTTCTTATCACTTGAGATAATATATTTAGGTGTAAAGTCACCTTCCACATCTACACCCAACTCCTTGGAGGGCAGATCGGCAATGTGCCCGAAACTGGAAGCCACCTTAAAATCTTTTCCTAAAAATTTTTCAATGGTTTTTGCTTTCGCCGGGGACTCTACTATCACTAAATTCTTCGCCATATTCTTTTTGTTTGGGGTACAAAAGTATGTGATTTTTTTTATAAACCACTTTATGACTTATAAATTAGGCTTCTCTTAACACCAAAGATAGCCTACTGTGACAGCGCTTGTGGTTCATTATTATTTTCTGAAATACCCTCAAAACCAATTGTACTTTTATAAAAATAGTACACCGGTAAGTAAACAATACACGCGGTAAATATGACCCCTACAAAGCATAAAATGACTCCTAATTGCGCTACGTTGGAAGCGATTATATAAAATCCAAACACATAGATCCAGTGTTTATTTCCTAATTTAAATGCTGCTTTTACAATTTCAGAAACCGTCATATCTTTATTAAAAGCAAAGATGGGAACCATTAACTGTAACGGAACCAACGCATAAAAAATAGGCAAATAACAAAGTGCGAGCGCCAAAAAAGCGATCCCCGACGATGTCAAGCCGAATAACAACAGTCGTTTTAATTGCTTTCCTCTAAAAAATTCAAAGTAATCTTTGGTATCCTCACCGGTTTCCATGTCAACGGCACGACATACCTTATAAAAATGCGCAGAAACACCTGCTGAAACCACCTGTAATAAAAACGCCGCAACAACAATCAATACTGCCAATATCACAATGGCCATAACAGAAGGCCCCGTACTCACATAGTCCATAGAATAATCACTCATATAATAGGCACTACGCGCTTTCTCTTGCTGAAAGGTGTAGTAAATAAAAGGCCCATAGATCAATCCTATCAACGGTATTGCTGCGATCGCCGTGATAAGAACATGTGCCGCGCCCTGTTGCCATACCTTTTTATACAATTCAACACATCGCGAAAGAACATCTCCAAAATCTACTTTTTTCGAGGTTTCTATTTTCTGAAAAATGGGATGCTCCATGATAGTCACTTTATAAATTAGCAAAACGAAGGTAACAAAAAGAAAGCTGCCACTTTGTCATAAATATAAACAAATTTGTACCTTTACACCCCAGCATTATTCGCTGGCTTTATTATTGAACCTAGCAAAACCTTCTATTTTTAGACCTTCCTATGGAAAAGATCATTGACGAAAGTAAACAGGGTGAATCCCTTGCGCGCACCTCAAAAGCGGGCAATACTCGTAAGCTCTATATTGAAAGCTACGGCTGTGCAATGAATTTTAGCGACAGCGAAATTGTTGCCTCTATTCTGGCAAATGAAGGATATGATACTACGCCGAACTTAGAAGATGCAGATCTTGTCTTGGTCAACACCTGCTCGATTCGCGACAAAGCCGAACAAACCGTTCGAAAAAGACTCGAAAAATACAATGCCGTAAAACGCATTAATCCTAAGATGAAAGTAGGCGTCTTGGGCTGCATGGCCGAGCGTCTTAAAGAAAAATTTCTAGACGAAGAGAAGATCGTCGATATGGTGGTAGGCCCAGATGCCTACAAGGACCTTCCAAATCTATTACAGGAAGTTGAATCGGGTCGTGATGCAGTTAATGTGATCCTTTCTAAGGAAGAAACCTATGGTGATATTTCTCCTGTACCCCTAGATACTAACGGTATCAATGCTTTAGTGAGTATTACACGTGGTTGCGACAATATGTGTACATTTTGTGTGGTTCCTTTTACCAGAGGTCGTGAACGCAGTAGGGATCCACAAAGTATCCTTCAGGAAATACAAGATCTTGCTTCAAAAGGATATAAAGAGATCACTTTGTTGGGTCAAAATGTAGATAGTTATTTATGGTATGGCGGCGGACTCAAAAAAGATTTTAAGAATGCTTCGGAAATGGAACGGGCAACGGCCACTAATTTCGCGCAACTTCTTAGTATGGTTGCAGAAGCACAGCCAAAAATGCGGATTCGGTTTTCAACTTCAAATCCGCAGGATATGACCGAAGATGTATTTCATATCATGGCGAAGTATACCAATATTTGTAACCACGTTCACTTACCGTTTCAAAGTGGAAGTGACCGCATGTTAAAGGAAA
>Ga0209344_10005904_pt1 | contig 10328 bp, 6 predicted proteins | sample Cruoilmetagenom6_FD_187293 | JGI IMG/M metagenome (GOLD analysis project Ga0209344, IMG submission 187293) | Oil polluted marine microbial communities from Coal Oil Point, Santa Barbara, California, USA - Santa Barbara Oil Seep Sample 6 (SPAdes)... | ecosystem: Environmental > Aquatic > Marine >...
AACCGTCAATGTTCCAAGGTTATTCAAAATATCGCTAGCGGAACTTCTGGTTCTGGTGGAGGTATTTTGAATAACCTTGGAACATTGACGGTTACAGATTCTGAATTAAGTGGTAACACTTCAATGAGAGCCGGTGGTGCAATTGAGGAAAATTCAATTTCAGGAAGCTTATTGACTATAACAAATTCTAACTTGACAAATAACAGTACAGCTTCTGCTCCCGGAAATGGTGGAGGACTTCACATTACTGGTGCTGGAGATTCAAATATTACTGGTGGAACTGTAAATGGAAACACTGCCTCTCAAGAAGGTGGTGGACTTTGGAATGGTGCTGGTATTATGACTGTTGATGGAACTACGTTAGATTCAAATATTGCAAGCGGTCCATTGGCCGATGATGGTGGTGCGGGTATTTTCAATAATGGAGGTACTTTAAATGTTTTGAACGCTACAATTTCAAATAACACCGCAGACGGAGCTGCTGGTTCTGGTGGTGGAATTTTGAATAATGAAGGAACGCTTACAGTTATAGATTCAGATTTAATCGGAAATACTTCAATGCGCGCCGGTGGTGCCATAGAAGAAAGATCTAATGCTGGAAGTATCTTGACTCTGACTAATGCTAATTTGACGAACAACAATACAGCTTCTGCTCCAGGAAATGGCGGCGGATTGCATATTACTGGTGCAGGTGATTCAAATATTACTGGAGGAACTGCAAGTGGAAACACCGCTTCTGCTGAAGGTGGTGCATACTGGAATGGTTCTGGAACCATGACAATGGAGGGCACAACCGTTGATGGAAACACTGCAAGTGGAACAGCTGCCGATCAAGGTGGTGGAGGTATCTTCAACGAAATGGGAACATTAAATGTATTGAATGCTACTATTTCAAATAACATCGCAGACGGAACCGCTGGTTCGGGGGGGGGTATTTTGAACAATCTTGGTACACTTACTGTTTCAGATACAGAATTTATAAGCAATGCATCAATGAGAGCTGGTGGTGGAATTGAAGAAAATTCTATTGCTGGAAGTGAGTTGAATCTTACGAATGTAAATTTCACAACAAATACAACTTCTGCAGCGCCAGGAAACGGAGGGGGACTTCACATTACAGGCGCTGGTGATTCAAACATTACAGGTGGTTCCGCAACTGGAAATATTGCTGCTGCTGAAGGTGGAGCACTTTGGAATGGAACAGGAGTTATGACTGTAGATGGAATGACGATTGATGCTAATATTGCTCAGGGAGCTGACGCTGATAACGGTGGTGGCGGAGTTTTCAACAATGGTGGAACGCTGAATATTGTGAATGGAACTGCGATTACAAACAACCTTTCAACTGGAGCCGCTGGTTCTGGTGGTGGATTGTTGAGTACTGCAGGTGATGTATCGGTTTCTGATTCCTCTTTCAACGGAAACTCAGCAAACAGAGCTGGTGGTGCTATTGAATTGATTGATGGAACGCTTACGTTCACAGATTCTGATATGACAAACAACGACGTTAACGGAAATGCAGGAACGCCAGCGCCAGGAAATGGTGGTGGTTTCCACGTAACCGGAACATCTGGTTTGGTTACTATTTCTGGAAGCACAATTTCTGGAAACGAAGCTGCCCGCGAAGGTGGTGGACTTTGGAATCAAAGTGGAACTGTTATGAATTTAAACACTACAACAATTGACGGAAACAGTTCATTCGGAACTGCTACAGATGATGGTGGTGCAGGTATTTTCAATAATGGAGGTATGCTTGAAGTTACAACTTCAACTATTTCAAATAACAATTCGACAGCTGGAACAAGTAGTGGAGGAGCAATCCATAATGTTACAGGTGGTGATGTAATTGTTTTGAGAAGTACACTTTCAGGAAACTCAGCCAACGGTGCTGGTGGTGGTGTTTACAACAATGGCGCAAGCTTTAGTTTGAATGCCGTAACGGTTGCAATGAATACAGCTGGTTCCACAGGTGGTGGTATTGAAGGAGCAACAAGCACTTCACTTAAAAACACTTTAGTTGCACTTAATACTGCAAGTTCTGGAATTGATGTAAATGGAACTTTAACTTCAAACAATTATAATTTGATTGGAACTGACGATACAGCTGCATTTCCAGAGCAAACAAATGATATTGAGGAAGTTGACCCAATGGTTGGACCACTTCAAAATAATGGAGGAGTTACTGAAACCCACGAATTATTGGAAGGTTCTGCTGCATACAATGCTGGTGATCCTGCCGATTTGTTCAACGATCAAATTGAGCAAGCAGTATTTGGTGGAATCCGTGATCTTGGTGCTTTTGAATCACAAACCATTTTGTTATCTATTGAAGATATTACCGATGGTGGCAGCGGAATCGTAATCTATCCAAACCCATCAATAGGTTTTGCAACTGCAAAAATTCCGGCAACATTCGGAAACGATATTCAAATAGTGATTGTTGAATTGGGTTCTGGGAAAATAGTTCGCAATTTCAGAACTACAAATGGTGAAAGAGATTTAGATTTCAGCAGCTATTCAGACGGAGTTTATGTAATAAAAATTGTTTCTGAAACTTCAAGTTCAACTCATAGATTGATCTTGGCAAAATAATTTTGTTTGATTTAAGTTTGACTGAAAGACCCTTTCTTTAACTGGAAAGGGTTTTTTTATTTCCGTTCCCGGAAATTAAAACTGTGAATATAGCCAATACTCAGCTCAGTAAAATCAGCTTGTCCAAGATTGGCGTTGAGGTGAGCACCTATGTAGAGATTGTTTTTCGGTGCATTTTCCATTCCTATTAAATAATACTTTAAGCCCAGTCTGGAGGAAATGAGGTTTTTCTTTTTGTAACTTCCATCTAGTTCTCCCAAAACCCAATTTTCAGGAATTTCCCTTGGTGTATTGTCCCAACCTTCATTAATTCGCCATTCCATTTTGTAGGCAGGTTTATGGAAATTAACACCCAACTGTAAGTCAATGCCCACGTGGTTTAAGAATATTTCACCATGAAGGCTTAGACCTAGGTTGGTTGAGTAATACCAAGGGCTACTCCGAAAATAATCAAACTCTCTTCCCGGCTGAACTAAAGACTCATTTCCTTCAATATAATCGTAATAATGCTGATAGAATCGATAGTAAAAGCCAATTCCAATTTTAAAGGTGTTATTGTAAACTTTTCCGTATTCACCCGCAATGGTATACACATTTTTTTTGTCGTTAAAAGCCAAGGCGAAAACATTTTGGCCCAATCCAGCACGAACTGCTAGATAATTGTAAACTGTATTATTATAATTTGGAATGGATTCAGATTGTAACTTTTCAGTACGATTTAAGGGATTTTTTATATCTGCCGAAAGGCTTACCAAAAACGAATTATATCCTTGGTTCAATAGACGTGTATGTCCGTTGGAATGGTGCGAATAACCAATACCTGTACGCCAATCTATGTTTTTTGTTGAAAGGAATTGATAATTAAGATATAGCCGAAAAGCCCAAGTAATATCAGTTGTAACAGCTTGATTATTAGGATTTGTTTCTGAATTGAATTTTTTTGTGAAGTAGGAAGCGCCCATTCCAGTTAACACTTTCCAACGATCGCTTCCAAAAGCCTTAAATTCTAAAAAAGGCATTGCGGTTAGAGCAATTCCCAAACTATCTAAATTTCCAAAATCAGTTACTCCAATAGAAAGTCCAGTTTTTGGCTTTTTCAGTCGCTGTGCCCATTGCTGCGGATTATCTGTATGAATACGTCCAAAACTTAAAATAACTTGGTTCTGTAACTTTGTATCGGGAAAGCCATCGTTGGCTTCCATCGTTTTTCCTAAAAGAATTTCAGGAGTAAACGTGAACGCACTTTTTTTCCACTCATGCTCCGTTTGGGCAAAGGAAAAAAAAGACGCAAAAAGAAAGAAAATGGTTAGTCGGTGTTTCATTTGGCGCTGCAAGTAACAATTTCCCTGTTAATTTTAAAAATTTTAACCCTACATTCGTTGTAAATATTTAAAAACTTCCTTTGGAAAAAATAGATAATTTTATTTCTGAAATGGCCTCAATAGCTTGGGGTTTGCCACTTTTAATAATTTTAATAGGCGGCGGATTATATCTTTTGTTGCGTATACAGTTTTTGCCCTTCAGGTATTTAGGGCACGCCATTGAAGTGCTTCGCGGAAAGTATGACAACGAAAGTGATGCCGGCGAAATAACCCATTTTCAGGCACTAATGACTGCGTTGTCCTCAACAGTAGGAATGGGAAATATAGCTGGTGTGGCTGTTGCCATTTCAATTGGTGGTCCAGGAGCTATGTTTTGGATGTGGGTGAGCGCAGTAATTGGTATGTCAACCAAATTTTTCACAGCTACACTCGCCATTCTATACCGCGGAAAAGATAGCGAAGGAAAAATACAAGGTGGTCCGATGTATTTTATAACTGAAGGTTTGGGTAAAAAGTGGATGCCCTTAGCGATTATTTTTAGTGTTGCTGGATTGGTGGGAGCTTTGCCGGTTTTTAATGTAAACCAACTTACTCAAGCAATAAACGATATACTTTTAAAACCTGCCGGAATCTACAACGGTTTTCAAACCGATTTAATTATTGGTTTGGTCTTGGCGGCAATTACTTCTGTTGTTATTTTAGGTGGGTTGTCACGAATAAGTAAAACTGCTTCCAAAATGGTTCCGGGAATGGTGATCCTTTATTTTGTTTTGGTTCTGATCATTTTAATTGTTCATATTGACGTGGTTCCATATTATTTTAAATTGATTTTCACGGATGCTTTTTCGGCAAATTTTTATAAAGGAGATGCTTTTTTAGGCGGCGTAATTGGAGGAATAATTCTTTTAGGGATTCGTCGCGGTGCGTTTTCAAACGAAGCAGGGATTGGAACGGCACCAATGGCTCACGGTGCTGCAAAAACAAACGAGCCCATTCGTGAAGGTTTGGTGGCGATGTTGGGCCCCGCAATAGATACTTTAATAATTTGTACTCTTACAGCTTTGGCAATTTTGGTTACGGGCGTTTGGCAAAGCAGCGATGCAAACGGGGTGAGTTTGACTGCTTCGGCATTTGAGGAAAGCATTCCCTATTATGGAAAATATGGCTTATTGGCTTGTATTATTACTTTCAGTATTTCCTCACTTTTCTCATATTCTTATTACGGAAGTAAGTGTATGTCATTTCTTTTCGGAGCAAAAAATAAGGGGATTTATAATTATTTCTACATTATAAGTATTCTAGTTGGAGCCACAACATCCTTGAGTATGATGATAAATTTAATAGATACTTTCTTTGCGTTGATGGCTATACCAACGATGACGGCGACTATAATTCTCGCGCCAAAAGTGATAAAAGAGGCGAAGATCTATTTTGAAAAGCTAAAAAGGACTTAGTTCAGGCTATCGAGTTTGCTGTTCACCAAAGCGGTGAATTTTTTTGCGCCATCTGGATTTAAATGGTTTTCATTCAGAAAATCATTTACTGTAAAATTAAGAGTGTCGGTTTCTTCATTTAAGAGAACCACATTACTGTACTTATTTTTAATTACACCAAGAACACTGTCACGCCGACGAACAATGTTCGGGTTTCTTTCTTTTAAATAGGTTTTATAAAGTGGTAATGCGCAAACAATAACCTTAAAGTTTTGCGCTTTTGCATAATCCAACATTTCAAATAAATAAGCTGTATTTTTTTTGAAGATAGTTAAGTCTTCACGGGTTATTATTTTGAATTTATTACTAGCAATTTTCGCTTCATCATAGTCCAATTTTTTGAAATCCCCTTCATAATTATTGCTATCAAAACCATATTTGTTGAGCTTTTCAGTACTGGAATTGTGTACATAATGCTCCATTAATTTATATGAATAAAAATTTGTGTTTGAAAGATAGACCAATCGGTCTTTATACCAAGTGTGTCTTTCAAAAGCATTTACGCCATAATAATTCAGATAAATTGTGTTTTTCCAATAATCGTTGTTATGGTGCGGTAATTCCAAATGATTGTAGGAGACTTCCATCAATACATATTTCAACTCTGGAAGCCTATCCTTGGTTCCTTTCAGAATATGAAAATCTTCATTGTGATGTTGTGAAGTAGAACTCAAGTTGATCGCCTTCTCATTTAAAAATTCAGGATTGAAACCACATTTCATTTGTGAAGAACCCAAGCCCATTATTTCAATTTCTTGTGAATTTGAATCTAAATATTCTCCAAATACTTTGTAGTTAATAGGAATGTTCAAAACCAACAACTCCAATATAAAATAGGCAATGACCACCGGAATGAAGAAGACCAGGCAATATTTTAAAAAGCGAAGTTGTGCTTCGCTAAAACTGAAAATAGATAAAGTCTTCTTTGGGCCCGGCATATCGGAAAATTAAAAAAATGAAAATATAATAAATTATCCAGCGCGTAGGTCTATTGATATATTTGTCGATTTGTGTCAATGGGAAATCTTTATTTCGGGTGATTATTTCCAAAAGCATCATTACAAATACAAAGATTAAAAATCGTTTATTTATCAATGACCCAATGGTTTCACTGGGAATAAAGGAAAAAATTCTTTTAAAAACAATACCAGCCTCGTCAATATTTTGACTTCTGAAAAGTATGCTGGATACAGTGATAAATGTAAATGTTAAAAATGGCACTAAAAACTTTGGAATTGATGATTTATGAAATAAGGTGGATTTCCTGTCCTTGGTTAAAGGCGTTCGTTCCAAAATTATCAAAACCCCTTGAAAAACCCCAAATATAATAAAGGTCCAATCTGCCCCATGCCATAGACCAATCAGCCCCATAGTTATAAAGATGGCTAGGTTGCGCCGTGTACTATTACGGAGATTTTTTTGGATTAATGGGAAATAAACATAATCATTAAACCATCGCGTAAGGGTGATGTGCCATCGTTGCCAAAAATCGGTAACACTTTTCGCCAAATACGGAATGTTGAAATTTTTACTCAGTTTAAATCCAAAGAGCTTTGCGGTACCAATAGCAATATCTGAATAGCCCGAAAAGTCGCCATAAATCTGAAAAAAGAAAAGTACAGAGGCGTAAAAAAGTGAAAGACTTCCGTAATCATCTGGACTTGCATAGACTGTATTTACAATGCGTGCGGCGTTATCTGCAATTACCATTTTTTTGAAAAGCCCCCATAAAATTTGTCTTAGGCCATCTTTTACTTCTTCAGTATTAAAAGCGCGTTTCTTATTGAATTGTGGCAACAGATCGGAAGCTTTCTCAATAGGTCCGGCAACGAGCTGAGGAAAGAAACTGACAAAGCAGAGAAAATTGAGAAGGTTTCGCGTAGGGGCAATACGTTTTTTATATACATCAATGGTGTAGCTCATTGTCTGGAAGGTATAAAAACTGAGCCCCACCGGAAGTATAAGATTTAACGTACTAAATGCATATTCGCCCTGCTGCATATTGAAAAGCAGTGCAAATTCATCAATAAAAAAATTGTAATATTTAAAGAGGAAAAGAACACCTAAATTCCAGAGAATACTACTGTAGAGAAAATGTTTCTGTTTGCTTTTTTCTTCGGTGTTTGTTATAGCGATTGCAGCAAAATAATCTACCAATGAGCTTGCTACAATAAGAAACAGAAAGCGCCAATCCCAAAGTCCGTAAAAAAAATAGCTTGCAAGAAGCAATATGGCATTTTGGATCTTTATTCTTTTAAATCCAACAGCCCAATAAAGCAAGAGCGTAATGGGAAGAAACAATCCAAAGGAAAAGGAGCTGAATAACAAGTGTTGATGGATTTTGCTGTAAATATAACAAAAAACAGACCGCTGTAAATTTTCATTCACAACGCTCTGTTTCAATTTGGTGTTCTTTTAGAATACTTAAATAATCTTAAAAAGATTTATTCAAAATAACTAAAAGTTTCTCCGTCTTTTATTTTTAAAAGTGTTTCATAAATAAGTTTAATAACGTTCTCAACATCTTTTCTATGAACCATTTCCACAGTAGTATGCATATAGCGTAATGGTAGTGATATCAGGGCACTTGCCACGCCGCCATTGCTGTATGCAAAAGCGTCCGTGTCTGTTCCCGTAGCCCTGGAAAGTGCTGCGCGCTGAAAGGGAATCATATTTTTCTCGGCAGTGTCAACTATCAAATCCCTAAGCTTTTGCTGTACAGCAGGAGCATAAGCTATAACTGGTCCACAACCAATTTCTGCAAGTCCCTGTTTCTTTTTGTCGATCATTGGGGTAGTGGTATCGTGGGTAACATCCGTTACGATTGCTATGTTTGGTTTTATGCGTTCTGCAATCATTTCTGCTCCACGGAGACCAATTTCTTCCTGAACGGAATTGGTTATATAAAGTCCAAACGGAAGTTTCTTTTTGTTTTCATAAAGTAATCTCGCCACTTCGGCAATCATAAAGCCCCCCATTCTGTTGTCCAAAGCACGACACACAAATTTGTCCTCGTTCAAAATATGGAATTGGTCGGGATAGGTAATAACACAGCCTACGTGGATACCCATTTTTTCAACCTCTTCTTTATCTTTTGCGCCAACATCTATAAAAATATTTTCGGGTTTGGGTGATTCTTCCTTTGCTTTATCGCGCGTATGGATTGCAGGCCAACCGAAAACACCTTTTTTAATACCGTTTTTAGTATGAATATTCACGATTTTTGAAGGTGCAATTTGGTGGTCGCTACCGCCGTTTCTTATTACATAAAGCAATCCACTGTCACATATATAATTAACATACCAGGAAATTTCATCAGCGTGGCCCTCTATTACCACTTTAAATTTGGCTTTGGGGTTTATAACACCCACAGCAGTTCCGTAAGTATCCGTGAAAAATTCATCAACGTATGGTTTCAGATAGTTCATCCACAATTTTTGACCGTCCCATTCATAGCCAGTAGGGGCAGCATTATTTAAATATTCCTCTAAAAATTTTAGCGATTTGTCATTTAATATTGTAGTAGTCATAAAATATTTTTCTGAAAAGATGTATGTTCGGTAAAATTAGCAATTTCTTATTAAGCGCGACAAGGCAATTTGCTTATTTTTGGAACGTTTTTGGATAATACATAGCTTTTTGATTAAAACCATTTAAATGAAAATTAGCATACCTATATATATATGTATCTTACTATTCAAAATGACCGCGATGAATGGTCAAGTAGATACAGGATCTCTTGAAAAGCAAAAAGATTCCACCGAAATTATGTACTATATTATTGAAGGTGATACAATCGCTCGAGAAATGATTAACCTTGATGAAGTGTATTTATTGAAAAAGGTAAAATTCATGTCAGAAAAGGATAGACGTCGTTATTTAATACTTCGCAGAAAAACCCGAAAAGTATATCCGTACGCCAAACTTGCTGCCGAGCGTTTAACAACAATGACAGAAAGATTAAAAACCATTGAAAAAAAGAGTGACAAAAAGAGATATACCAAACAGGTGCAAAACTATATTGAAGGAGAGTTCTCTGAAAAGCTAAAAAAGTTGACCCACACGGAAGGTCAGATATTGGTAAAGCTCATCCACAGACAAACTGGCCGAACGGCTTATGATCTCGTAAAAGAATTGCGTACGGGTTGGCGTGCCTTTTGGTATAATACTACTGCAAGTCTTTTTGAAATTTCGCTTAAAGAAGAATACATGCCATTTGAAGTAGGAGAAGACTATTTAATAGAAGATATTCTAGAAAGATCCTTTCGTGATAACATACTTGAGCGTCAAGCACCCGCATTTCCAATTGACTATCTGGATTTGACCGCACATTGGAACAAAAAAGCTGTTAATAACTAATAAGCAATACAGTTTGCACAGAAGTTATAAAGGTAGTATTTTTGTAGTTCGCTCTTTTAGTTTTTGAATGTTTTCCAATCTGAGGAAAAACTTGGTTTTATAGGACTGTATAAGATTTTTTCTGATTTTTTTCACCTCTTGGATATTGCTATACAAGCTTTTTTGGTTTGTAAATTCATAGCTTTCAATTGCTTGAAAGTTGTTGATAAAAAACATTGAAAATAAATCAAATTTAGTTTGGTAGTTTAAAAAAAGGGGTTGTATATTTGCACCCGCTTAGAGAGATAGGCACGGTCTTAAAAATGGTGAAAAGGAAATAATAGCAACGGTTCAACTCCGTTCCACCAAGCAATTGATTCTTTATTTTTAATAAAGAAAAGTTCATTGAGATATTGAAATTGACAGCGTAGAATGGCATCCGAAAGGGTGTTGTTCGACAAAGAAAACTAAACTAAGTGAGAATTCCTGAATTTTTTTGAGAGTCGGGCTCTTTTGGTGTATGGTCGCAATATTATTGAAGATTATACGATGAAGAGTTTGATCCTGGCTCAGGATGAACGCT
>Ga0209344_10005908_pt1 | contig 10326 bp, 8 predicted proteins | sample Cruoilmetagenom6_FD_187293 | JGI IMG/M metagenome (GOLD analysis project Ga0209344, IMG submission 187293) | Oil polluted marine microbial communities from Coal Oil Point, Santa Barbara, California, USA - Santa Barbara Oil Seep Sample 6 (SPAdes)... | ecosystem: Environmental > Aquatic > Marine >...
ATTTTGCTCGTCTAACCATTCTTTTAATGGGGCAAAATAATCCAGCATGGCGGTGGCATCCATGTCTCTGGAATTGGCAATCACTTGCATCGCATCTTGCCAGGGTTTTTCGGCACCCATTTCCAGCACTTTAATCAGCTTTTCACCGGCTGCTTTGTTGTTATAAATAGAACAACGGTGCAAATCACCTTCAAACCCGGCGGCTTTACACAACTCACGATGAAATTGGAATTGTAAAATGCGGGCGAGGAAATAGCGGGTATAAGGCGTGTTACCCGGAATGTGGTATTTAGCACCGGGATCAAATTGTGATTCATTACGTTCAACCGGCGCTTTTACACCCTGGTATTGATTGCGCAAACGCCACCAACCGGCGTTATATTCATCCGGCGAAATTTCACCGTTAAACACCTGCCAGCGCCATTGATCAATCATTAAACCGAAGGGTACAAAGGCGACTTTTTCTAAGGCTTTTTGCATCAGCATGCCTAAATCATTATCCGATTCTGGGACTTCATCAATTAAACCGATGTCTTTAAAATATTTTGGGGTCATCGATAACGCAATGGTGTCACCAATGGCTTCATGGAAACCATCATTGGCACCTGTTCTGTAGAGAATACTTTTATCTTTATAGGCTCTCTGATAAAAGTTATGGCCTAATTCATGGTGTACCGTGACGAAGTCCTCATAGTCTTCTTTAATACACATTTTAATGCGAATATCATCTTCATTATCAATATCCCAGGCACTGGCATGACAGACCACATCTCGGTCTCTGGGTTTTAAAAATAATGAACGCTCCCAGAACGTCTCAGGCAAGGGGTCAAGCCCCAATGAAACAAAAAAGTTCTCTGCCGTCTTAACCATTTTTTTGGCATCATAATTATGCGCTTTAAGACGTGCGGTCACATCAATGGTTTCGCCGGCATTTTCAGGCTTCACTAGGTCATAAACTGCGGTCCAATCCTGTGCCCACATATTGCCTAACAGGTGTGCCGGAATCATACCGTCATCACCCATAATATCTTGACCATATTGCTCAGTCAGTTCACTGCGTACATGACATTGTAACGCATCATATAATGGCTTAACTTGTCCCCAAACACGATCTAACTCTACCGCAAAGTCATCAGCAGGCATGTCATAACCGGCACGCCACATGGCGCCGGTGTCCGCAAAGCCGAGTTCACGAGCACCTTCATTGGCCAGTTCCACCATGCGCTGATACTTATCGCGCATCGGCACAGAAATGGTGCGCCAACCGGTCCAGGCATCAAGAAGTTCTTTGTGGTTTCTGGATTCGGCAATCACTTTAGACAGCTCACCTAAGTTACTGCATTCGCCCTCTACACAGTATTTTCCGGCACCGTACATGGCCTCTAATTTGGCCATAATTTGTGCCAGTTCAGCATTTTTTTCTGCATTGTCCGGTGCAGCTAGCGTTAAACTACCTTTAATTTTTTCCAAACGACGACGCATATCGGCAGGTAAATCTACACCATCAAACTGTTTCGCCTGATTGGCGAATTTAACTTGTAAGGCACCCATTTTTTCAATACTTTTGGCACCGAGCCAGACGGTGTCATCGGTGATAAAATTAGCCTGTACCCAGGCAACGCGAGTCGCGTACTCACTTTCTTTAATGTAGGTGTCTTCCACGGTTTGTAGGAACTCAGCGACATCTTGTTGCGTGAGTGTATTTGTATTGTTTTGTTCTGACTTGACTGATTGATTTTGGCAGGCTGCTAAAGTCATTATAGCCAAGAGTAGGCATAGTCTTTTCATGGTTTTACAGGAATATGAAGTAGGCCTATTCTACATCATTGCAGTGTCTAAGTTCATCTGTTAAGACCATGATTCAAAGATTACTTAGACACAAAAAAACCGACTTAAATAAGTCGGTTTTATATCCAAATGTTATAACCCCATCAATTCGGATCTCGTTTGCGAAGCGAGGAACGGCTTCTTGATCGATTTTGTGAGCGATTTGATTGGGACTTTGAGCTACTCGCTTTGGGTTTTGTATAAGTACTTGCAGCCGGTTTCGAAGGTCTGTTAACCGCGGGCCGTGTGGGCTGAACGGGTGTTTTTTGAACCGCTGCCCTTTGGGCAGGTACTCTTTGTGGCATCACCCGATTAGATGACTGACTCTGCGACCGATAATTGTTATTCAAAGCACTACCACGATTATTAGTGATGTTGCGTGGTGCAGTGGCCTGACGGGTCCGATTCGGTTGTGGTTGCGATTGCGTGCTCATTGAAGGCACTGTTCTTCGTTCAATAGCTGAGCGTTGAATGGCCGTGGGTTGATTGTCCCTTGTTTGGCTCTCATTTGATGAACGGGGACTGGCCTGACGATATCGACTCTGATTAATTTCTGTACGGGTTCGACTTGAGCTCACAGTCGATGGTCTGTTTGATTGACTTCGACTTGAGCTCACAGTCGATGGTCTGTTTGATTGACTTTGGCTCATTCGGGCCGGTTTTTGTTGATTGTCGCGCAGATTTTGACTGCTATTCTGCCGCTGTCTAAGCAGTTGACTGGCTGCTGAATCGGAGGTTCGACTGGTGGTCACGGCAGGCTTTTGACTATTTGAGTGCAAACTTTGTGAGTTTTGTCGGTTGTCACTGTGGCTACCTCGAATCGAAGATGAATGACTTCGACTGGATAACTGGTTCGACTGATTAGAGCGTGACGAGTTATTTTTATATCGCTGTCCTGATGATCGCTGTCGATTAACTGGACGTCGACTAGGTACGGTTTGGCGCGTGCTATTGTATCGACCCGTGTTATGTTGACCTTTATATTGATTCGAGCGCTGACGATTGCTTAAGCGGGTGGCTTCATTGCGTGCTGAGTAATATCCACGATTGGTTGGGTAAGCACTGTTATAACGAGAATTATAACGATAAGGATCATAACTGCGGTTACGCCAATGGTTATACCACCAGTTATTGTCATAATATCGATAAGAGTAATGGTTGTAACTTAAACCAATGCCCAAACCCCATCCAAAACCATAACTCGGCCAGCTGCTGTAGCTAAAACCGTAACCAGGATAACAGCTACTATACCAACCATAACCACACCGGGCACTGCTGTAGTAAAAACCCACCCGCGGATAACGGTAGGGACTGTAATAAACGGTACTGTAATTAATGCCGTAACGATCTGGATAATAGTTATAATTGTTGTAATAGACACCACCGCCGGCTGACGAATAATCACTACCATAGCCGTAATAAGGATCATAGGCATCTTGGGTGCCATAGTAGTCATCACTGTAATAATAATCATCATAGCGATAATCTGTACTGGCACATCCTGCTAAAAACAGGGCTGCCAAGGGGAGAAGTCGTTTAATCATGGTTGCTGGATTTTTTAACATAAGTCTATAATAACCATACAACACTGAATAAACACTGAATTTATGGCTATGACCAATGGCACTGTCTTTTATAGACCGTTTTTTGAGATAATAATTATGTTTTCAATCAATAGGTCAACAACATGACAGCACAAGAGCTAAATCACGACAGCGACAGTCCCGAAGAGAAAAAACGAGACAATAAAGTAATTTTATTTCGTTTCTTATTTACTCTATTATTTGTGGTTATAGGCTGGCTAAGTCTTTTGGTTTTAGCGGCTATAGTCCTTATTCAATTTGGCTATCTTATTTTTGATGGTGACAAAAACCATCGCCTTACACAATTTGGCGGCCAGCTGATTACTTACCAAAAACAACTGTTAACGTACATTGCCATGCAAGCTGACGAGAAACCTTTTCCATTTAAAGAATGGCCACAAAAGAGCGCAGAACACGCGGAATAAATTCATAACCTGCCTATCAAAACCTGATGTGACTCAGTCCCATCAGGTTTTTTGTTACTGACAATCTGACCTCAAATCATTACAATTAAATTTCATTCAGCGATTAAAATACAATGAAACTCTACGATTTAAAAGGTTTTACTTTGGTATTAAACAAGGTGGTTTTTATCAGCGCCGTGTTTGTCGCTGAGGATCAAAAAAACAGCCAATTTAATGTCAAAATGATTGACGATTTATTACAATTTAAGTTTCCCAATCATGCTGAAGCGGTTCTGGCCCGTGGACTATTAGCCAAAGCACTTAAGGAGGCGTCAACATGAACATAGATTTAACCGGTAAAACTGCTCTGGTGGGTGGTTCATCACAAGGTATCGGATTGGCTGTTGCGCATCAGTTAGCCACGCAAGGTGCTCACCTCATTCTGATGGCGCGCAGTGAACAAACCTTAGCCCAAGTCTGCCAACAATTAGATACATCAAAACAGCAGCAGCACCGTTATATTGCCGTGGATTTACAACAACCCGATCATGCGGTGGCTGCCTTAAAAACATTAACCAATCAGCAAGCTGATATTGATATCCTTGTTAATAACAGCGGTGGACCACCACCCGGTCCGGCCCACAAAGCCGAAGCTGAATCTTATGTAACCGCTTTTAAACAACATTTAATTGCCAATCAACTGTTCACGCAAGCCGTGATACCTCACATGCGTCAGCAACAATGGGGGCGAATTATCAATGTTATTTCGACCTCAGTGAAACAGCCGATTCCCAATTTAGGGGTCTCCAACACCATCCGTGGGGCGGTCGCCAATTGGGCCAAAACGCTGGCCTCTGAGTTGGGTCCTGATAACATCACTGTCAACAATGTCCTGCCCGGCGCCACCGATACCCAACGACTGATGGCTATCTTTGAAAATAAAGCCAAAAACCAAAATAAAACTGTGGACGAGATTATTGCGGCAGAAAAGCAAAGCATTCCTTTGCGACGATTTGCCCGACCCGAAGAATTTGCCAACGTGGTTGGTTTCTTAGCTTCTGATGCCGGTGCCTATGTTAACGGTATTAATTTACCGGTAGACGGCGGACGTACCGGATGTCTATAACATGGCTGTTATCACTTTAGACAATTACATTAACGGTCAACTCTGCGCACCGAATAGTGACCAATATCTTGATAATTATGAACCGGCCACAGCGCAGGTTTACAGCCGAATACCCGACAGTGATGCTGAAGATATTAATCAAGCGGTTATAGCGGCCTCGGCAGCTTTTTCTGAATGGTCAGCTTATGATGCCATTGAGCGCAGCCATTGGTTAGAGAACATGGCCGATGCCATAGCGGATAATCATGAAGCGCTGGCCCAAGCCGAATCCAAAGACACCGGCAAACCCATACAATTAGCACGAACCGTGGATATTCAACGGGCTCAAGACAATCTGCGTTTTTTTGCCCATGCCGCCACTCAATTTAGCAGTGAATCTCATGCCACTAATCCACGCACTCTAAATTACACTTTGCGCCAGCCCTTAGGTCCGGTGGCTTGTATCAGCCCCTGGAATTTACCGCTTTACTTACTTACCTGGAAAATCGCACCGGCTTTGGCCGCCGGTAATACGGTGGTGGCCAAGCCCTCAGAAGTGACCCCTTATAGCGCTTATTTATTGTCACAACTGTGTATCGATATCGGTTTACCGCCCGGGGTACTGAACATCGTTCATGGCAGCGGCTCTCAAGCCGGTGCGGCTCTAACCACCCATGAAGATATTAAAGCCATTAGTTTTACCGGTGGCACCGAAACCGGGATCGCCATTCAACAAGCCACCTTAAGGCAACATAAAAAAATATCATTGGAGCTTGGGGGTAAAAATCCGTTTATCATATTTGATGACTGTGACTTTGATTTAGCGGTCGAGACAGCTTGTCGTGCGGCTTTTAGCAATCAGGGACAAATCTGTCTGTGCGGATCGCGCATTTATGTGCAAGCCGGTATCTATGATGACTTTGTGACTGCCTTAACCATTCGGATGAATCAATTGACCATCGGCGACCCAGGTAATCCAAAGGTTGATTTTGGTGCTTTAGTCTCAGCTCAGCACAAAGTCAAGGTTCAAAGCTATTTAGATTTAGCCAACTCAGAAGGCGGTCAATTGATTACCTACAATGGCGAACTTGATTTACCTGAAGATTGCCGAAATGGCTATTTTTTAAAACCAACATTAATCACCGGTCTGGATAATCAATGCCGCAGTAATCAGGAAGAAATTTTTGGCCCGGTGGCCGCCCTACAAAAATTCTCAAACCAAGATGAAGTGCTCCATTTAGCGAATGACAGTGCGTATGGACTGGCAGCAAGTATCTGGACCCGTGACTTGAAACGTGCGCATCAACTGGCCACTGATATTGAAGCCGGAATTGTCTGGGTAAATTGCTGGCTGTTGCGAGATTTGCGTACACCCTTTGGTGGTATGAAAGCCTCAGGGCTGGGTCGAGAAGGTGGCTTTGAAGCGATGCGATTTTTTACTGAAAGTAAAAATATCTGCATCCGATATGACGATTAGTTAAAATGGCATGACAGCAATTTTTCCCACAAAATTGCTGTCACACCAACCTCTTTTTATTAAAGTATCACGGCATGTGACAATTACATCGACTGTTATTTTTGAGACTTATACAAAAGCCTCATTTCATGTTATTGTGTTCAATGTCGAAACTTATTGATGCCACAAGCCCCTTTATTTATAAAAAAAGCAAACAATAAGTATGAAACGGTCCCTGTGCTTATAGTTTATAAGCAAAAAAGTGTATATTAGCAACCTTTTTTTACTATTTTTTAACATGAAATCCTTATTTTCTTCACAATTCGCTCAATTAAGCACTATAGAAGTGATGGATGCTGAGGCGCTGGCCGGTGACTTATTTAGACGGTCATTCAATGCCGACATACCTGATTTTCCTAAACATTTTGTGTTTTTGGCCAGTGTTGCGCCGGGTATTTCATTGACTTTGGGTTACTTACATTACACCCGTAAGGACAGTATCTATTTATGTGGCGGCATGTGCGTCAATACCCGCGCCCTACGTCATTTATGCAAAGCCCAACGTGCCGATATTAAACAACAGGGTGGAGTGGCGATTATAATGGCCACCGATTCGCTACAACAATTAACCGGCCATGAAGCCGTTTTCGCTCACGTCGGTCACACCGGTTCTTACCGAATTTGTATGGCCAAAAATTTTATCGACACCCAATATGAACATTTAATCGTTAACTGGCAAGAACCGGTCAGCGATGAGCGCAAACAGCAACTCATCGAACAGGCCAATGAATATGCACCTTTTTAAAATATGGAGAACAGCATGAATAAATTTGATTACGACCTGATCGTCATCGGCGGTGGTTCCGGCGGTGTCCGGGCAGCCAGGATTACCGGTGGCTATGGTAAAAAGGTGGCTATATGTGAGGCCGATAAACTCGGTGGCACTTGTGTGATTAGAGGCTGTGTACCCAAAAAACTGATGGTTTATGCCGCAGCCTACCAAAAAATGTTTAAAGCCGCCGAAGCGTTTGGCTGGGATATCAACGCAACATTTGATTTCAGTACTTTACAGAAAAACAAAGACCGGGAAATTAATCGCCTGAATAAAATTTACCACAGCTTAATTGAAAACGCCGGGGTCGATTTATACCATCAGCATGCATCTTTTGTCGATCAACACACCATTAAAGTGGGCTCAGAATTAATCACCGGTGAGCACATTATTATCGCCACCGGCGGTACCCCGCAGATGCCTGATATACCCGGCATTGAATATGTGATTAACTCCAATCAGGCTTTAGACTTAGTGGAACTCCCCCAATCTATGGTTATATACGGTGGTGGTTATATTGCAGTGGAATTTGCCGGTATTTTTAATGCCCTGGGTGTAAAAGTCAAACTGATCTATCGCGGGCCGCAATTATTACGCGGATTTGACGACCAGGTGGCTCAATTTGCGCAACAATCGTTTGCCGATTCAGGTATTGAGGTGATCACCCAAACCAGTCTTACAGCGGTTGAAAAAACAACCAATGGTTACCAATGCATTACGCAAGACGGTGACAGCATTGAAACTGATTGTGTGTTCTTTGCTACCGGACGTTTACCAAACATCCAGGGTTTGAACTTAGACAAGGTTGGTGTTGAAACATACGATAATGGGCGTATCAAAGTAAATGATCAGCAGGCCACCACCATTCCGCATATATTTGCGGTGGGCGATGTCAGTAATGTTGACCAACTCACCCCGGTGGCCATCAAAGAAGGTCATTTATTGGTCGATCGTTTATTTAAAGGCAGTGACCGTTTAATGGAATACGATAACATTCCAAGCACCGTGTTTTCGATGCCGGAAATTGGCCGTTGCGGCCTCATCGAAGCCGAAGCCTGTGAACAGTACAAACGGGTTAAATGCTATACCAGTGAATTTCGGGCGATGAAATATGCGATGAGCGAGGTAAAGGAAAAAACCCTGATGAAAATCATTGTTTGTGAAGACTCAGACCGTGTACTCGGCATTCATGTGGTGGGCACTGATGCCGGTGAGATCATTCAGGGTTTTGCGGTGGCCATGAAACAGGGTTTGACCCGCAGCCAGCTACAAAAAACCATTGGCATTCACCCGACGTCAGCCGAAGAGCTGGTCACTTTATAGTGACACTAGAATATGTTTCTTATCATTTTGATAAATTGGTTTTTGTCTTGATACGAGGCATGGATTAACCACAAAGAACACTGAGTTGTTTCACTAAGTGCACAAGGCTATAAATTTTTAAACGCTTTGTGCCCTTTGTGCAGACCTTTGCGAACTCTGTGGTTAATATTAAAGAGACAAGGTCACTTAAAGATAGACGCATATATTCACAGTGGTAATGGCAGCTATTGGAATACAGGTGTGCTGCGTAAGCTTAGAGCGTAAGCCCGAAGGGTGCACCCTTTACAACATCCCGGTTTCAAGTTTAGCTTCTTCCGACATCATACTTTGATCCCAGGGTGGATCAAATACGATTTGGCAGTTAATGGTTTTAACTTCCGGGATTAATTTTATTTTTTCGCGGGCATCGGCAACGATTACCTCACCCATGCCACAGCCGGGGGCTGTTAGGGTCATGTCGATATCCACTTGGTAACCATCGTCCAACTTGGTCAGTTCACATTTGTAAACCAGTCCTAACTCAACAATACTGACCGGAATCTCGGGATCATAAACATTACCAAGCTGTGCCCAGACGGTCTCTTCAACATCTTTAAAAGTGGCATTTTCCGGTAATTGAGGCCTCGGTAAAGGTTCGCGCCCTAAAGCATCGGCGTTATGACCTAAAATCATAAACATGCTGCCATCTACAAACACGGTAAAACTACCGCCTAAGGCCTGGGTAATATAACCCACCACCCCGGCCGGCAAATCAATGGGATCGCCTGTGGGCACTGTAATGGCTTCCACATCACGTTCAAGTTTAAAGGGTTCGCTGGTGAGACTATACATAGTAAAATACAGGTTGGGGGTTAAAAAATGGCAATCATAGCACGCATCATCAAGTGCTGCTTTATTAATGGGGTCATTATTGATTTGTATCAACTCTAATAACTTTATTTTGAATCGTATCTAAATAATCCAATGTGCTAAAATATTTTAATGCTTGCTCATGAACTTAACACACCCGTGTCCATGTTGCGACACTGGGCACGAATAACACCTAATCGGATTTACTTAAGCCAACCCACAACTGGCAGTACTATACACTATACCTGGTCAGAAGTTTATGATGAAGTCGCTCGAATGGCTCAACACCTCAGTCAATACCCTGCGGGTAGCCACATCGCCATTTTATCATTAAATTGCGCCCATTGGCTGATGGCTGATTTAGCCATCCAAATGGCCGGCCATATCAGCGTTCCGATTTACCCCACCGCTTCTCAAAAAACAATATCTAAGGTTTTAGCGCATTCAGAATCTGTGTTATTAATGGTCGGTAAATTACTTGATGTTGACAGCAGTTTAAAAAAAATACCGAAAACAATTAAACAAATTAGTTTTTATCAAAAACATCCCGACAGACCTTTTTGGCAAGACATCATTCACCATCAGCAGCCTTTGCCAGAACCCGCCTCTGTAAGCGGTGATAATTTAATCAGTATCATTTACACCTCCGGCACCACCGGTGAGCCCAAAGGGGTGATGATTCCTTATCGGGCGGTTAATGCAGCTTTAGATTTAATCAAACACATTATCGTGGTGACGCCTGAAGATCGATTTGTTTCTTATTTACCGATGGCGCATGTGGCCGAACGAATGGCAATCGCCTTTGCATCGGTTTTTTATGGCGCGCAGGTATCCTTTATCTATTCATTGGAAACCTTTACCGAAGACGTTAAAACATCGAGGCCCACTATTTTTTTTGGGGTCCCGAGAATCTGGACCAAAATCAAACAAGCGGTGGAACATAAATT
>Ga0209344_10005909_pt1 | contig 10326 bp, 8 predicted proteins | sample Cruoilmetagenom6_FD_187293 | JGI IMG/M metagenome (GOLD analysis project Ga0209344, IMG submission 187293) | Oil polluted marine microbial communities from Coal Oil Point, Santa Barbara, California, USA - Santa Barbara Oil Seep Sample 6 (SPAdes)... | ecosystem: Environmental > Aquatic > Marine >...
TAAAAACTCTTACAGAAAATACGTAAAGAATTCTGATGACATACAAGTTATTAACTTAGATAAGGCTCTGATAGTTAGAGATCCTACAGATTATTATGTGAGTAATTTTAATACTACGTATGGTAATATTAAATCTGAAAAAATAACACAGGCAACAGCTAAGGATTTAGTAAAAAAATATTTTTTAAGCACTGTATTTTCATCAACTAGAGCTATTTATTTTGATGAAATAGAACAAGACCATGAGCGTAGGTACATCATAAATGATAGTACTATAGTTTCTATGAAAGATGGTGCAGAAGTTTCAGTGGTATTAGTACAGCGAAAGGGAAGTTCAGCTACTAAAAAATCTGCAATATTAGTATCTTCTATCTATACAGGAACAAATGTAGCTTCAGCAATGTTAGCAGCATCTAAAGGCTATGTTGGAGTTATTGCTAATACAAGAGGGAAAAGATTGAGTAAAAGCGATATAAAACCTCTTGAATACGAACACACAGATGTTTATGAAGTCATCGATTGGATTAGTAAACAACCTTGGTCTAATCAAAAAGTAGCCATGTTTGGAGGCAGTTACAATGGTTTTACGCAATGGGCTTCTATGAAACACAAAGTGCATCCTGCATTAAAAACCATTGTGCCAATGGTAGCTATTGCGCCTGGAATTGATTATCCGATGGAAAATAATGTACTTCATAATTATTCTTATTCATGGAACTTTTATGTCACGAACAACAAGTTTTTAGACTTTGAAGCTTCAAATGATTTTAATCGTTGGAATACTTTAAAAAACACATGGTACAAAACAGGCGTTGCATTTAACAAATTAGATAGTTTAGATGGCCAAGTAAACAAATTATGGAACACCTACATGCAACATCCAAGTTATGATGATTATTGGAAAAAAATGATTCCATACAAAGAGGAGTTTGCTAAAATTGATATTCCCATTTTAACGATTACGGGTTATTATGATGATTCGCAAAGAGGAGCGATGTATTATTACAACCAACATCATAAATATGCTAAAAACCCGAATCATTATTTATTAATTGGCCCTTATGATCATTGGACAGCACAATCGAAGCCAGAAGAAAGTTTAAGGAATTACAAATTAGACAAATCTGCATTAATCAATATTGAAGAAGACATTATTTACCAATGGTTTGATTATGTTTTAAACGGAAAAGAAAAACCAAGTATTTTAAAAAATAAAGTAAACTTTCAAGTGATGAATAATGATACTTGGATGCATAAACCGAGTTTAAGCGCCATGACAAATGATACCTTAACGTATTATTTAAGCGCCACAAAAATAGATGATTTTCATAAGTTAAAGTCTAAAGCAAATTCTTCTAAAGTTGATATAACAGTTGATTTTAAAGATAGAGAAAGCATGAATAATACAGACTATTATCCATGGCCTTTAGAAAAAGACAACATCAACTTAAAAGATGGTTTAATTTTTAAATCTGAAGTTCTAAAAGAAGATGTCATTATAAATGTTTCTTTTACTGGCAATCTTGAGTTTTCAATTAATAAAAAAGATGTGGACTATTCTGTTATAGTCTATCAATTAACCCCAGAAAATAAATACTTTCATTTAAGCTATTATATTGGTAGAGCTAGCTTTGCTAAAGACAGAGAGCATAGAAATTTACTTATACCGAATAAAATGACGCAAGTGTCTTTTAACAATTCGAAACTAATTAGTAAAAAAATAGAAAAAGGTAGTCGAATTGTTATAGTTGTTAATGTGAATAAAAACAACAATGCTCAAATAAATTACGGCACAGGTAGAGGTGTAAATAGTGAAAGTATTAAAGATGCAGAAATTCCATTAAAAATAACCTTTACAGGTAACAGTAGTATTTCTTTACCTATTTGGAATTCTGTAAAAGAATGACAAATTCTGATATTTATATCTTATCAAGCATTTATATAATGAAACTAAAAAGACTAAAACAAATTACCGATAATTATTTCCATCAAGCGTGGGAACTTTATAATGATGCTTTCCCCCTTGAAGAAAGAAGGACTTTAGATGACCAAAAACGAGTTTTAAAGATAAACAATTATCATTTTGAGATTCTAATAGATCACAATCAGTTTATTGGGTTTATTCTATGGTGGGATTTTGAAACGTTTAGATATATTGACCACTTTGCAACAAGTAGACATATTAGAAATAAAGGGTTGGGGAAACTAATTCTCAATACGTTTGTTAATAATGATGACAAGTCTATTCTTTTAGAAGTGGAGTTACCAGCATCAAGTATTGACCAAAGACGAATAAATTTTTACGAGCGATTAGGATTTAAATTAAACTTACACGATTACAAAGTGCCTTCAAGTGTCGATAATCGTAAAATTGATTTATTGGTTATGTCTTATCCAGAAGCTATATCCAAAGAAACTTTAAAACGATTTATTGTTAATAATCACCCAATAATATTCAATTCTTAAACTTAGTTCTGATTAATACTTAAAATTAACTTATTTAGTAAAAATCAAACTTAAGAAGAATTGAGCCGAAAATCAATCTCTAAAATTGATTTGTTTATATTTGAATCACACTTCCCTTTTAATTTTAGGCTTATACAAAGTGTATAAGCCTAATTAAGTTTATACTAATTTAGACTGTTATTAAGATTATGGATAATTTAAAGAAATACTCTCTTTTAGATGAAGTCTATTCACATTGTATAGCATCACTTCGTGGATTTATATTAGTTGAAGATCAATTAACTAGCCCCAAGGAAATACAGAACAAGATTATTTGGATTAATTTACAAACGGCTTTAGTTCATGGAGTAATTGTAGCTAACTATATTTTATCGCCGAAGAAAAAAGCAAAGAATAGAACCAATTATTTACAAAAAATACTAAGGCCAACAAAGGAATCTCCTCTATACACTAGAAATGCTAGAAATTACTTGATTCATATAGATGAAAAATTTGATCATTGGATAAATGACAATGATAACTATAATGGAATGCTAGAATCAGTTCTAAAGGACAGAAAATCTTTTAATTATCTTCAAGATTCTAAAAAATTTGTACGGAGAGTTTTATTACTTAAAGAACGTATTTTTATATATCAAGTAAATACAGAAATTAGAGAAATTGAATTAAACCCAGTATTAGAAGAGCTTGATGAAATTAGAAAAAAAATAGAAAAAAATCTGAATGATTTAGAAAACGGAAGTAATGATTTTTATCTATTTAGACCTTAATTACTGCCATCAACTTATAAAGCGAATTGTGAAAGTATTTACCTCAATTTGAAATATGCAGAATTAGAAATTCAAGATGCCGCTTTTAGAGAAAAAATGAATTATCTGGTCTAACTATTATTAAAAGGTTGACAGAACTAAAAACCACATCAAATAACTTTACATATTTAGAAATAAAGATTTCGACTCATAAGAACAGAATATCGCTTGGTACGGATGAGTTGAAAGACATTGGCAAGATTAATAGACTTTTTAAAATTGATGTTAACTATTACTTCTTTTTTAATTTACCTTTATCGATTGTCATTTTGGCTTTTTTCCTCACGGAAATTTAGTGTTGGGTACCTACCTATATTTATTAAGGGGCAAAGTCTTAGAATAAATCGAATACTATATTTTTAACAATCCACTTAAAACCCTACCACTTCATTTGTTCGCCTATCGAAAGCCCTTTAAGGGGCTTTCGGCCCTCTGCATTCAGCTTCGAGTATTTTCTTGGGTCCAGAAAGTCAAGAGTCTATTGGTCAGGTAATTTATTGTACTTCACATCAACTAACCTACCTTAAATAATTATATATATATCATATGCCTACCTGTTTTTTAGACTAAACTTTCTTTTTTTTCTGAATATAATACAGTGAGACATTTATTAATCTTCAGGGGTTTATCCAACTGACTCAATTAAAAAATTACGCTATGAAACTTGAAAAAAACACTAGTACCATCTCAACTCCTAACAAGAATAGATGATAGCATCAAATCCTTACCTATGTATAAGAAATATCAGATAAAACAAATCAATAAGCTTAAAAAAGCTTTAATATCAATGTGGATGTACATCTATGAGCGCCAGAAAGACTCAAATGAAACCTCCTATGATATGTTTGTCAATATTGGATGGAAAGAGTTGAAAACATTTAAGCTCACTATTAACAGCCGGGTAATTCAATACAGTGAGTTAATAGCTTTACTAAACGATTCGGGGGTCTTAAAGGTCAATAAAAAATATAGTGTTGACAATTTTACCAAATCATATAAAATTGATCTTTCCTTTCTCGAAAGCACCCACTTCACAGAGGTAGAGATAGATTTTAAAAAGGTATTTCGAAATTTAAAGAGTAAAGAATATTGGTTAGCCAAATATCCTAAACACCATACTCTGATAGAAAATTCCTATAATGTACACATAGGCCTTGATAGTTATATATATTGGTTGAAGAGTAATATAGGAATGGATTTAAAACCTAAATGTATTAATGGCATTGTAAAGAAGAAAACGCTCACACCAGAAATTGCCTATAATTATATAAACAAATGTCTTAAAGTAAATTTCCAAAATCTATGGTTCAAGGTTTCTGTCACGGGGCGCTTTTACTCCAATATAGTTAATTTACCATCAACAGCATTGCCTTTTTTATCATTATATGGACGGAATGGATTGAAAAGTATTGATATAGCGAACTGTCAGCCACTTTTATTGGCTACTAAAATTGGATCAGAATGCTACAAAAAGGATGTTGGTAAAGGAGTTTTCTATGATAATTTATCCACACATACGAAAAGTGATAGAAATTGGGCGAAATTGCTATGCTTTAAATATATATTTTTCAAGAATAATCTTTTGAAAGGTGGAAATCTATTCAACGCAAAGGAGAAAATTTATCCAGGGGTAATTTCTCAAATAAATGAATTAAAGAAAAAAGAAAATCTTTGGGAGACATTGCAAAAATTGGAAAGCAAAATCATTGTGGAACAAATAGGGATAAGTTCAGGACTACAGGTAATTACTCGACATGATGAAATTCTGTGTTTTTCAGAAAACAAAATAGAAATTGAAAATATAATTAGAGATGAATTCGCAAAGATGAATTTAAATGTGAGATTAAAATAAGTTTCAATATGTTATGCAACCCATCTCAGATTTTAAATTTATAAATAAAATGTTCAGCAAATGTTCTACAATTAAGTGAATAATTTTATACAGATTCTAAAATATTGATAAAATAGCCTCGCTAATAATCACTGATATAAGTTAAATACAAATATTTTTTCTTTTTTCGTGATCTCACCAGGAATCGAACCTGGATCTAGAGTTTAGGAAACTTCTAATCTTGGTCAAAAGCCACCAGGATTAACTCCCATACCATTTGCTCCAGGTCTTGTGTCTACAGACATTTATGAATATGATGGTGCATTTTCCAAAGATATGAAGGCGTTTTATTTTATTAGAAGAGGCGAAGAAAATAAAAAATCAGCTTTTTATGAATACAAATACAATGAAACAAATGGGAAATGGGAAAAATCAGAAATAGCATCTCCATGGATAGGAAGACCAGTAATATCCCCAGATGGACAAACCATGCATTTAGGTGACAACTATCTAAAAAGAACAGAAGCTGGATGGTCAGAATTACAAAAACTAGAACCTCCTACTGTAAGTAATGATTCTATGTATATTATGCGCCTCTCATCGTCTTCAAATGGCACGTGCTTTTTTGACACCTATAAAGAAAATGATTCAACGTTTCCAATTCGTTACTCACGTTTAATTAACGGTAAACATGAAGAACCCAAGGCATTACCCAAAGCAATAAACACAGGAACTTTTTTAAGTCATCCTTTTATAGCGCCAGATGAATCGTATTTGTTATTTGATGCTGAAAGGGAAGACGGTTTTGGCGAATCTGATATTTATATCAGTTTTAAACAAAAAGACGGTACTTGGGGTAATGCAATTAATTTAGGCGACAAAATAAACACTAACGCTTGGGAAGCTTCTGCTAGTATAACACCAGACGGTAAATACCTTTTCTTTAGCAGAAATGTAGGGTCAGAAGATTTTGAAAATGTAGATGTTTTTTGGGTAGATGCAAAAGTTATCTATGCTCTTAAAAATGAATAATGAAAAGCAAAGGTTTGTTCCAATTTCAAAATACGAACTTTTGAACCCCACATTTTAACCAACTTTGCTGTTAACAAAAACAATTATGAAAGCAATAGAATGTCTAAAATATGGGGAGGTAGAAAACCTGGTGCTAAGTAATGTAAAAAAACCAATACCAAAAGATAATGAAGTACTTATAAAAACCTGTGCTACTTCAGTAACTACAAGTGATGTTCTTATTCGGAGAATGAATGAACCTTTGATCCCCAGATTTATTCTTCAACTCATATTTGGTTTTGGACGTCCGAGAAATCCTGTATTGGGGATGGTAACAGCTGGAATTGTAGAGAGCAAAGGTAAAGATGTGTCAATGTTTGAAATAGGGGATGAGGTTTTTGCCTACGGTTCTATTTCATCTACCAAACGTCGTTTTGGTTCTTATGCAGAATATATTTGTTTACCCGAAGATTGGAATCTGGCACTAAAACCTTTGAATCTTAGTTTTGAGGAAGCTGCAGCGATTCCTTATGGTGGATTGCTGGCCTCTCATTTATTAAAAAAGACGAGTATAAATAGGGGCGACAGGGTTTTAATTTATGGAGCGTCAGGAAGTATTGGCACTATGGCTATTCAATTGGCGAAGCATATGGGTGCTCATGTTACTAGTGTATGCAGTGGTAGAAATTTCAAATTAGTAAAATCTTTAGGAAGTGATAAGATGATTGACTACACCTTAGAAAATGCTGAAAAACAATTGGAAAGCTATAAATATGTGATTGATGCTGTAGGCAATTCGAAAACATCGAAACTAAAGGAAAAGAGTAAAAAAGCATTGAATTCGAATGGCAAATATATATCCATCGATCATGGAATTCCCTTAACCCCAAAAGAAGCTTTTTTCAATTTAAAAACTTTAGCTGAACAAGGAAAAATTACACCTGTTATTGATAGCATATATCCTTTAGAGAAAATTGCCGAAGCTCATAAATATGTGGAGATGGGACATAAAAGAGGAAATGTAGTCATCACCATTTAGCTTGGCTAAATAGTATATCAATTCAAAAATCATCAACTCGTGCTGAGCCTAGTCGAAGCATCAAAAAAAGAACAGCAAATGTTTTTCAAATCAAAAGAAGGAAAAGAAAAAATTTTAACCTTCTACAATCAAAAATTAAATGAGCTGAATATTGAATATTCAGAAAAAACCGTAGAAACAAAGTTTGGGGTCACTAATGTTATTACTACCGGCGATATTAAAAACCCTCCTTTAGTACTGATTCACGGAACAGGAGGATGTGCACCACAAATTCTAGATTCTTTCCCCAATCTAACCTCAAAATACTGTGTCTATGCGGTAGATGTGCTAGCACAACCCAATAAAAGTGCAGAGAATAGATTAGACATGAAATCGCTAGAATATGGAAAATGGCTTATTGAAGTAGTCATAAAACTAAGACTGAAAGACGTGACATTAGTTGGCTTTTCCTTCGGGGGTTTCATTAGCTTAAAAGCACTAGAGTTTAACGAAACACCAATTAGACAGGTTTTCTTAATTGCCCCTGTCTATATCGTAAATGGTAATCCTCTTGTTGGTTTGTTTAAAATGTTCCTACCATTAAAAAAGTTTATAAAAACTAACAATCAAAAGCACATTAAAAAAGTAATGAACGTACTTTTTTCTGAATACGATAATTTTGCATTAGAGTTTATGTCTACTACGTTTCAAAACTGTAATATGGATTTTTCTCCTTTACCAGTTATTACCAAACAATCTGCAAACAATATAAAAACGCCACTTACCATTATTGCTGCCGAAAAAGATATCATGTTTCCCGGAAAAAAAATGATTAAAAGAGCAAAACGAATATTTTCTTCTATAGAAGAAGTTGTTTTGATTGAAGATGCTAAACACGTACCAAATTCAAAAGATTTTAAAAAAATAGAAGATTTAATTATTGACAAAAACAGGCACTGAAATGAGAAAAGAAATAAAATCTTTAGAATTTCCTAGTCCTAATATAATTTCAATAAATGGAATTGAGTTAGAAGTATTTGAAGCAGGTAAAGAAAATATTGGCAATCCAATTGTACTTTGTCATGGTTTTCCTGAACATGCTTTTTCATGGCGTTATCAAATCCCAGCGCTTGCTAAAGCTGGTTATCATGTCATTGTTCCAAATCAAAGAGGATATGGTAATTCATCATGCCCTAAAGAAGTAATAACATATGATATAACCCATTTAACAGCTGATTTAGTAGCCTTACTAGATTATTACAACTACAGAGATGCTGTTTTTGTTGGGCATGATTGGGGCGCAAATGTAGTTTGGAACCTTGCACTCTTGCATCCAAAGCGTGTCAATAGAATTATAAATCTTGCATTGCCTTATCAAGAACGAGGTGAAAAACCATGGATTCAGTTTATGGAAGAGTTTTTTGGAGACGATTTCTATTTTGTTCATTTTAATAAAAAACCAGGCGTAGCAGATGCTGTATTAGAGAACTATGCAGAAAATTTTCTTCGTAATTTATTTCGTAAGAATGTACCTCTTGCACCACCAGAACCTGGAATGTTAATGATGAATCTTGCAAAAGCGGAAAAACCCCTTGGTGAGCCTATTATGAACGACGATGATTTGTCTGTATTTGTAAAAGCCTTTAAAAATTCTGGATTTAATGGAGCTATCAATTGGTATAGAAACCTTGACCGAAACTGGCACTTATTAGCTGATATAGACCCAATCATCAAACAGCCTACACTTATGATCTATGGCAACCTAGATATGATTCCAAAATTTGAAAGACTAAAGGATTTTGTTCCGAATTTGGATGTGATTAATTTAGAGTGTGGCCATCACATTCAGCAAGAGTTACCACAAGAAACTAATCAATCAATTTTAAAATGGTTGGCACAATTTAATGGTTAAAAAAGAAATGGAAACAAGAATGGTAATTTATAGAGAGGGAGCAGGATTTGTTGGAGACTATAAACAAGCATTAATTTTTGAATCTATTTTATAAGCGTAAACTCATTAATAAATATCCTTTTCACATAACTTCAATATTTTATATTATGAATATAAACGATCAACTTAACACCATAAAAGACTATTATTCACCAAAAATAATTGGCGAAGTAAATGATGTTTATATAAAACTGGTAAAAATTAAGGGCAAAAAAGTGCCTTGGCACAACCATAAAGATGAAGACGAATTATTTTATGTCCTTAAAGGAAAGCTTCTTTTTGAAATTGAAAATCAAGAGCCTTTTACAATGCAAAAGGGAGATTTATTTATTGTAAAAAAAGGAATTAATCACAAAGTCAGTTCTAAAAAGGAATGCCATTTAATGCTTATTGAAAATAAATCAGCTTTGCATACAGGAAATGTAATCCATGATATTACAAAATCTATTAAAAATCAAATGGATTGATCCTTAGTTTAAATTACACAAATACTTAAATATCATTCTATCAGAATTTCAACTTAGGATTAAAATGATGTGAGGTATGCTATTTTAAAATAGATAGCTGTAGAACTTTAGCCACCAATTAAAAACATAAATAATAATAATTAATAAAAATAAAAAAATGAAAAAACGATTAAAAATAGTATTGACAATAGGACTCATTATTGTCTTTCAAGAAATATCGGCACAATCGAAGTTGAATCAATCGAGTGAATTTCAAACTGAAATTATTGATACCGTATATTCAGAGACATTGAAAGAACATCGAGAGTTTTGGGTTAAACTCCCTGAGAATTATAACCCAAATAGTAATGTAAAATATCCTGTTGTTTATTTGTTAGATGGATTTTCTTTGAAAGAAAATTTAGAAGCAGTTTATGACAATTATTGGGGACATTATTTGCCTCATATGATTCTAATTGGAGTTTCTAACAAAACTAACAGGATACGGGACTTAACTACTTCACAAATTAAAATGAGGCGTGGGCAGGCAATGGATAAAGATACTGGTAGTGCTGAAAACTTTACCCAATTTATTGAAAAAGAATTAATCCCATACATTGACAATAAATATCTCACTACACCCTATCGTACATTAATAGGCCATTCATATGCAGGACTGTTTACTATAAATATGCTGGTTAATCATAAACATCTCTTTCAAAACTATATAGCCATAGATCCAAGTTTGGATTGGGACCACCAAAAATTATTGAAGGAGGCAAAAGAAAAGCTGA
>Ga0209344_10005910_pt1 | contig 10324 bp, 6 predicted proteins | sample Cruoilmetagenom6_FD_187293 | JGI IMG/M metagenome (GOLD analysis project Ga0209344, IMG submission 187293) | Oil polluted marine microbial communities from Coal Oil Point, Santa Barbara, California, USA - Santa Barbara Oil Seep Sample 6 (SPAdes)... | ecosystem: Environmental > Aquatic > Marine >...
TACGATAGCCATAATTTTCGACATGTGTATTCCCAGCCTAGATTAGTTCATGCTGTTCATCTAACGTCAGCATTCAGAATGCAAGTCACAAGAAAGACATTCAGTGTCGCAGCAAAGCACAAATCTGTTCACACGAGAAGCCCGTAGCGACTGGATCAGGCTGCGCACGTTAATTATTCTGCGCTGGTTGGCGATTGCTGGCCAGATTAGTGCTGTAGTCTTTGCAGTGTACTATCTGAAACTGGCAATTCCATTCAGATTATGTCTGATTGTTATTACGGCTGCAATTTTATTCAATTTACTTGCAACTTCTGTACTGCCACCCAGCAAGCGTCTGTCTGAACGTGAAGCGATGCTGTCTTTACTGTTTGATCTTGGGCAGCTTGTGTTACTTTTGTATTTAACCGGCGGTTTGCATAATCCTTTTGCCTTGCTCATTCTAGCGCCCGTTACAATTGCCGCAACCGCCCTGACGCTTTATGCCACTTTGGTGATCAGTCTGACGGCTTTAAGTATGATCAGTATTTTGAGCTTTCTTTACATGCCACTTACAAAACTATCAGGAGAGATTTTGGAATTGCCCAGATTATTCGTCGGAGGAATGTGGGTGGCATTAACAATCGGTATCTTATTTTTAGCCATTTACGCGCGCCGTGTAACCGCTGAAATTTTTTCTATGTCCCAAGCGTTATCAGCCACTCAAACGGCCTTGGCGCGCGAATACCAATTAACAGCATTAGGCGGCGTCGTTGCGGCTGCTGCCCATGAGATGGGCACACCTTTGGCAACGATTAAACTTGTGTCTTCGGAACTGGCATCGGAACTGCAAGACGGGACAGAGCAAAAGGAAGACGTGTTATTGATACAAGAACAGGCTGACCGCTTAAGCCAGATCATGCGCGACATGGGGCGCAGTGGCAAAGATGACCTGTTGCTAAAACACGCACCTATAACAACCATCGTGCGCGAAGCCGCAGAGCCGCATGAGAATAGAGGTAAGGAACTGATCTTTCTGGTCAACGGAAAAGCCGAAGGGCCTGTTGAAAAAGATACGCCGATTATTCCAAGGCACCCCGAAATTATCCACGGATTGCGGAACCTTGTTCAAAACGCGGTGGATTTTTCAGAATCAATCGTTTTGATCGACGTCACATGGGATGAAACAATCGTGCGTATAATGGTGGGTGACGATGGTAGTGGCTACCCCCCTGATTTACTTGATCGTATTGGCGACCCCTTTATCAGCAAGCGCAAAAAACAGTTGAACAGCGGGCAAGCCCGCACCGATTATCAAGGTATGGGTTTAGGGTTGTTCATTGCAAAAACATTATTGGAAAGATCCGGTGCGGAATTAACATTCGCAAATGCCGCTATTGATCTGACACACCTGAACCAGCACTATGACTTTTTTGATCCACGCCTAAGGGGCGCGATTGTGGATGTGCGTTGGAAACGTGCCGATTTTGACGAATCCCAAAAAACCAACCGCGAAGCGCTTGGGCCCAATCAGCAGTTTGAAACAATTTCTTAACCTCTGATTCAGTATTTCACGCTTTGATAAGCATCGGAAGCTGTAAAAAGAATTGGCGGGTTATGATTGGGTTTGGGATACTTACGATAATATTACTAACCAGTATGCTATTGGTTGGTTTATTATTGAAACGCCACCCCATTGAATATGCCACTAGCCCTACCATCACTAATAAACCCACCCCTAAAGACACAAAACAGAAAAAATCATCCGACCAGTTTATGCAAACAATGAGCGCAACATTTGCCCATTTGCAAATCGGTATTGCGGTTTTTGACGCACATAATGAACTTGCCTTGTTTAATCCCGCACTGACCCAACACCTTGCCCTACGCCCGGAATGGCTGTTGAAAAAGCCAAATTTACTTGGCTTTTTAGACAAGCTGCGAAATACCCATATTTTGCCTGAGCCTAAAAACTATACATCGTGGCGCAAGACATTCCTGAAAATAGAACGCAGTGCCATGAAGGATGATTACAACGAAGATTGGGGGCTGCCGGACGGGCGCGCTTTGCGCGTGATTGGGCGACCGCATCCCTCTGGAACAGTTGTTTTCCTATTTGAAGATGTAACAGCAACTTTAGCTATGGAACGCCAGTTTCGATCACAAATCTGCACCTTGGAAAATGCAATGAATGCTGCAACGGCGGGTTTTATCGTTTTTGATCGCAAAGGAAAAATGACATTCCAGAATGCTCTTTTAAAGCAATCACTGGGATTGGAAAATGCATCGGTAACTATTCAGGATTTTTCCCACGCGACCCAACAAGCCTTTCTGCCAACACCAGTCTGGGGAGATCTGCGCCAATATATTGAAGATACCAACGAAAGAAGTGCATGGCAGGCGGATATAGAAACCCATACGGGTGAATGCACTTTGGTTAACTTCACACCCATTCCAACAGGTGAAACCCTATGCGAATTTCATTTCCCCTTTGAAATAAATCAGGGCGAAAATGTCGGTTTAACTTGCACAGCACAGTAACAGTTCTTTAGTTTCTGAATAACAGAACCCAAGGACACAGACCTGTGAATTTCACGCTTACTTCTTACGCACCAAGCGACACTGGCAAGCTGGCCAATTCACTTGCACCTTTGTTATGTGAGGGGGATGTTTTGTTGTTGCACGGCGATGTTGGGGCTGGCAAAACCGATCTGGCACGAAAAATAATCCAAAACCGCATGATAAAATTCGACGCGCTTGAAGATGTGCCCTCACCGACATTTACACTGGTTCAAACCTACGATCTTGGCGGGATTGAATATATTCATGCTGACCTTTATCGTTTGGCCCATCCTGACGAGGTTTATGAACTTGGGTTGGAACGTGGTTTTGAAAAAGCGGTTTGCCTGATTGAATGGCCTGACCGATTGGGATCACTTGCACCGATCGGCGCACTTAACATTCATATTTCAACCAAAGATGAAATGACCCGTGATTTTCGGTTTTCTTGGACGCATCCCAAATGGTCGGATAGACTGGACGTATTACAGGCACTTGATTTGGGCAGCAAGAATACATGACCAATAGGCAACAAAAGCGCGAAGATTTTATTGAAAGTGTTGGGTGGGACGATGCGCAGTCTGTGGTTGTAGCTGGCGACGCCTCTAACCGCAGTTATGACCGTTTAACCAAACGTGACGGGCAAACAGCGATTTTGATGAACGCGCCGCCCGAAAAAGGCGAAGATGTGAAACCTTTTGTAAAAATTCTAAAGCTTCTGCGGGCAGGCGGGTTAGAGGCCCCAAAATTATTGGGTGCCGATGATACGCATGGGTTTTTATTGCTTGAAGACTTGGGCGACGGTTTATTCGCGCGCATTTGCGCCACAAATCCCGCATTGGAAAACCCGCTTTATCGAACTGCGATAGATGTGCTTGTACAGCTTCACCAGATACCCGCACCAGCAGATATAGCACCTTATGATCTTGCAGCTTACCTGCGTGAAACCGATCTGGTCACACAATGGTATTTGCCCAGCACCACAGGCCAAAAGGTAAAACAAACAGTGGTAGAGGCTTATCAGGTAGAGATAACTACGGCTTGTGCTGCCATTCAAAATACAACACCCGTTCTTGTCTTGCGGGATTATCATGCGGAAAATCTGTTGTGGTTGCCGGAAAGGGACGGATTGAAAAAGGTTGGCTTGTTGGATTTTCAAGACGCTTTGGCGGGTCACCCTGCCTATGATCTGGTATCGCTTTTGGAAGACGCGCGACGTGATACATCCCACAAGATGCAAAACAGTATGAAGGATTATTTCATAGACAAATCCGGTGCAGACAAAGAGACGTTTAATTATGCTTACGCAGCCATAGGGGCGCAAAGAAACCTGAAGATTATCGGTATATTTGCCCGTCTTTGTGTGCGCGATGCCAAACCGCATTACATAGATATGATCCCCCGCGTCTGGGCACATTTACAGCACGACCTAAGCCATCCAAAACTGATAGGGTTAAAAAATTGGGTTGGTGAAAATTTGCCCGTGCCAACATCCGAAGCTCTGACCCGTATCAAAGAGATCGCAAATGCAACCTGAATCCGCGATGATATTTGCAGCCGGTTTTGGGACGCGTATGGGCGCGTTAACTAAAACAATGCCTAAACCGTTGGTGCCCGTTTTGGGCAAGCCAATGATTGATCATGCGCTGGACCTTTTAACTGACGCAGGTGTTCAGTCGGTTTTTGTCAACACGCATTATTTTGCCGATCAACTGGAAAACCATCTGTCAACACACCCGTCAGTCAACACAATACACGAAGAACCAAAGGTTCTGGAAACCGGGGGTGGTTTGAAAAATGCTTTACCGCTGATTGGAAACAAACCCGTTTTTACGCTTAATTGCGATGCTTTGTGGTTCGGTGAAAATCCGGCAACACAACTTGCAAGATTGTGGGTGCCTGATGAAATGGACGGATTGCTGTTAGTGCTGAAATGCGCCAATACGTTTGCTTACACGGGGCAAGGTGATTTCTTTTTGACAGATGATGGCAGGCTTCAACGAAATGGCAAACCGGCACCATATGTTTACTCCGGCATCCAGATTATTAAGACAGACATTTTGAAAGATATTTCAAAAGATTGCTTTTCCATCAAGCTTCTTTGGGAAAAGATGATTGCATGTGATCGGTTGTACGGGGCAGTTTATGAAGGCAATTGGGTGGATGTGGGTCACCCGGCAGGCATTGAAATTGCCGAAGAAAAAGCTGCCAATGTTTAAGGAAAGTGACAAAGCACGTGTGTTTACAGTACCGATCGGCACAGATTTCTCACAGGTCTTTGTGGCCGGACTATTCGAACGTGCGAAAACAATTGCACCTGATGAATTTGCCCGCACGGTAATTTATGTGAATACAAAACGCGCGGCACGGCGCATCAGGGATCTTTTTGAGCAACAAGGCGCCACGCTTTTACCAAAACTGAAAGTGTTGTCAGACCTTTCAAAAGATATTGCCGCACCCATTGATCTTCCGCTGCCCACAACAGCATTAAAACGCCGTTTGATGCTAGCTGACCTTGTGGCAGCTTTAATCGACCGCGAACCCGATCTGGCACCACGATCATCAGTATTTGCGCTGGCTGACACGCTTGCAGCTATTTTGGATGAAATGCACGGCGAAGGCGTATCGTTTCACCGTTTGCAAGATGTCGAACTGGGGAATGCATCCGAGCATTGGGACAGAAGTCTGAAATTTCTGAACATTATAACAGATTACTGGGCAACGCAGGAACAGGTAGATGCAGAGGCCCGCCAGCGGGCGGTTATTGAGGCTTATGCACATCACTGGAAAATCGCCCCCCCGGATCATCCAATTATTGTTGCGGGTTCTACAGGCTCGCGTGGGGCAACAGCCCTGTTTATGCAGGCCGTTGCAGGTCTGCCGCAAGGGGCTGTCGTTTTGCCCGGATTTGACAGTGAAGTACCAAAAACGGTCTGGGATATTCTGACAGATAAACACTCTAATGACGATCACCCACAATCGATGTTGGCGCGACTAACCATCAAATCTGGACTTGATCCCAGCGCATTGGACCCTTGGTACACGACACTTGTTTTTTCAGATGCCCGCAATAAAGTCATGTCTTTGGCCCTGCGCCCTGCGCCCGTGACCGATCAATGGTTAAAAGAAGGCCCTGATCTTATACCGCTGATCAAACAGGCCACCGATAATGTCAGCATGATTTCAGCCGCCTCACCCAAAGAAGAGGCCGGTGCAATTGCGGTTTGCTTGCGCGAAACCGCCGAGCGGGGTGAAACGGCAGTTTTAATATCGCCTGATCGCCATTTAACCCGTCGCGTTGCAACCCATCTAGGGCGTTGGGGCATTATTCCCGATGACAGTGCGGGTGAGCCACTTCACCTGTCACCCGTTGGTATTTTTCTGCGCTTGACTGCGGGTTTGATCAGTAAAGATCTGGCACCTGCCGAATTGATCGCTGTGCTTAAGCATCCCCTGACAAGCAAGGCCAACGACAGAAACAACCATTTGCGCATGAGCCGTGAGTTGGAGTTGGCAAAGCTAGACCGCGATACGCCTGTAATTCGTGGCGGCCCGCCGTTTGTTGATTTTGCTTTGTTGCAAAAGTGGGCTGATACGAAAACGGACACAATTAAAGACTGGGCCACATGGATTACGCAAGCCTTTGAGCCGCTTTCAGGGGAAGCAAAACGGCCAATGTCAGAATGGGTGCAATTGCATCAGGCCCTGCTCACCTCTCTTTCATGCGGGCCATCTTGCAAGGCACATAGTTTGTGGGGTGAAAAAGACGGTCAAAAAGCGCAGATGCTTTTTGAAAGCCTGCAATCAGAGACAAGCAGCCAAACCGACTGGACGGCTGCGGATTACACGACGTTATTATATTCCTTGTTAAAAAGCGAAGATGTACGTGATGCGGTCACACCCCACCCGAACATTGCGATTTGGGGAACGTTAGAGGCACGTGTTCAGGGGGCTGATCTGGTTATTCTGGGCGGGTTGAATGAAGGCATTTGGCCACAAAAACCCAGCCCCGATCCGTGGCTGAACCGTTCTATGCGCAAACAGCTTGGGCTGTTGCTACCGGAACGCAATATTGGATTGTCGGCGCACGATTTCCAGCAGGCATTCGCACAAAAACGGGTCGTTGTTTCGCGTGCTGTTCGGGATGGGGAAGCGCCCACTGTGGCATCACGTTGGTTGACGCGGTTGGAAAATCTTTTGAAGGGATTGGGGGAAACCGGTGAAACGGCTTGGGAAGACATGTCCAATAGTGGCGACGCCTGGATTAAACTTGCCCGCAGCCTGGACAGGCCAACAGGCAGATTGACCAAATCCACGCGTCCCGCCCCCGTACCACCAAAGAAAGCACACCCAAAAAAGCTATCAGTCACCCGCATAAAGACAATGGTGCGCAACCCGTATGAGATTTATGCGCAATCAATTTTGAAGCTATATCCATTGAAGCCTTATGGGTTAGAGGCAGATGCGCTGGCACGCGGCATCGTTTTGCATAGCATTATTGAAGCTTACAACGGCTCTGATCTTGTAAAGTCAGGCACATATTCACCCGATCACTTTCTGGAAATTGCCAATGATATTCTAGAAAAAGAGGTGCCGTGGCCGTCAGCCCGCAGACTATGGTATGGGCGTTTGAAACGGATTGCCCATTGGTTTGTTAAAGCAGAGTTTGAGCGTGGCAAGCTAGGTACGATTGTCGGGCAAGAGGTTGTGGGGGCGCGTAAAGCCATCAAGCTGGACTTTACGCTGACCGCAAAGGCGGATCGGCTGGACCGTGATGCAAACGGTGCGCTGATAATCTATGATTACAAATCCGGTGATCCGCCCGGGGCGAAAGAAATTCTTCAATTTGACAAACAACTTCAACTGGAAGCAGCAATAGCCGAGATTGGTGGATTTGAAAATCTCAACCCAATGAATGTTTCCGCGTTACAATATATCGGCCTGAACGGACCTGAAAAAACCCGCGTGGCCCCAATATCAGACGACACGTGGGATGAATTGATTCAACTGCTTCAAAGTCATTTTAATGGTGGCATCGGGTACGGTGCACGGTTGAAGATGAAGATGGACAGATACGGGTCTGACTACGACCACCTGTCGCGCTTTGGTGAATGGGAAGAAGTCGATACGCCCGAAGTAAAGGACGTGCCATGACCCTGCTTGATGAAGCGACACTGGCACAGGTAAACGCGGCTAATCCTGCCGCATCCACATGGGTTTCTGCCAATGCGGGTTCCGGTAAAACACGGGTTTTAACCGACCGTGTTGCGCGGCTATTGTTGCACGAAACCGATCCACAAAAAATTCTATGCCTGACTTATACCAATGCGGCAGCAGCCGAAATGCAAAACCGTCTGTTCAAACGCTTGGGCGCATGGGCGATGATGCAGGATGATGAATTGCGAAAGGCTCTAGTCGCGCTGGGTGAAAAAGAAAGCCTGTTGGATGCACAAAAACTGGGGCAGGCTAGAACGCTTTTTGCAACAGCACTGGAAACACCGGGCGGATTGAAAATTCAGACGATCCACGCTTTTTGTGACGCGCTGTTACGGCAATTTCCATTAGAGGCATATGTATCACCACAATTTGAAATTTTGGAAGATCGGCAGGCCAAGCAGGTACGTTCCGACATTCTGGAGCATCTGGCCGAAAGTAATGCACGCACCGCTTTTGAACGTTTGGCGGAGATTTACAGCGGGTTTGAACCGGATAGCCTGTTACAAACGATTGCACAGCAGCATCGTGGATTTGCAAAGCGACCCACAAGGGATGACTTTGGATTGATGCCTGACATGACTACGGACGGTATTGCACGAAATGTTGTAACCGATGACGATTTAAACTTGTTGCAATCAATGGTGCCTATTTTGCTGGCAAGTGGTGCCAATGACCAAAAACTGGGCAAAGCTTTTCAGCTAGCATTGGCAACACATAGTGGCAAAGATCGCCTGAACGTATTGATTGACTGCATGCTTCACAAACAACGGTTTGAAGCGACCCCAACGCTGAAACCGACCAAGGCTGTGCGCGAAGCAAATCCTGATTTGGTTACCGATTTGCATGATCTTATGCAGCGCGTTGAAGTTGCGCGCGAAACCTTTGTTTCAATGATCGCGTATAGACGTGCAGCAACACTGTATGATTTCGCAAAACCGTTTTTGAAGGCTTATAACGCTTACAAGCTTTTACACGGGAAATTGGATTATCAGGACTTGATTGAAAAATCGCAAGAGCTTTTGAAAAACAGCACGATGTCACAGTGGGTTTTGTTCCGGCTGGATGGTGGTATTGATCACGTTCTAGTAGATGAAGCCCAAGATACCAGCCCTGACCAATGGCGACTGATCGAATGCCTGACGGAAGAGTTTACATCGGGGCAAGGGGCCAGTGATGTGGAGCGAACGATTTTTGTGGTTGGCGACGAAAAACAATCGATCTATTCGTTTCAGGGCGCTGATCCAAAGTATTTTGGGGAAATGCGTGACTGGTTTGCGGAACGTTTAGCCGCGATTGAAAGTGCTTTGCACAAACAAGACCTGTTGTTTTCATTCCGTTCTGCCGAACCTATTTTGAAGCTGGTTGATCATACTTTTGTGGGCGATGCCCGCAAAGGAATTATGGGTGAAATTTTGCACCGCACTTCCAAAACCAAAAAGCCCGGCCGCGTGGAACTTTGGCCCTTGATTGAAGCCCCGCCAGAACCGGACGATAGGCCGTGGTATGAACCGCTTGATCGCCCCGCCACAAGTGACCCTCGCCAAATTTTGGCCACTCAAATCGCGGATTGGGTTTCAGATACATTGAAATCAGGCCGCCAGATCAGTGATGAAGACACGTTACGCCCAATACATGCCGGGGATTTCCTGATCCTAGTGCAAAGCCGCTCACCCTTGTTTCGAGCCATTATCAAAGAACTGAAAGCGCGTTCATTGAATGTCGCAGGTGCTGACCGTCTGGAGGTTGGGAAAGAATTAGCGGTCAAAGATATTTTATCGCTTCTGAAGTTTGCAGTAACGCCAGAGGATGATTTGTCATTCGCAGAGGCCATGCGCTCACCCTTGTTGAATATTTCCGAAGGCGAATTATTCACGTTGGCGCATGGGCGCGCAGCCACCTTGTGGCAAAGCTTTCGTGCGCAAAAGGAACAGTTTCCGGTGGCACAGAAGATTGTTGATGACGTGCTTGATAAAGCAGACTGGATGCGCCCATTTGAATTGATCGAACGAATTCTTACCCTGCATAAGGGCCGTGAAAACCTGCTGGATCGATTGGGCGAAGAAGCCGAAGACGGGATTGACGAGTTGTTGTCACAAGCGATGCGCTATGAACAAACGGAAGCACCCACCTTGACTGGCTTCCTGAACTGGTTTGCATCCGGCAAGGTTGAGATCAAGCGCGAAATGGACAGTACAGCGGGGCAAATTCGGGTGATGACGGTGCATGGCGCCAAAGGTCTGGAGGCACCAATTGTGATCCTGCCCGATACCGTCGGCACCACATCCCGTGATCGCAGTGAAGTTGTACAATTACAGCAGGGTGTGGTGGCATGGAAAGCAAACGAAAAAGAACGCAGGAAAGCGGAACAAATAGTACTAGACGCGAAACGTGATCTAACTTTGCAGGAAAAGTTGCGGCTTTTATATGTAGCACTAACGCGGGCTGAAAGCTGGTTAATTGTCTGCGGTGCTGGAAAAAAAGGCAAAGAACCTGCTTTAAACTGGTACAACCTTGTAGAAAAGGGCATGGAAAATGCAGGGGCTGAAAAGACCGATAACGGGTTGGTTTTACA
>Ga0209344_10005912_pt1 | contig 10322 bp, 10 predicted proteins | sample Cruoilmetagenom6_FD_187293 | JGI IMG/M metagenome (GOLD analysis project Ga0209344, IMG submission 187293) | Oil polluted marine microbial communities from Coal Oil Point, Santa Barbara, California, USA - Santa Barbara Oil Seep Sample 6 (SPAdes)... | ecosystem: Environmental > Aquatic > Marine...
CCGTATCACTTGCCGTAGATATACAACCCGGTTATCCCGAAGCACAACTCGATATGATTTATGCCTATCCAACACTGCAACGCATCGACGGTGTAGCGATCAATGCGCTGAGCCCTCAGCCTATTCGGGGTCAACAATGGCAAAGGTGGTCACGCCACCGCACACCACAAAATCCATGGCGTGTGGGAATTGATAGCCTCGAAACACACATGGCACTGGCTGACAACTGGTTTGCCCGCGAGCTCATGAAAGGGAACTAAAGTATGAGCATTGTACTACGTATTACAGGTGAGCAAAATCGCATGCTCCGCGACCATCTGTTCCCAGGTGACGGCTATGAAGCAGTCTCAGTTGGTGTTTGTGGGCGTCACCGTGCTACCAAACATCATATTCTATGTTTGCGCCAGATCACACACGTGCCTTATGACGACTGCAGTGTCCGTAAGACCGATCGAGTTACTTGGCGAACCGGACAACTCAACGAACTACTTGATGAAGCTACTCAGCGTGGTGAGGCAATCATTAAATTCCATAGTCATCCAAACGGGCTTGATCAATTTTCACTGGTCGATGATAAATCTGATGCTGACCTGTTCGCTTCAGTCCATGGGTGGACCGACGGTGAGGAGCCGCATGTGAGCGTCATCATGTTGCCCTCGGGCCGAATGATTGCCCGAGCGGTACACACAGACGGGTCTTTCAGTCCGATTGCGAGAATCTCGATTGCTGGAGATGACATTACGTTTTTTGATAAAGATCATGACCAAGGTGTGGTAAAAAAAGAACAAGATCGACATGCTCGTCTATTTGGTGAATCTACCACACGACTCATGCACCGATTAAGTGTTGGCGTACTTGGATGTTCAGGAACCGGCGGACCGCTATGTGAGATGATTGGACGGCTAGGAATTGGACACCTTGTCGCAGTCGACCCTGATGTGGTAAGTTTCGAAAACCTCAATCGCATCCCTAACTCGACACGCGACGATGCTGAGAAGTCAAGTTTAAAAGTTGACATTGTGGCACGAGCAATCAATAGCATAGGGATGGGGACAGTCGTCGTGCCTATTGCTGAAAACATCGCAGAATCTACTAACGCTGTCCGTGCCCTTGCTGGCTGCGATGTACTCTTCGGTTGCGTCGATAGTGCCGAGGGTCGCCATGTGCTGTCCAAGATAGCCACTTTTTACAACATACCATACTTTGATACAGGAGTAAAGCTTGAGGCTGGACACGGTGGTCGCATCGACCAAGTTTGTGGTTCAGTACACTACTTGCAACCAGGAAAATCAACACTATTCGACCGAGGCGTTTACGACATGGAGCGTGTACGCGCTGAAGGCCTGCAGCGTTGTAACCCAGAGGTATATCATGAGCAATTACGCAACAACTACATCCAGGGAGTAGACGAAATACGCCCCGCAGTTGTATCAGTGAACACGCTCTTTGCAGCGCGTGCTGTGAACGAGTTCCTTGCTAGGCTACACCCATATCGTCTTGATGACAACATTGAGACTGCGGCATACCGCGAGAGTCTATCACAGATGGAACGGTATCACTTCAGAGAAGACCGATACGATCGGGCACTATTGGCTAAGTATGTAGGGCACGGGGATATCCGTCCGCTGCTTAATAGCCCAGAACTCACTGAGCGGGAAGTATGTACATGAAGTGGCCCAACTATATCTGGTCATGGCTCAGGTCGCTCTTTTCCAACCAGCCTAAACCGTATGACACTGTCCGTGTGGAGGAACTTCCGGATCGGCTACGAGAGCGAACTGTCTATCTTGTCGGCGAAGGCAAAAATCTTTGGGTCGCAGCAATGACCTGCCCGTGTGGTTGCAACGAAACAATTCAACTCAATCTTCTGGCTGGCCGGCGCCCCAAGTGGTCAGTTTCTGAGACGCCCAATTATACCGTTTCGCTCCATCCATCGGTATGGCGCAAGTCGGGGTGCAAAAGTCATTTTTTCTTTAGAAATAGTGAAATAATCTGGTGTGATGACCACCCGTCAGGAGGCACCCCACATGCAGCATGAGCCCCAACAGATGCCCCCAATCGAACTACCAATAGAGCTTTGGTATATTGTTGGGCTTGTTGCAGCAGCTGGTGTAGCGAGGCTGGCGTTGGAACTCGTTGCCATTCTACTACCTACTCACCTTTCTCTTCGGCATCATAAACACAGACGTCGATCTAGGCGAATACGTTGGTAGCATCAACAGTATTCCCTATGCCTATCAACTATATCGAACTAATCGGTTAATCCCAACCCTTACCCCTGCTTGTTGAGCATCAGGATTCAAACACCCCATGTCCCACCAGTGTAAATTGGAATGGAGTAGGCTAGCTATGGGACAACTTGGTATAGTTGGTGTATATGCCACACAAGAAATACTTAACTCAATTTTGTGAAGTTGCCAAATCTGGCTCAAATATTGAAAAGACCGAGGCAATCTCGCGACATGCTTCTGCCTTGGCAGCATTGCAGGACTTTGATGTAACCGATCATATCAAATACAGAATCACATCTGAAATGGATGATCTCCTCGAAGCCCATCTTGGTGTTTGTAGAACCACTGGCCCTGACTTCAATATCCTTCAGTCGCAAATCGCAAATAAAACTGGATTTATGCAGTATTTTTCGCGTCGCGGTCGTGCCGCCCTGAATCTCTCAGCACTACTGGAACACCTAGAAGATGGCAAAGTCCGTCTTGATGGCTACACCCCTTTTGAGCTCATGGAGCATGCAGATATCAAGAAAGATCTCTGGCAGACCATCTGCCAACGAGCATCAATCCAGATTGATCGCGGCGATTCTCACCGAAGGTTTCGTAACTCTGAAATTCGCAAACTGATCTCAGCAGCTCGAGATCATGGTAAGCGCAAAGGGCATTCTGCAGCAGATGCATGGGAAGCCCTACTTGAACGCAACCGCCAAAACCCTGATCTGTAGCAGCATCCAAAGATCGGTTTAAATGCCGATTGGGATGAACACGTTGCAAACTCGCTCAAAGAAGTGAAAGTGTCTCTGTGGAGTAATGGTACTCCGCTATAGGAGCACTAAAAATGATTGATTTCGCTAAACAGCAGACCATTCCGATCAACAAAATTAATCCCGCCCCATACAACCCCAGGAAGGATCTCCACCCCGAGTCACGGACGGCTCAGCAGCTTCTAGCCAGCATGGAAGAGTTTGGCTGTGTGGAGAATCTGATTTGGAACAAGCTGACTGGTAACCTCGTAGGCGGTCACCAACGGTTCAAGATTCTGCTTAGCCAGGGATTCAAGAAGATCCCTGTCACCGTAGTAGAACTCGATCTGAATGATGAAAAGATGCTCAACATCGCCCTCAACAAGATTGATGGCAAGTGGGATAACTCCTTGCTCTCAGATCTCCTTACCGAGCTCACGGCTGACCAAGGCTTTGATTCAACCCTTACAGGATTTGGTTCAAATGAGATTGATCAACTGCTTGAGGAGCATGCTCAGGTAGATCTGATTGTCGTTGAGGAAGATGCGGAGCAGATCGACTCTGAAACCGATGTTCCGATCACTCGCCATGGCGAGATCATCGAACTCGGTCCTCACCGTATCGCATGCGGCGACTGTACAGATCCATCAGTGCTTGTCGCACTCATGGGTGATGAGCGTGCTCATCTGCTCAATACGGATCCGCCTTACAATGTTGCGTACAACACCTCCAATCGCCCGACTGCTCAAAAGTCAAAGAAGTCTTCACGGGCAATCGCCAACGACAAGATGTCGCCCGATCAGTACCGGGTATTTACAAAGAACTGGCTCGGAGAGGTGAAGGATTATCTCAAATCAGGTGCAGGATACTACATCTGGAACGGCCATGCCAACTTTGGGCACATGTCAGACACACTCACCGAGCTCAAAATGAAGCCTCGAAATGTGATCACTTGGGCGAAGGAATCGTTGTCGCCTGGCTTCAGCCACTATAACCAGCAGACGGAGTTCTGCTTATACGGGTGGAAGATTGGCAAGAGCAAGCAATGGCATGGGCCGAAGAATGAGTCCACGCTCTGGTCGATCACTCGTGATCGGGGCAATCTGTATTGCCATCCGACACAGAAGGCGTTGCCGCTCGCGGAGCGGGCTATTCGCAACTCGTCTTCGCGTAGCAATCTGATCCTTGACCCGTTCCTTGGATCGGGGACGACACTGATCGCGGCGTCTCGGCTCGGACGCCGATGCTTCGGAGTCGAACTCGATCCGCGATACTGCGATGTGATCGTGCGGCGATACATCGCAACCGTTGGCCGATCGGCTGTGGACCAATCGATCCTTGACCGATGGGCACCAGAGCAAGTTTCTAATGGAGGTGATTCATGAGCAAGCCGCGTAAGAGTGCTCCTCGAACAACGACCCAGCTCGTTCATCAACTCAAAGCCGGAAAGATCATTGGCAAAGGAGTCCCAATGGAATCTCGGCGTGAGTGTGTTCAATGGTTATGGCTCGAGGGCCTATCCAACGCTGAGATTGCGGATCTGTTTGAGAAGTGCGAGAAAACCATCCAGCGTGATTTAGTTGTGATTCGAGAAAGGAATGCGATTCAACCTTCTTCCCAAATTGTCGCAGAGATACTCGGAGAGTATTGGCTACAGGTCCAAGCCTTAGCACAAAGGATGCGGCGCGTAGGTCGGGATTCAAGGACGAATCCATCGGATCAGATCGCTGCAGAGCGAGCAATTGTGGAATCGTATAATCAACTCTTGCACCGCCTCCACAGCATCGGCCTAACCAATGGAATGGGATCCGTGCAGGAAGAGCCTACGGATCTTGCTGAACTGCTCCATGCGGTCACCGTGATCGGGACCGAGCTCGGAGAGGATTCTGAGATGGGCATCCAAGTGATCGCCCTGCTGGAATCAATCCGAGGTTCGATCGACAAGGGGAATGCAGCATGATCAATACCAAACTGGGACCAAACTCGACTCTCAGTGCGATCCGGCGCCAGACCGGCGCCGGATCGCTTTGCGCGTTTATGAAAATGTACCTTCACCACCGCGTCCCGTTGCCATGGAGCAGGATGCATAAGGAAATATCTATCGATTATGACCAGATTGGATCTACTGAACCACTCCACTTAGTCTTGGCAGCACCCGACGGCTACGGCAAGACCACGATGACCACCTACGGCTTGGTCCTGTGGGCGCTTGCATATAAGAAATGTCGATGCATCGTCATCGGGTCTCACACCCGAACCGCCGCCGGCGAACTCCTCCGTGGGGTCGACCATGAACTCCGGACCAACAAGACCCTACACACTGATTTTCCGCACCTCGTCTCGATTCAACGCGGGTCTGGAGCCAGTGGTTCACGCGCATCCCCACCACGGAATATTCTTGTCCAAGATGTGGCTCGGGTGACAACCAGTGGGCCTCAACTCAGGTTGGAAGAAATAGACTTTGTAGGCTCACCACCTGACCTGATCATTCTTGATGGCTTTGAAGCAAATCCTGAAGATAATGATTGGTCAAAGCCAAAGAGCAAGAGTAAAAAACTCGAAAAGCAGATGAAGCGTATCAGATCGAAGCTGCCAGATACATCACTCATCATGATCGACTCACTCCTCTACGGCACCTGCCTAATTGATCGGCTGCTGGTTTCTGGTGTATCTGATCGTGGATGGACACGGAGATTTTATTCTGCGGTGAAGAAGTACCCTGTAGAGTTTGATCTTTGGTTCAAATGGGCTGATCTCTGGTACGAAGATCCCACCCAAGCCCAGAGTTTTCTCAACAAGCATGGTGACCAACTTGTCGAGGGCACGAAGGTCCTCTGGCCTGAGCATGAATCTATGGAGCAACTCATGATACTCCGTGCCAGAAAAGGCTGGGAGTGGTTCGATCGCCATCGACAGGGCTGCCCTTTAGAAGGCAGTATCCGAGCCCTCAATTACGACCACTATTTTGGGAAACCGAAGCTGTGGGATGGCCCCAATTGTGTCATTGATAGTGCGGGTTATCACAGAGTACTGGATCATGAAGGAGTCACACTCACTATGGAGGACGATTGTTCCCCAGAAGGGCGTCCACTGCCCGAAAGAAGCGAAGGATCAGGCTTCTGATTCGGCAAATGACTTGACACCTGAGCATCCACAGCCATTACTTCAGTGAGACGGCGTTTGGTCGGGATAGCCCCGATTTGCCGATACTCAAGGAGATATACGACTTACTGGGCCACGAGGCCCGACATCCCGTTGACGCGCGAGCGTCTTGCTGTTTCCAGAGATACCGCCAACCTGGGTTCCTTGAACCCTTGAAGTACGAACACAGCACAGATGCCACGCCCCCGCAAGGGGGCGCTGGCTATGTGTTGTTCGTACGCCCTTGGCGGGGCCTCTGGAGTGACCATGGTTTAGCGCCTCCCTTTTTATGCGCCGATCCATTCTCAAAGCCTGCCTCCGCAACCAACACCGGAGGCACCATGGGACTGTACAGCATCAAAGGCGACTCGCTCGAACTCATTGAGCAAACCACTTACTCAGAAGAGCAGGTCCGTGAGCGACAGGATCTCCAACGCTGGCTCAAAAACTCAATCGAATCGATCGCGCCCGGCTGCATGGTGATTGATGAAGAGTTTAACGATTGGGAAGACAGCAACCGGCGCATCGATCTGCTCTGCCTCGATCAAGATGCATGCCTCGTCGTCATCGAACTCAAACGCACCCAACGCGGCGGCCACATGGATCTTCAGGCCATCCGCTACGCAGCCATGGTCTCAAACATGACCTTCGAGAGAGCTGTGCGAGCCCACGAACGGTATTTACGGAACAACGACCAAGATCCAGCACAAGCAGAGCAGCAAATCCTGGACTTCCTTGGTTGGCCTGAGCCTTATGAGGAAGAGTTTGGCTCGGAAGTAAAAATCATCCTGGCCTCGGCAGACTTCTCAACCGAGATCACGACCTCAGCCCTGTGGCTACGGGAACAACAGATCGATATCCGATGTGTCAAAATCAGTCCCCACAACCACAACGGCGCGCTCATCGTTCAAGTCGAACAAGTCATCCCAGTTCAATCGGCTGAGGAATACCAAGTTCGTGAACGGGAAAAGCTCAGCGAACAAAAGACAGCCCGACGCGGTGGGCGATCATCAACCGGATTTGGCTTCGTCAATGTAGGCGAGCACGGCGGCAAGAAAAACCATCGCTCATGGGAAGACTCCAGACGCTATGGATACATCTCGGCAGGCGGCAACAGTATCTCACAACTCGACCGGCTCCACATCGGCCAAGCGGTTTGCGCCTACCGAAAAGGGCGGGGCTATGTCGGAGTTGGCATCGTCATCACCGACCCAACCCCCTTCGACGAGTTCATCACTGAATTTGAAGGCAAGAAGCTGTCGGAACTTCCGCTTGAGCACGGCGATAACCCCGTAACCATCCGAGAGATGTTCATCGGCATTCGATGGATCAAGACACTCGACAAAGAACACGCCATCAAGGCAAAGCCTTACCGAGTCACAGCCTGTCGAATGCACGAAAGCGAGCTGGTTGACGAGATTCTCGCCGGATTTGAACTGACCCACGACGACTGCCTCGAATAGCGTGATTCATGTCGAGTATCTGCAGATTGTCGCCCGAATAGCGCGATACCCGCTTGCTATCTCCCTCAGATGATGGCTATATGGGGTAAGCGGATTCCCCGCATTCACCACCCCGGCCATGCCCCGCGGCCAGCCCCGGATCCAAAGCATCACGCACCATCTCGTTGAGAGAAATGTCTGCATGCGCCGGTGTCGGGCCGCACGGGCACATCAAGGAGATTTCATGGCCATCGAACTCCACACCCTGACCAATCTAACCACCGCCCGGCTCCAACAGGAATGGGCAAGTCTCGGCATCCGTGGCGATCCACCGCACTTCAAGCAGGCTCTCGTCCGAGGCATCTCGTGGCATCTCCAGAAGCAGGCCCATGGCGGGCTCGACGCCGACACACGCCGCCTGCTCAAAGCCGCGACCCGCAACGCTCCGACACCAGCATCCAAGCAGAGCGTCGCCGGACAGCGGAAGCAGCGGGACCCAATCAAACTCCCCGAGGGCACCACCCTCGTCCGAACATGGCGGGGCCATCACCACGAGGTCACGGTCCTCGAAGATGGCAAACGGTTCCGGTACCGGGAAACCGAGTTTGCGAGTTTGTCCGAAATCGCCCGCGAGATCACCGGGGCACGCTGGTCCGGACCTCGCTTCTTCGGCCTCAAAAAACTCAAGCAATCTGCATAAGGAATCACCATGAAAACCACCCGCTGCGCAATCTATACCCGCAAATCCAACGAGGAGGGTCTCGACATGGCCTTCAACTCACTTGACGCTCAGCGCGAAGCGGGCATCGATTACATCAAGAGCCAGAAGCACGAGGGCTGGCTGTTGGTCGAAGATGAGTACAACGACGGTGGATTTTCTGGCGGCACCATGAAACGACCTGGGCTCAAGCAGCTGCTTGATGACATCGACCGGGGCCGCATTGATGTCGTCGTGGTGTACAAAGTCGATCGGCTGAGCCGTTCGCTGAGCGATTTCGCACGGATGATGGATGTGTTTGACGAAAAGCAGGTCTCGTTTGTATCGGTGACGCAGCAGTTTAATACCACGACCTCGATGGGACGGTTGACGCTCAACATGCTGCTCAGCTTCGCCCAGTTCGAGCGTGAGGTTTCCGGCGAGCGCATCCGCGACAAACTCGCGGCGACCAAGAAGAAGGGGTACTGGGTCGGTGGCCAGCCGCCACTTGGGTACCGGCTCCAGACGGGTGAAGAATCCAAGGGACTCTTCATCATTCCGGAGCAGGCGGAACTTGTTCGCACGATCTTTAAGCGGTACATCGAGCAGCCATCACCGGTAGCTGTTGCCAATGAACTCAACGATGCCGGTCACACCACGAAAAAGTGGACAAGCAAGAACGGGAATGTTCACGGCGGAAAACCACTCTCTCAAAAATACATCCACAGCGTGCTGACCAACCGGCTCTACATCGGCAAGATCACACACACCCGGGGCGACCACACTGAAATCTACGAAGGCTTGCATGAATCCATCATCGATCAAGATATATGGAATACCGCACAGAAACTTATGACCAAGCAAGACCGCAAGAGCTTGCACCGCTGGACCCACCCGCACCTGCTCAAAGGAAAGCTGCGCACGAGCGATGGATTTGCGATGAGCCCGACCTCCACGCACCGACCATTGACCAAGAAGAGTGAGACCAACCAGAAGCGGCTCGTGCGGTACTACATCAGCCAGAAGGCCATCAAGCATGGCTTCAAGAACTGCCCGATCAAGACCATTAATGCAGTGCATCTCGATGAACTGGTCCGAGGGCTGGTGCTCGGATACCTCAATCACAGCGATCTTGACCGGCAATCAACGGAGGTCCGGGACCGCTGGATCCGAAAGGCCATCCACGAAGTCACGCTCGCGACAGACTCCATCACGGTCCAACTTGATACCAAGAAGATCGAACAGATCCAACGGCACACATTCAGATCACCGCCGAATGTCATCCCGTCCCGTCCGGTCTGCTTGCGAACACCAGAGGTCGATGACCATGGCGAGCACATCGAGCTGAAACTGCAGCTCCAAATCAAGAAGCTCGATGGTCGCCGGTTGCTTCTCAGCCCCGATGGCCATGACCTGATCATCCCCTCAACGCCCGTGCCCAGACAGCACTTCGTCGATGCGATCGGTTTGGCTTATCGCTGGCATGATGAACTGATCAAATCTGGCTCACAGATCACAGAGTTTGCCAAGGAACAAGGCATCGCACGAACACGGATCATCAAACTTCTCCCCCTCACCCAGCTCGGCCCGGAGGTCCTGCGCCATGCTCTTGCTGGGACACTTCCGAGCACGATCACGCTCGACGATTTGCTCACCGCGTCGATGCAACTTGACTGGGATCGGCAAGCCGCCGAGCTTGGGATCAACACTGCGATGAGCGAGTTCAGCACCGCGCAAGCCGCCAGCTAATTCCCTGCTCGCTCCCCATTCACATTATATGAAGACATCCCTAAAATCGCCCGGAGAGACACTCGCCTCATTCTGGGCTGATATTGATTGATATGGTCAGAACTGAAAATCTCGGAGACACACCAAACCGCCTGTCTCGCTCCAAAACGGCCGAAACGGCGTCTTTGTGGGGACGCCGTTTCGTATACCGATTAAGTCAACGGAGCAGGGGGGATTCGAACCCCCGTCGACCCGAAAGCCGAACTGGATTTCGAATCCAGCGCATTCAACCGCTCTGCCACCGCTCCAGTGGGCTTGTATTGTAGCCTGATCTTCCGGATAT